>Ga0209043_1000607_pt1 | contig 21944 bp, 18 predicted proteins | sample SaaInlV_100m_DNA_3_FD_184654 | JGI IMG/M metagenome (GOLD analysis project Ga0209043, IMG submission 184654) | Marine microbial communities from expanding oxygen minimum zones in the Saanich Inlet - SI037_S4LV_100m_DNA (SPAdes) (version 2) | ecosystem: Environmental > Aquatic > Marine >... | reverse complement strand
AGTGATTCGACTGCTTCCACCGCTCGTTATCACTTCGGATCAGCTGGATACGGTGGTTAACGCCCTGCATGCCGTGCTATCAGATTGAGTTCCTGGATAGGGTTATAGGCTGTCCGATTTCCTGACAGTGGGCCCGATTCAGTGCCGTCGCGATAACGGTAGTGTCGTGATTGGATTGAAGCCTTAAGGCGATGTTTGGAACCAACAGCTCAAGCCGCCTCGATTCGCGGTCCCAACTGTTGGCGCTTAAGAAGGGTTAGTTCATCGCGAGTCTGCGCAGCCAGTTCGAACTCAAGATCCCGCGCATAGGTGTACATCTGTTTTTCCAACTGGTCGATCCGTTTGCCCAATTCCCCAGGGGGCATCGAAGAGATGCCGGATAGGTTTGCCAGATTTTGGCTCTTGCGGCCTTTTTTGTGCTTACCAGGCGAAACAGAAACCCCGCCGACCCCTTCGATAATCGCCTTAACCTCCTTACGAATAGATTGAGGCTCGATGCCGTGACGCTGGTTATAAGCCTCTTGCTTTTCGCGCCGCCGATCAGTTTCATCGATGGCTTTTTGCATAGATTTTGTGACCACGTCTCCGTAGAGAATAGCTTTACCATTAATATGTCGAGCGGCTCGACCAATTGTTTGAATCAATGACCGCGCCGAGCGCAAAAAGCCTTCTTTGTCAGCATCGAGAATCGCGACCAGCGATACCTCCGGTAGATCGAGCCCTTCGCGCAATAAGTTGATACCGACCAACACATCGAAAACCCCTCGTCGCAGATCTGAAAGAATCTCGACTCGCTCAACTGTATCGATATCGGAATGCAGGTATCGCACTCTGATGCCATGATCATTGAGGTAATCACACAGATCCTCCGACATACGTTTGGTCAGGGTTGTCACTAGCACCCGCTCCGAAACTGATGCCCTTTCCCGAATCTCCGACATGAGGTCATCTACCTGGCTGACTACCGGCCTGACTTCAATAATCGGGTCAACCAACCCCGTTGGCCGGACAACCTGTTCGACCACCGCGGAGCTGCGGGTGTGCTCGTAGTCCGCTGGCGTGGCCGACACAAATACGGTGCGAGGCATCAACCCTTCGAATTCATCAAACCGTAATGGCCGATTGTCCATCGCTGAGGGTAGACGAAAACCGTATTCCACCAGGTTCTCCTTTCGCGAACGGTCTCCTTTAAACATTGCTCCCAATTGGGGGATAGTTACGTGGCTCTCGTCGATAATCAGTAGCGAATCCGCGGGAAAGTAATCCATCAATGTTGGCGGCGGCTCGCCGGCTTCGCGCCCAGAAAGAAACCTTGAGTAGTTTTCTATTCCGGCGCAATAACCCAACTCCTGCATCATCTCGACGTCATAACGGGTACGCTGCTCCAAACGCTGGGCCTCCACGAGCTTGCCCAAGTCACGTAAGACCGTGAGTCTGTCAGCCAGCTCAGCTTTTACTTTGACAATTGCCTCGAGAACTTTTTCCCTTGGAGTGACGTAGTGACTCTTGGGGTAGATGGTAAAGCGAGTCACCTTCTGTTCGGTTTCCCCGGTCAGAGGGTCAAAACGGGTGAGTTGCTCTATTTGATCTCCAAAAAGCTCAACCCGCACTGCGAAACGTTCGGACTCAGCAGGAAAAATATCTATGACATCACCGCGCACCCGAAAATTGCCCCGTCGCAACTCGATGTCATTGCGGGTGTACTGCAACTCTGCAAGGCGGCGCAAGATCTCACGTTGATTGCTAAGACCGCCCTCACGCAGATGCAGGATCATCCCATGATAGGCCGCTGGGTCGCCCAACCCATAGATCGCAGAAACCGTGGCAACAATGATGACGTCTTCACGCTCCAGGATGGCCTTGGTAGCGGACAGGCGCATCTGATCAATATGTTCGTTAATCGACGCATCTTTTTCAATGAAGGTATCGCTTGCCGGAACATAGGCTTCAGGCTGGTAATAATCATAATAAGAAACAAAATACTCAACCGAATTACTTGGAAAGAACTCCCGCATCTCTGCATAAAGCTGGGCAGCCAGAGTTTTGTTTGGAGCTAGCATCAACGCAGGTCTATTCAAATCTGCAATGACATGCGCGATTGTGAAGGTTTTTCCCGAACCGGTAACCCCGAGTAAGGTCTGGAACGCCTCCCCTGCAACAAGGCCATCCTTTAGCTTGGCAATCGCCTCAGGTTGATCTCCAGCGGGCACAAACGGACTTTCAACGGCGAACGGGCGAGTCATATTTCAGTGCGCTTCTTCACAGAACAATCCCGGGTAATGTCGGACTATTGGATATATGTACAAAAACGGTAGGCCCCTATTATCTTCCATTCGCCGCAAAGTCTCGAACCCAAGCTGCGGCTTCAGCTTGATTGAACTTATGATCTGCCTATCTATCTTCGCCATCCTAGGGCTTTACAGCGCCAGCGCCTATAACCCAAATATCGACCGAATTCGCGTTGACCGCGCAGCAAAACGATTGGTCCACCATCTTGCCCTGGCTCGACTCGAGGCGGTCAGGCAAGGTCGCCCGGTAACGCTGTGCCCCGGGGACACCTCTGAAGGATGCGCGACTGGCAACGGATGGTCAGGGGGTTGGATCGCGTTTGGCGACCCTAATCAAAACTATATTCTGGATCCGGATGAGAGACCTATCCTGGCCGGCGCCGGAAGTTCCGATCTCACCATTGGCTGGCGCACCCCCGACCGACTCTTATTTAAGCCCGACGGTAGTGCATGGCCGAATGGCCATTTCCGGATTTGTGGCCTGACATCGAGCAACCGACGCGCCGTGATTGTTCACCTTACTGGACGTGCCAGATTGTCGGCACAGGCTCCAGGCAACAAGCCGGTTCAATGTCCGTAAAACCCCAATAGATCGATTTGCCCGCTTGACCAAAACCACATCCGACAGTAGCATTGCCGACCCTGCGATCCCCGGTAGTTCAGTTGGTAGAACGGTGGACTGTTAATCCATATGTCGCAAGTTCGAGTCTTGCCCGGGGAGCCAGTTTTCTCGATGTTTTTGTACATTTAAATTATCTGTTCTCCCCTACTGTCTCAATGTTTGGCAACTTTGCCGCTGTCTGTTGCGGGCTATCGTCTGCAACATGGGTGTATCCCAGTGGTGCCTAGAGGTTGTTATGACCAACACATTTGTTTAATGTACCGCCGCGCCTAAAACTGATTCAGACGGCAGTTCTGGTTCTGGCGCTTTTATGCCCGTCTGTTCACAAGCACAGTTAACCCCAGTTAGACTTTCCGAAGAGCCGTGGAAGACAGCGAGGATCAAAGCATGAATGAAGACGCATTGTGTCCTGGACTCGGCGATTACCTCATGGCCCAAGCCAGAAACAACCACTGGAGCAATCATCGGCTGCATTCGGCATGTTTGCGTCTTCCCTCCCCGGAGTACTACGCGAACCGCCCTAGTTTTTTCGGCTCCATACACATCCACCTGGATCACATCGTTTTTGTAGATTGGCTTTACTTAGAGCGTTTAACTGGAGAGCAGTACCTGCCCGCCGATGTTGGAGACGAATTGCACAAAGAGCTCGCGCCACTAGTGGAGGATCAGGCGACAGCCGATAGAGCGCTGATCGAGTACTGCGCGGCTGCGACGCCCGAAACGCTTAGCTCAGTGGTCTCGTTCAGGCTTTTGGACGGTACACAGTACACAGAGCCTGTCGGGAGCGTGCTTGCACATCTGTTCACGCACCAGATTCATCATCGTGGTCAGGTACACGATATGCTCTCGGCAACGTCAGTGGCGCCGCCGCAGCTTGACGAGTTTTTCCTCAACTCCGATTTGTCGCTTCGGGAGTCGGAGCTAAAGGCGCTAAACCTGCCCATTGAGTAAACTGGTTTGATAGAGCATCAGTCGATCCGCTGCTCCCCGGTTTTGGTAGTGTCACTAAAGTATCACCAACTCAACCACCTTTTAGTCGCGAAACGATCGAAAAACAACTTACCAGCGCAGAATCAGAGTTTAGGTTTATGCCTGTTTGTCGGCGTTTATTTGAACTATCCGTGGCTGGAACGGTGGAGTGTAACTCCATATATCGCAAGTTCGATCTTGCCCAGGGAGCCAGTTTTCTCGCCATTTTTGCTCACCGTTCTGAGCCCTTTCCTGGTCAAATGCCGGTAACCTGCAAGCCCCGAATAAGCGGGAGATCAGTTGCACCATGAGTGAGTTGTCCCCACGGCAAAGAATCCGCTGCATAAGCGCACTCATCGCTACCCTGGCGGTTGTGTCAATCGCCAGTTCCTTGACCTGGCCGATCTTAGCTGAAGCGCTACGCAATCAGGGCTATAGCGAATCCATGATCGGCATTAATGCGGCAGTCCAGTTTGGCGGAATTATGGTGGTTGCACTGGCCGCACCGCGCATCATCCCGGCTATGGGATTTTTCAAAACCATTGCGCTAGGCCTGATAGTAGTCGCGATAATGTTGATAGCTTTGCCGACGTTTCGCAGTTTCGAAACCTGGATGTTGATCCGGTTCCTCCTGGGTATGGGCAACTCGCTATTGTTTACGGCTGGTGACACGTGGATGAACCAGATTGTCAATGACCGAGTCCGCGGACGGTGGATGGGTATCTATGTAACGGTCGGCATGGCCGGTTGGGCTGTGGGTCCTTTGCTCGGGGCTTATCTAGACCCAGACACTTACTGGCCTTTCGGTTGTGGGTTGGTGGCGATCGTCGTTGCGGCTGTTTTGCTGGCGCCTGCCCGGAGACTTGATGTCAAACTTGACGCCCCCAAACAGGGAGTCGTTGTGGGTTTAGCGGTAGTGTTTCTCGCGGCCCCCACGGTCCTTCTTTCATCAGCCATGTTTGGTATTGTCGAAGGCGCGATGCAATCGTTCGCCCATCTGTACACCATGGATATCCTGGGTGCACAATTTCGTCAGACCGGTTATGCCGTTATCTGGGTCGGTGCGCTAGCTGCTGTTTTTTTTCAATACCCAATCGGCTGGCTCGCCGACAAAGTTAACCGTAGCTGGCTACTGATCGGCTGTGTTTTGACGCTGATGGTTTCCATCTTTTTGTTTCCGCTGCTTATCGAAGGTGGGCGCGATCCCTGGTGGGAAGCGCGGGCGCTGGCGCTGTGGGCCGTGGTCAGTGTCTGGGGTGGTTCGATGGGAGGCATATTCACGGTTGGCATTACTCTGTTGGGCCAACGTTTTCGTGGTGTAGAACTGGTTTCCGCTAACGCCGTATTCTCGGTCCTGTTTGGTGCCGGCGGTCTCCTTGGCCCGTTCTTGGCCGGCACCGCAATGAGCACAGCCGGCCCCGCTGGCTTTCCTTTGTCGCTGCTTGCAGCGGTCGCGCTCTACGCGCTGTTTGCACTCTATCGGCAATTTACCGTCAGATAACAGCTGTTTTGACTACGGCTGCCTGCTTGGCCCGGGCAAAACTGGAGACCAGCCGATCTCGTTTACAGCCTTGGTTGCGGATCCGGTGCTTAATTGAAACTGAGTAACAGTTTCTCTTTTCTTGATTACAGGCGTCTATTGGACTGACTTTTGGACCAAAGCCGTAAATCTGGAGGTTTTGCTGCAGTTTTGATCCTATAAAAACCTCTTCGTGTATAAGTCAATGTTCTGGCTACTCTTAAACTGACCTCGACTTCCAATGACCTCTTGATATGAGATGTTCGTCACATCGACATACGTTTTCCCTTTGCCGGTGTTCCCATCTATTCTGTGACCCTTGAGGAACAGCAACCCTGAAACTGATTGGCGACACCAATGACTGAAACAGATCAAAGTCCCCAAAAAGGACCATTGAGCGGCCTTCGCGTGCTTGAATTGGGGCACTTTATCGCGGCACCATTTTGCACACGTATTTTAGGGGATCTCGGCGCAGAAATAATTAAGGTCGAAAACCCCGGCAAAGGCGACCCCATTCGCAGTTGGGGAAAAATGGTCGACGGGAAAAGCCTTTGGTGGTCAGTTCATGGGCGCAACAAAAAGTCCGTTACGCTCAACATGAAAAATCAAAAAGGCCTGGATGTCGCAAAGCGATTGATCGCTAATTGTGATGCGGTGGTTGAAAACTTCCGGCCCGGACAACTGGATCGCTGGGGGCTGGGTGCCGATGTTATCGCCGGTATTAATCCCGACTGCGTCCTGGTTCACGTCTCGGGATACGGTCAAACCGGCCCGGATCGGGATCGCGCCGCATTCGGGGTCATTGGCGAAGCCATTGGAGGGCTACGCCATTTGACTGGGTTCCCCGAAGGCACAACACCGTTGCCTCCGGCGCGCACCGGGGTCAGCCTGGGCGATATGGTTGCAGGATTGTATGCGGCGATCGGTCTGCTGTCGGCAATTCATGCGGGTCGGCCCGATCGTGACGCCAAGGCGCCATCGGTTGATGTCGCGCTGACAGAGTCGGTCTTCTCCTTACTCGAAGGGGCCTTGCCTGAGTACGGAAAGCTCGGAGATATTCGGCAACCGACAGGAGCAACCTTACCAACAAACGCCCCTTCAAATGCCTATCCGACAATGGATAAACGTTGGATCGTGATAGCCGCAAATTCGGATGCTTTGTTCCAACGCCTGATGGTGTTGATCGAAAGAGATGATCTCGCGAGCGATTCGCGGTTCAGCGATAACCCTGGGCGAGTCACACACGCGGAAGAACTAGACGCGGCCATTTCTGGCTGGGCACAGAATCTAAAAGCAGGTTCTGCCGCTCGGATTCTGGCTCAAGCCGATATTCCCTCAACACTTATTTATACAATTGAAGACTGCGCCAATGATGCTCATTTTAAGGCGCGTGATATGATTTGTGCCGTAGCTGATCCAAATTTTGGACAAGTCTTACATCCCGGAATTGTGCCCAAAATATCCGGAAGTGAACCCGGCGGTATTTCCTGGCCCGGCCCTGATGTAGGTGCCCATACGGACCATATTCTGGGCGATCTGCTGGGCATGTCCGCGACTGACATTCAGGCCCTGCGGGCGGAGCAGGTTATATGAAAGCGCAAGAGCCCGTACAGATTGTGGAAGTTGCCCCTCGTGATGGTTTTCAGGCTGTAAAACCGTTCATACCAACGCATACAAAAATCGCGGTCGTCGAGGCCCTAATGGAAGCGGAATATCGCAGGCTCGAGGTCGGCGCATTTGTCAGCCCCAAGGCAATTCCACAAATGGCCGACACGGCAAAGATCCACGCGGCTTTCGCGATGAAATCCTCGACTCGGCCTGTCCGCCTGAGCACATTAGTACCAAATGCCATCGGTGGGCAAATGGCATTGGACGCTGGTGTCAGGGATCTGGTCTTTGTCCTGTCGGCTTCCGAATCACACAACCACAGCAATGTCCGGCGCACCATCGCTGAGTCACAAGGAGAGCTGGAGATAATTGTGGCAGCAGGCCGGCAGATTGATGGCTTTCAATTACGCGTCAATATTGCCACCGTTTTCGATTGCCCTTATGAAGGCAGAACCCCTGAAAAAGCGGTGCTTAATATCATCGAACATGCCCTTGAAATGGGTATCCCTATTGAGTTCGGTCTTTGTGACACGACAGGCAGAGGGTTTCCAGATCATGTTGCCACCTTATGTGACGAACTAGTTGATCAGCACAAATTCGATACTAGCGTGGCCTGGGCTTTTCATGGGCATGATACATATGGCCTGGGCGTGGCGAATGCCCTTTTTGCCTACGAAGCTGGCATCCGCGTTTTTGATGCGGCCGCGGCAGGACTGGGCGGCTGTCCTTTCGCACCCGGGGCATCCGGGAATACGGCGAGTGAAGATCTGGTTTTTACCTTCGAAAACATGGGAATCTCAACCGGGGTGGATTTAAACAAACTGCTGGACGCTACCGCATTGATCGATGCGCTACCGGATATTGATACCGGTGGTCATGTACGTTTATTGCCAAGATTGCGGATCAGTGCATAAATCCGATAAGGCCCCATGCGGTTTGATCTGACGACCATCACACTCTTCCTTAGTATCGTTGAGTCAGGTTCGATTGCCGGCGCCGCCGAGGCGAACGCGATTCCTCTGTCTGCGGTCAGCCGTCGTATTGGCGAACTGGAGACGCACCATGTGAAAAGCGCTGCGGTCGCCCCAATATCAGAAATAGCGCTCTAAACGATAATAGACTCAGGGCCTTATTGAATCAGGCTTCCTCAGTTTATCGAACTCGCTGGTGAAACGAATCGCACGTTCTTTGACTTCACCCGGTGACATTCCGGCCTTATAGAGCGAGGATCCGAGCCCAAAGCCATTAGACCCAGCGGCGACATAGTCTTCCATGCTTTGGGGTGTGATGCCACCTACCGCCGCGATAAGAACACGTGGTGGAAGCACGGCTCGAAGCGCTCTAACGCCGGCGGGCGACACGAGTTCAGCCGGAAAAATCTTTAGTAGATCGGCGCCCTGATCCACAGCTTCGAATGCTTCTGAGGGCGTTAGAACGCCTGGGCACCAGGTTAACCCATTTTTTTTGGCCGCATCACCTACTTTCCGGTTCAGGTTAGGCGCAACGATAAACTGGCCACCGGCCGAAGTTACCGAACTGACGTCTTCGACTCTTAAAACTGTTCCCACGCCTACGACACAGTCGCCTGCAAGATGCTTTGCCAGAATTTCAATGGACTTGAATGGTTCCGGCGAATTCAACGGAACCTCGATCAGCTTGAAGCCCGCTGTAACCAGTGCATCGGCCACCGCTACTGCCTCGCTAGGGCGCAGGCCACGAAGGATAGCGATGAGAGGCATTTGGCTGATTGCGGCAATGAAAGGACTCACGACACAAGTCCTGTTGCCCGTGCAATGGCATAATGGCCCAGCGCAGCGATATTTTCGCCAGCACGGATACTTTCAATGCCCAGCGCCTGTAGCGCCTGTTGGTAACGGGACAGCAGGCTCCTACGACCTACCAGCCATACACGCTTTGGATCGCCCAGTAACAAAATGGCGCCTTGTATTTCCGCTCCGATCAACAGGCCAGACAGGTAATCAGGGGTTTTGTCTTTAGCCATTTCGTCGAAAAGTGTCAGTGTGCGCACCGAAAACAAGGTGTGCAGTAGTTCGGTTCCGCATCTTTTAGACTGCTCGACGCCAAGTTTAAAAGATTTGGCAGAGGCTGGACCGTCCGACATCAAGCGACCGAGGATGGTTTGCGTGCGAATTGCACTAAAGATTTCACCCGTCATAAAGGTGGCGAAGTTTCTAATAACGCCGTCGGCAAGAGTTACCCACTTGCTATGAGTGCCAGGCATGATAACCATGCCATCGCGAATGCCGTCCGCTAGAAGGCCGGCGATCTGAACTTCTTCACCCCGCATGACATCCGGTGCGCCGTCATTACGGGTGGTCAGTCCGCTGACGAGGTGCACTTCGAGGCCCGATGGAACGATATGACGGGTCAGGTTGGATGCAAGTACTTCCACGCCGGCCGGACAACTGACATAGGGGGTTTCTATCCAGCCATTGCGGCTGGTCGCCATGCCAGAAATAATGACTGGCATGGGGGTCATTTCAAGCCAGCCATTGATATGATGTTCGAGCACATTAAGAAAGCCACACCGGTCGATATTGAGAACACCCTGATCGGTTTCTTTCGAGTCGAGAACATTTGCGTCGCTATCTATCAGAAACGCTCGGAATGAACTGGTTCCCCAGTCTACGCCGATCAAAGCTGGCTGATGTACGTCCAAGCTCACTCAGCAGATCCTCGGTCTCAGCTTGCCTTATTCATTTTTTGTGTCTCTTATTTCCTTTCGGCCTGCTCTTTTTGTCCGCCCAGCGACTTCCCGTGCGCGCTCTTGGGGATTCCCTACGATCCCTTTTTAGTCTCCGCCCATAAAGTCGCCCGGATGAACCAGCACGCCACCACGCTGGATCCAAACATTGGGAGGAGATTTCCCCAGGCCCGATCGTAACCCATGTTTTGTGAACTCCTCAGCAGGAAAGCTAACATGATACTGACTCAGATTCTGTCGAGACCCCTAGAACAATACTCTCATCACCCGCCATCTTGGCTATCTCAGCCTCTTCGTAACCCAGAGTCTGCAACACGGTATGAGTATGCTGTCCGTAGAGCGGCGCCGGCGCCTTGACTCCGCCTGGGGTGGCAGAAAATTTCACTGGCGATCCAATAGTGGTGACGGTGCCAGCGACGGGGTGTTGCGTTTCTACTACCATCTCGCGTGCCTTTGTTTGTTGGTCGGCATGCATCTCGCCAACGCTCAGCACCGGGCCTGCAGGCACCCCCGCCTGGTCGAGGCGAATCAACCAGTCTGACGATTTCCGTTGGCGAAATATCTGGCTTAGCACATGCTCCAATTCAGACAAATTCGACATACGGCAAGCATTATCTGTAAATCGTGGGTCAAGGCCAATGTCCGGCCTTTCTAGAACATCCAGTAGCCGGGTCCAGTTACTTTGATTGGCGGCGCCGATCGTGATCCAGCCGTCTTCTGTAGGATAGGCCTGGTAGGGGGCATTCAGCGGGTGCGCCGAGCCCATGGGGCCGGGCGAGCGCCCAGTGGCAAAACAGATTGCCGACTGCCAGTAAGTATGAACAATTCCAGCCTCATATAACGAGGTATCCACCTTTTGCCCTAATCCGGTCTTAAGTCTGTTGGTGTAGGCGGCGAGCACGCCCATCGCCCCTAAAATGCCAGCCGTGATGTCTGTGACCGGGGCGCCTACTTTGACTGGCGGTCGCCCAACTCCCTCACCGGTGATGCTCATCAGCCCGCTCATGCCTTGCGCGATTAGATCAAATCCGCCTTTGTCCGAATAAGGTCCGGTGCGCCCGTATCCCGAAAGTTCACAGTAGATGAGCCCTGGATTTACCTGACGCAACATTTCGTAACCCAGACCAAACCGCTCCATGGCGCCTTGACGGTAGTTCTCAATAACGACATCGGCATCGGACAACAATCGTTTGGCTACCTCGACACCAGATTTTTGTTTCAGGTCGACCGCAATACCTCGTTTATTGCGGTTCATCATCATGAACGCCGACGACTCGCCGTTGATCTCGGGGGGCACCATACGGCGGGAATCATCGCCGCCGGGGACTTTCTCGACTTTGATGACATCAGCACCCATATCCGCCAGCATAAGACCGCACACTGGGCCTGCCATGATATGCGAAAACTCGATAACCTTTAAGCCCGACAGCGGGCCTGACGCCGGGCTCACATCAGCGCCCCTTGAAAACAGGTTTTTGCTTTTTCAGAAACGACTGATAACCGATTTGAAAATCCTCGGTGCCATAACAGTCAAAACCCTCGTCCACCTCTTCATCGCTGAGCGGCTCCGGGTGCTGCAATCTATTAATAAATTTTTTATGCCAGCGGGCAACCAATGGCGCACCCTGAGCTATCCGTCTTGCAATGGCCAGAGCTTCTTTCTCGACTGAATCATCACTAACCACACTGTTTACCAAACCCAGACCTTTTGCCTCGGCGGCCTCAACGATGCGCCCTTGGAGCAACAAATCCAGGGTAGTTGCTCGACCAACAAGGTTCAGTAACCCGGAAATCTCCGGGTAAGACATCACCAGTCCAAGGCGGTTAATCGGCACCCCAAATCGGCTCGATTGTCCGCAGATGCGAAGGTCGCAGTGTGCTGCGATCTCCAAACCGCCTCCAATACATATGCCCTGAATAAGTGCTACCGTCGGATGGGGGGAATTATCAATTGCCTCCAGAGTGTCGCGCATGACTTTCCCATAGGCTCTGGCCTGATCCGCATTGGCCCGCTCGGTTTCAAACTCGGAAATATCGTTTCCCGGCGAGAACGATCTATCTCCAGCACCGCGTAAAACAACGCAACGGATGCTCTCATCGTGCGCCAGGGCACGCATTGTCTCACCCAGTTGCGCCCACATCGGTTTGGTTAGCGCATTGAGTTTGTCAGGTCGATTCAGAACAAGACAAACAATATTCTCGTCGAGCTTGTGTACCTGTATTACCTCTTCCATGGAAACCTCCAGTTGACTCGCAATGGCCGGCATCCTCTTTGCCCTGGCATTTGAGCATCCGACCCACCGAGAATAATTTGCCAGATCATGTGCTGGCTGCGATCCCTCGAGGCCACTGCTGTGTGCCCGGCCTTTCCTTAGATCACCCTACCCTATCGGGATTTTCTATTAGACGCGCTGCTGCTGACCAACCACTCCATCGCTGCAGCGACGCCGCCTGGGTGATGCGGGACACCACCTGCAGCGAGCCCCATCTCTACACCCGCAAGTGTTCCAACCATCATCAATTCGTTAAAGCTACCTAGGTGGCCGATTCGGAACACCTCACCAGCTACTTTGCCCAGCCCATTGCCTAAAGACATGTCAAACTCATCCAAGACCACTTTTCGAAATTCGTCCGCATCAAAGCCAGAGGGCATCCTTACCGCGGTTAGTGCATCGCTGTAATTCAGCGGCTCAAGGCATAACAACTCTAAGCCCCAGGCTGCAACCGCCCGCCTGGTTGCCTCGGCCAAACGCGTATGGCGGGCGAATACTTGATCCAGGCCTTCTTCCAAAAGCATCGAAATAGATTCGCGCAGCCCGAACAACAGGTTGGTTGCTGGCGTATAAGGGAAAAACCCCTCACGATTCGGTTGCAGCATATCTGCCCAACTCCAATAGGAGACTGGCAAATTGGCGGCCTTTGTCGCTGCCAAGGCCTTTTCACTGATCGCGTTGAAACTCAGGCCAGGCGGCAGCATTAACCCCTTCTGCGATCCCCCGACTGACACGTCCACGCCCCAGTCGTCGTGCCGGTAATCAATTGATCCCAGAGAAGAAATAGTATCCACCATCAGCAGTGCGGGATGACCGATCTCATCGAGTACGGCTCGAACGCCTGGAATATTTGATGTGATTCCGGTAGATGTTTCATTGTGTACTACGCACACCGCTTTGATCTGCTTGTCGGTATCAGCGCCTAGATGCTCTGCAAGCACCGCTGCATCAACCCCGTGTCGCCAGTCCCCTGCCACAAAATCGACGACCAGGCCAAGTTTTGATGCAAGTTTTTGCCACAAGGTCGCAAACTGCCCGGTCTCATACATCAACACCTTGTCGCCAGGGCTCAGGGTGTTGACGAGCGCGGCCTCCCAGGCTCCAGTGCCAGAAGCGGGGAAAATAATTACCGGACTCGCTGTCTTGAAAACATTGCGCATGCCTTCAAGCACATCATGGCCAAGTTGTTGAAACGCTGGCCCTCGATGGTCAATTGTCGGTGAATCAATGGCACGCAATACCCGATCAGGGACATTAGTGGGTCCCGGAATCTGTAAAAAATGGCGCCCGCTTCTAATGCTCATCTTGCACTACCTCTGTTCTCACTCTAGATCCGAATTTACTGAATGGCCGAGTTGATTTGTCAATCGCGCATACAATACACATTGTATCTGGCAAATACCAGAACGTCTGTTGCGACCTGTACTGCTACCGGATACAGATAGATTTTCCCGAATCAAATTATCCGGATTAAATGAATTGAAATCGAACTTTCGAATCAGGCAACTATCATGAGTGCTGTATCTCAATCGCTGCTGCGCGAACGCGTTGGCGACCCCGACCTGGCAGCGCGCCTTAAGCGAAACCTTCGCGGTGAGGTACTTTTCGACGGCTACAGTCGAGGCCGATACAGCACCGATGCATCCATTTACCAGATTGAACCAGTTGGAGTGGTGGTACCTCGGGACGAAGAAGATATTGAATCTGTGATTAGCATCGCAGCAGAGGAGCAGGTGCCACTACTGATGCGAGGGGCTGGGACATCGCAATGTGGACAAACAGTTGGTCTCGCTCTGGTAATGGACGTATCCAAATACCTGAACCAGATGTTGGACCTGGATCTGGAACGGCAGCAGGTTCAGGTGCAACCCGGTATTGTGCTTGACCAACTGAACGAATTACTGCGGCCCCACAATCTGTTTTTTCCGGTAGATGTATCGACTGCCAGTCGAGCGACTATCGGCGGCATGTCTGGTAACAACAGTTGTGGTGCCCGGTCAATTCATTACGGAATAATGCGCGACAATGTTCTTTCGATCGACGCCTATCTGGCTGATGGTACAAAAATAAACTTTGGGCCGGTACAGGTAAATGAAACCTCGAATAGGTCACCTGACCGATACCGGAAACTGGTCGCCGACCTAACGCTTTTGGCCGAACAAGAATCCGGGGAGATTCAAAGTAAGTTTCCTGCTCTGCGCCGCCGTGTCGGGGGCTACAACATTGATGAGTTGCTGCCGCGGGCCAGTCCAGAGGCGGCACCGGCAAATATGGCTCGTCTTTTGGTTGGCTCCGAGGGCACCCTTGCGATATCAACCCAGATCACCCTAGGGCTTCATCGGATACCTTCCCACCGAGTGCTCGCAGTGTGCCATTTTGACTCGTTTTATGAAGCGATGGATAGCACACGCCACATAGTGACACTTAACCCTACGGCGGTGGAGTTGGTTGATAAAACCATGATTGAACTCTCCCGTGATATTCCTATGTTCCGAAAGACTATTGATCAATTTGTCCGTGGCACGCCGGACGCATTGTTGTTGGTGGAATTCGCCGGCGAAGATCACCAACGCCTATTGCTGGATTTAAAACGCTTGGAAGAGTTAATGGCGGATTACGGCTTTCGCAGCCGCATGACCGCTATCGTAGATCCCACCCAGCAACGGGCCTTGTGGGAGGTTCGCAAAGCAGGCCTGAACATCATGATGTCTATGAAGGGTGATGGCAAACCGATTTCATTCATAGAGGATTGTGCCGTACCTCTAGAGCATCTTGCGGATTACACAGCGAGGTTAACGGAGGTATTTTCTAAGCATGGCACCACCGGCACGTGGTATGCCCATGCTTCTGAGGGCTGCCTGCATGTACGGCCGGTACTCAACATGAAAGACTCTAAAGATGTCCGCAAGATGCGGGCAATTGCTGAAGAAGCCTTTGCAATGGTCCGTGAGTACAAAGGATCGCATTCCGGCGAACATGGCGATGGAATTGTGCGATCCGAATTTCATCCGGTGATGTTTGGTGATCGCATGATTCGTTCTTTTGAGTCGGTAAAGCGAATGTTTGATCCAACCGGACTGTTGAATCCGGGAAAGATCGTAGACCCACAGAAAATGGACGATCGATCCCTGTTTCGCTATCAACCCCACTACCATACAGGGACACCCGATACCCAGCTTGACTGGTCTGAGTGGGGAGGAATAGCGGGTGCGATCGAAATGTGTAACAACAACGGTGCCTGTCGCAAGCGCGATGCCTCTGTGATGTGTCCTTCGTACCGTGCGACCAGCGACGAGGCGCATGTAACCAGAGGGAGGGCGAACACCTTGCGCCTGGCAATCTCCGGACAATTAGGTCCCGATGCCCTGAGTTCGGACGAGGTAGCCAAAAGCATGTCGCTGTGCGTTGGTTGCAAGGCGTGTAAGCGGGAGTGTCCTACCGGCGTTGACATGGCCCGAATGAAAATAGAAGTCAATGCATTGCGAGCAAAAACACATAAACCGGGTCTGCGGGACCGGATCATCGGTTTTCTGCCGCGGTATGCCTACTATGCTCGTTTTACCAGCTGGGCTTTGCCAATACTCGACCGAATCCCTGGAATTCCATGGTTAAGAGAAAAAGTTATCGGGATCAGCCGACACCGCCGACTGCCACGATTTTTAAGCGACAGCGCTCTTTTAGGCGAACAGGTCTTCGGGCCAGCTCAAGGCAAAGCAGTTTTATTACTTGTCGATACCTTCACCTACTGGTTTGAACCTGACAATGCCAAAGATGCTATCGAGGTACTCATTGCCCACGGATACCAGGTTCATCTTCCAAAATCAGATCCTGGCCGTCCATTGTGCTGCGGTCGAACTTTTCTTTCAGTCGGTATGATCGATCAAGCTCGCGAGGAGGCCACCCGACTGACCCAGACTCTGAGCCCCTATCTTGAAAAGGGAATTCCGGTACTTGGCCTTGAGCCTTCGTGTTTATTAACCCTACGCGATGAGATCCCCGCCCTTAACCTAGAAGCGGCAGCCAACATCGACTTCTCCCAGGTTATGCTTTTGGAAGAATTTCTTCACCAGGAACATATCGCGGGAAATTTTAATCCACAATTTAAACCACTTGCTACACCTGAAGTGGCGATACATGGGCACTGCCATCAAAAAGCCTTTGACACTTTGCCTTCCGCTCAGGAAGTCCTGGGGTTGATACCGGGAATACAACCGCGCCTTCTGAAATCGAGTTGTTGCGGTATGGCCGGCGCGTTCGGCTACCAATCAGAAACCTATGACGTTTCCATGCGTATGGCAGAATTAGACCTCTTGCCGCAAATTCGCCAACTGGGAGATGACGCCGTGATCATTGCCAACGGTGTGAGTTGTCGTCAACAAATTACCCATGGCACCGGCCGGAGTGCTGTTCATTTAGCTCGAGTTCTGCGCTCAGCGCTCCCGGTTTAGCAAACATCTGGTCCAGGTTTCGACGATCCCCTGTTTTTCCCTAACGGCCACCGTCGAGAAAAAGAATCAACAACTTATCGGGAAAATATAAACCGCCGCGGCGAGACAACTGTCACTTATCGATATTTTGCAATCGCCAGTAGTTGCAAGTAGGCATTGATCTGGCTAGGCGAGCCCAACTCAAATATCCACAGACGCTACCGCATCTGGGTTTGTACCTCCGGCCCTGGACCTTATTCGCTCTGTCTTGAGAGCGGTTACTCATTGCACACTACCCCGCCGGCGCTCGTCCCTGCAATGCGGCCAAACACCGCACCGGCCGTCAGGCCCGTTCCGCCCGGATAATTATTAAAAAACACGCCCCCGACTAATTCTCCAGCGGCATAAAGACCCGGGATCGGACGCATGTCTACATCCAATACCTGGCCGTTGGTTTGAATACGCAAACCGCCGAAGGTGAAAGTAATACCACAGGTGACGGCATAGGCAACGAAGGGGGGCTGATCTATAGTGTTTGCCCAATTCGATTTTGGAATGCCCAACCCCTTCGTAGAGCGCCCGTCTTTAATATTAGGATTAAACGGCACCTCGGGATCAACACAAGCGTTGTAGGCATGTATTGTTTCCAGGGCATTCAAAGCGTCAACATCCTCGAGTTTTTCCACCAGTTCCCCTAAGGAGTTTGCGCTGACCTTGGTGACCTGCTTGATCCGGTATTCATCCCGTAACAGATGAGTTACTTTCGCATCGAATATCTGCCAGGCGAATTGGCCGGGCTGGGAGAGAATTTCCCGGCCATATTTGGCGTATGTATAGTTCCGAAAATCGGCTCCCTCGTCGAGAAATCGCTTTCCGTGGGCATTAAGGATAATTCCAAATGGGTAACTGTGTTTCTGAAATCCATCGCCTACACTCAGGTCGCCAAACTCAGGCGCATTCCTCTCCCACCCCACCGCATGGCAGCCTGACCAGTTTCCATACGGCATCGCGCCTATATCGAGAGCCATTCGAATACCGTCACCGGTATTAAATCGGGTGCCTCGCACTTTTGCCAAATCCCATCCCGGGCCAAGATAACGGGTCCGCCACTCGACATTAGATTGAAAACCGCCGGCTGCAAGGATTACGGTTTTGGCCTCAAGCGCCAGAGACTCGTTTACGCTTTTGACACGCACACCAGTAACCACCGCGCCATCAAACAGTAGGGACACCGCCCGAGTCTGGTAACGAACCTCGATACCTTCTCGATCGGCAATCTTCGTCCAGGCCGCAAACAATCCCGGCCCCCCTCCCAACACCTCAACCGTCAGACCGCCCCAGAACCTGAACTTACCATCAACCTGGAAAGCTTGGCGCCCCCATATGGGTGCAAAACGGATACCCTTGTCTTGCATCCAAAACATGGTTTCCCGACTGCGCGTGACAAGCACCTCGCAAAGATCTGGATCGGTGCGGTACTGGGTCACACGCCCCATATCATCAAAAAACGCTTCTTCCGAATACTGGCCAAAATCGGTTTTCCGGATTTCCTCGGCGGTGAGATCCGGCATCAATCGCTGCAGGTGATCAAGTCCATCATAAGCAAATCGCATTGCCCCGGCGGTAAATCGAGTATTACCTCCAGCCTCTTCTTGCGGCGCGCACTCAAGAACCAAAACTGACGCGCCCTGCTCTTTAGCGGCTGTTGCCGCAGCAAAAGCCGCATTACCTGCGCCCACGACAATGACGTCCCAATCTGTCATTTACTCCCCCATTAACCCTAATCAATAACAACGCACTGGCGCTACTGGCCTTCTTTGAGAAACGCTGTGGCCTCTGTCTGGCAAGGCTCGTTTATCTTGCTAGGTCACTTTATCGGTAGCATTGGGATTTTTCTGGAACATGGCCGTACCGTCTCTGGCCACCTGATCGACCAGATCGACCTCCCAATCCAGGTAAGCTTGCATTGCCGCCTCAACAGCATCGGCTCTTTCGTAAGGCCGGTACCAGACATCTCCCGCTGATTCGCCATCGTACGGATCAGCGCCTTGCTCGATCGGGTGGCCAGCTGCTTGCCAGGCGTCAGTCCCTCCCTGTAACACCAGGATCTGTCGATGCGGTTCACTTGAAAGTAGTTCCGCAGCAGCAAATCCGGCTATGGTGCCGTCCGAAGAGGTAATGACAACAGTCGAATCCCAAGACGCTGCGCGGCTTGCGATCTCACTGATATCGGTACGGGATATTCGGTGGGCGCCGGGCAGATGTCCATCCCGAAACACCAAACTGTTTGCTACGTCGAATATCTCTATTTCCTCCTTGGCGCGCCTACCTTCCAGCGCCGCAACGGTGATCATCGCAGCGACCAACTTATCCGCACCGAGCAGTCGTGACGTTTCAGGCCCGGTCCTTAAGGAATCGCCGCTTAATCCGTCCTCGAGCACATATACCTCGCGCCAACCCATCTGAATTAACCAGGACGCCGTCATTGTCGCCCGCACACCGGTGTCATCTATCAGGACCAGTTGGGCATTACGTACCCCAACATATTCGTCAGTGGCCTGCACCAACTGTCCACCGGGCGCAGATTTCGACCCAGGCATATGTCCCTGGTGAAACTCCTGCGGCGAGCGTACATCCAACAAGAACAGTGATCGCTTGGTCGATGCCTCGCGCAACAGTTTCAATTGCTGGCAGTTGATGGTTCTGATTTGAAATCTCTGGCGAACTTTTTCAACATACTCTTGGGATTTTTCCAACCCCGCCGTCGAGATCTCTGGTGCTGATCTTTCGCTGCCATTTTCGAGGGTGTACCCCGCAAGATGCCATCCCATTGTCCCATCCTTCAGGGCGGTCACCCGATTGGTAATACCCGCATTGATCAGGGATTGGGCGCCGATGATGCTTCGCGTTCTTCCGGCACAATTAACAACTACCAGTGTCTGGGGGTCGCTTACAAGATCTGGGAGTCGGTAGACCAGTTCCGCGCCTGGACAACAGATCGCTCCGGGAATAGTCATTTTGCGAAATTCGTGCAGTGGTCGACTATCGAGCACTACAATATTCTCATTAGCTTCGATTTTTTCTTTCAACGCTTGCGCAGGCAGATGAGGTGTACGATATTCGTGCTCGATAAACTCCCCAAACGCCTTGCTCGGAACATTGACACCTGAAAACAACTCGTAGCCGGCGTCACTCCAACTCTGGATGCCTCCCTTAAGATAACTGACCGAGGAGTACCCAAATTCCTTCAATCGATTGCCTGCGATCAAAGTCCAGCCATCGTTATCATCACACAAAACGATCGGAGTGCTGTGTCTTGGTACCAATCCGGCAAATAAGACCTCAAGACGGTCGAGCGGAATCGAAACCGACAACAGCAGATGCGACCTGGCGTACGCCCCTTCTTCTCTGACATCTACAAGGGCGAGCTCCTCACCCCCTGTGAGTTGTTCCTTAAGCGTTACCGCCGATACAGACCGCATTAATATCATCCCCTGGTTAATTTGGACCGTGCGGTAGTTTACTGCGCTGGTTGGAGATGCGATACTTTTGACTACCAGCACCGGTAGTGCTCTGCTGGCAGCGCTGGGCTTTTTAAGTTTTTCTTATGTTATCGCTGGCGCATGCTGGCCGTAGTTGGGTATTAATCAAATCAACTTAACCACACCAGTCGTTCTGGCATTCGCGTCGGCGTTTCTATTTGCGGTTGGCGTGCAATTGCAAAACCTCGGGCTGAAATATGGGCGCAGCCAGACTGGCGCACTTATATCGATGCTTGGATCGACCGTATTGTTTTGGCTTTTCTCGCCTTGGTTTTTGCAACTATGGTACTGGGGTACTAGTGCGGTAGTGATCTTCGCACTGGTCGGAGTGTTCCGGCCGTTTCTCACATCCAATCTCGCAATTTCCGGCATACGCCACCTTGGCCCGACGCTGACCAGCATCCTGGCGTCAACCGCCCCGGTGTTCGCTGCCTTTTTTGCAATTGTTATTCTCGGTGAGACTCTCACAATTCCAATAGCTCTGGGCACACTCACTATTGTCCTCGCTATCGGGTTGCTGGCCCGTAAAAGCGAGGCCAAAAGCACTTGGCCGGTTTGGGCCCTGGCACTTCCCGTCGGTGCAGCAGTGCTTCGTGCACTTGGTCACGCGCTGACAAAACTGGGGCTCGATATTATCCCCGACCCTCTATTTGCGGGCCTGGTGTCCTATTCTGTGTCGCTGGTGATTGCACTTGGCTCGGCGCTCGGGCAAAGAAAGCGGACGCCTGCCCGGCTACGCTGGACTCCCGGTTTGCTCTGGTTCTTTTGCGGTGGCATCGTTAACGGCATTTCCATCTGGTCTTTAAATACAGCGTTGAACATGGGAGATGTGGTCAAAATTATTCCAATCGTTGCTTTATCTCCGGTTTTCACTTTGCTTTTAGGCTTGTTCGTTTTCCGCCGGGAGACACTCACACTTCGAATTGTGTTGGCATTGCTTTTAATTGTCCCAGGAGTCATCCTTGTGGCAAGCGGACATTAAGGGGGTGAACCCGCTGGCGGCTTGTGCTTAAACACGGCCGTTGCCTTTGCGCCGTTTAATCCGTGATAATCAGTTTTTCTGTCATATGAACAACAGCTTCGGGACTGTTCGGAGCGCTGATTTTTCTGATCGGTTTTCTGTTCAAAAACCCCGCACGCCTCATTACACTTTCTTAGAGAATGACATGACCGAGTTAACAGACAAGATCATAGTAAATAAGTCCAATAGCATCGGCTGGATCATCCTTAATCAACCCGAAAAAAAGAACGCAATTTCCTTTGAGATGTGGGAGGCGATCCCTCGCATCATGAAACAGTTTTGTGACGATGACGACATTCGCGTAGTGATTCTCACAGGCCAGGGCGATCAAGCATTTTCTTCGGGTGCTGATATTTCTCAGTTTGAGAAAAAGCGATCTTCCAAAAGTACAACCGACGAATACAACTTGACAGTTAAGGCAGCCGTAGCAGCGCTGGATCAACTCACAAAACCTTCAATAGCAATGATCCAAGGTTATTGTATTGGCGGTGGTGCAAGTGTCGCTATCCACTGTGATATACGTATCGCCGCTGACAACGCAGTGTTCGCTATTCCCGCTGCCAGACTCGGGCTAGCTTACCGATGGGAAGATATATATCCCCTGGTGCAACTGATTGGGCCTTCTTTCACACGAGAGTTCCTATATACGGGAAGTCGGTTTAATTCCAAAGAAGCAATACAGATGGGCCTGGTTAACCGGGTGGTGCCCGTCGCTGAGCTTAAAAGTTATGTCACTGAATATGCTGCCCGGATTGCGGCTAATGCCCCACTGACGATTTATTCAGCGAACCGAACGGTCGCGGAAGCTCTAAAGGATCCAGAGCAGCGTGATCTGGCCGAAATCGAGACGCTGGCGGCTCGGTGTTTTGACAGTGATGACTACCGGGAAGGTCGCCAGGCATTTCGTGAGAAACGAAAACCACATTTTAAGGGCCGCTGACTAACAGGCC
>Ga0209043_1000591_pt1 | contig 22163 bp, 23 predicted proteins | sample SaaInlV_100m_DNA_3_FD_184654 | JGI IMG/M metagenome (GOLD analysis project Ga0209043, IMG submission 184654) | Marine microbial communities from expanding oxygen minimum zones in the Saanich Inlet - SI037_S4LV_100m_DNA (SPAdes) (version 2) | ecosystem: Environmental > Aquatic > Marine >... | reverse complement strand
GACTCACGTATTAACAAAGTATTTTTCCTTCTTAATTATCTTTGTAAAACAAGAAATGGCATCCCTTTTAATGATCTTGCAACTTATATATCACGCAGTATTGCGGAGAAAGGTGAGCCTGCATTCAAAGCAGAACTTATTATTTTTGGCAAGACCTCTAAGCAAATTAAAGGCTGGTTTAATTTTTTTAAATTTGCACAATCTCACAGGTTTCGAACCCTTAATTTAATCACAATCAGAGCTACTATCAAGAGAGCAACCCCTTTAATAAATAATTACACGACTTTGGGGAAAAATATTAATCAATCAAAACAATCAAAAGTTATATTAAAAAACGCAGAGGAACTTAGAATTGAAATGGATAGATTTCTTTCCAAAGACCCATATATCACTCAAGCTTTAGATGAAATTTCACATGTGCCATACTGGGATATCAACGAAAGCACTGGCGGGTCCTAAACAAGTCGGATCAACCCAAGGTAATAAAAACACAGAAATGTTAACTGAAAGGATCCAATGAAATTTTTTTTAATCATAGGTGGAACAGGGGTTATGGGAACATCGGCTATAAGAGCAATAAGGGAACACTTTGACCAAAGCAGTGTGATTATTGCTAACTGGTACGGCAAAGAATCTCCTGGTTTTAAAATTGAAGGTGCTGACAACACTATTTTTGGTGACATAAATGACCTTAGTTGCAGAGAGCAAATTAAATCCTTTAATAATGGAAAGTATGACTACATGTTTTATGCAACAGCTCTTGGAGACGTAGGCATTCCAGTAAAGGATGCAACTAAGGAGCAAATTGATCGCTCTAACAAGCTTTCGTTTAATCCAATTCCTCAACTTGAAAATGAGCTTGATATCTCCACCATAGTTGCTTATTCGACATTCTACACAATACGACATCAATTAAGCACTTACGGCGCTATGGGACACTCAAAAGAAAATATAGAAAAATGGACAGTGACCTCAGATGGATCATCGAAACATGCTTGCATCCGTGCCGGCCTTTTTGAATCTCCCTCATCAAGAGGAATCAAACTACTTCTCAGAAAAACATCTAAAAACCTAGATAATTTAAAGGACCCACTTCTTCGTTCCTATTTCGAAAATACCCCTTCTAGCGAAGGGATTAAAAAATTTGAAGAAGGGATCTTCACAGAAGAGAAAGAAGCGTATGGAGATTGTCGAACTAAGAAGGAAGACCTGATGAGAGCACACCTTGAGTTATTCAAATCAGACAACCCAACTTTTATAAATGTTTGCGGAAAAAAGATATGGCCAAGCAAAGAACCTCTCTTACTCAAGCAGTTTATCTAAATATAATGAATCTTAAGACTGGGGGTCATCTAATTATTTTAAAATTCAAATCCACAAGATTTAATTGATTTAATAGCACTTTCAGATAATAATAATTTAATTCAATAGCAATTAGAGCATTTTAAAATAAATCCAAAAATTTATTTAACTTTCAGCATGATCAGGTTCTATGAGAATTGTTTGCACTCATTGTCAAACTAGTTACCAAGTAGATATTTCCGAAGTAAAACCTGAGGGAATAGAATTTAAGTGCGTAAAATGTAACAAATTTTTCCTAGTAACCCAAAAAGGCATTGACCACCACAAATCAGGAGTTCGAAATAATATGAACACCGAACAACCCCGTTATTCTGAAGATGACAATCTCAACACCCTTGTGGCGAGTGTTGTCGATGACCTTAAAGGCTATGGCAATCGACTAAATAGTCAGCTAGGCAAGCTATCTGAAATTGGAATTGCCTTATCAGGCGTTACTGATCTCACCGTTTTACTAGAAATGATTGTGGATCAGGCCAGGGAATTCACTAATGCCGATGCTGGAACCCTCTACCTTAAAGAGGAAAACAAACTAGCCTTTAAAATTGTTCAGAATGAAAGTCTGGGAATTCGCATGGGTGGAACATCGGGGAAAGACATCACTTTTCCGCCTGTCGAACTAAAAGAAAGCAATGTTTCGGCCTATGTGGCAATCAAAGGTGAATCTGTAAATATTCCCGATGTATACCAAACCGAGCTATTTGACTTTACTGGACCAAAAAACTTTGACAAATCATCTGGGTATCTGTCTAAATCCATGCTTGTGGTGCCTATGCGAAACCATGAAAATGATGTCATTGGCGTATTACAACTTCTTAATGCCCAAAATATTAAGACAAATGAGGTCATCCCGTTTTCTAAAGATTATGAAAATTTAACCGAGTCCCTCGCCTCCCAAGCAGCGGTTGCCGTGACCAATGCCCAACTAATCAGAGAAATGGACAATTTATTTGATTCTTTTGTCCAGGTGATGGCAACAGCAATTGATGAAAAATCTCCTGTTACCGGAGGTCATATACGACGAGTTGCAAATATGACGCTAACATTTGCCGATATTCTCAACAAGAACCAAGATAAGTACAAAGATATTTCTTTTAATGATGATCAGATGCATGAACTCAGAGTCGCCGCATGGATGCATGATATTGGCAAAGTCACAACGCCCGTAGAAGTTGTAGAAAAAGCTAAAAAACTTCAAACCATTTTTGATCGGATTGAATTTGTTGATTTGCGACTATGCTTTATTATCGAACAAATGGAAAAAATCTTTCTAAATAAAAAGATAGCAATATTACAAAATGGATCAGACCCTAAAAAAATATCAACTCTGGAAGAACAGCAGAAAACAAAACGTCAACAATTGATGGATATTCGTGATTTTATTAATCAGTGTAATAATCCAGGAGAATTTCTTGAAGATGAAAAAATTGCACGTTTAGAAGAAATTTCTAAGATGACTTGGACAGACTTTGATGGCAATGAACAATCCTTTCTCAATGAGGATGAAGTACTTAATCTCTCGATACGAAGAGGCAGCATAACGGAATCCGAAAGAAAGAAAATGCAGAATCATGCTGCAGTCACCCTAAAAATGCTCAAGAAAATTCCTTTCACCAAGAAGTTAAAAAACATACCTCTCTACGCTGGAGCCCATCATGAGTTTGTAAATGGCGGCGGGTATCCTCTGGGTTTAAAGGGGGATGAAATACCATTTGAAGGGAAAATAATGTGCGTAACAGATATAGCGGAGGCTCTCACGGCAAGTGACCGACCTTACAAAAAAGCAATGCCCTTAGAAGTTGTTTATAGAATTCTTCGAGAAATGGCTGATAAGGGCGAATTAGATAAAGAACTAGTTGAGTTCTTCATCTCAGAAGAAGTTTTTAATAAGTATAAAGAACTACATGAATCCAATGGTAACTAAAGACACAAGCAAACTATAAAATATTAAACCTCTCCCAAACAAGGCATAATTAGTTACAAAACTCACCTTAAGAAAAACCAATTTAAATAATTAACATCAGCTTATATTACTTCTTTTTTGTTTTGTAGGGGCCTGTTCGCAAAAAATTATCATTCATTTTAAGATGCTCATCTATTGTAATATCTTCATCCACCCCTTTACTTTTAGGGTCGTCACCAAACTTTTTAAACGCTCGGCTTTTTAACTTATCAGACATTGTAGTTGTTCGTTTTTTGCGAACTCTAACTGTTTTAGGCTTAAGACTTTCTTGATATTTTTTTTTATCCTCATGGGATATATTTAAAACCATAATATTTTTTTAGGGCAAACGTGGTTAATAAAACATTAAATCATTCAAGAAGAAGTAATAAATAATATCATTTAAATGAATTAGCATGAATAAAAATTATGCCTATCCAAAAAATAGAAGATTTAATCGACAATCTACCTGAAAGCAAACACGAATTAATTAAGGAAATTAATGCTAACGACCACTTTGAATTAGCTCGACTTCTTCATCAGTTATCGCCTGAAGAAAAAGTTCACGTTTTTAACAACATAAACTCTGATTTAAAACGCCAAGAGGTACTTTATGAAACTGATTTAGATAGTAGATTAGAAATTGAAAGCTCTCTTGGCAGTAAGGGTCTCGCAATCATATTGAGTAGAATGCCGGAAGATGAGGCCACAGATATTATTCAGGAACTTGAGGTCGATGAACAAAAAAATATTCTTAATCAAATGGAGGTCAAGGATGCTGTCGTCATCAAAGATCTTATAACTTATGAGGAAGAAACAGCTGGTGGGCTCATGGTTCCAAAATTCAATTCTGTTAAAGAAAACCAGACTGCAAGCGAAATATTAATGCAATTGAAACATGAAAGTAATTCCGATATACCACCATATTTTTATGTAGTTGAACCTGAAAATAAACTAAAGGGATATTTCAAACTACGTGACCTCCTAAATGTTTCCACTAATACCAAGGCATCACAAATAATGCGTAAAGTCACACCTAAAGTCTTTACCTCAGATTCATGTGATAAAGTTGCAAATCTTATGGATAATGAGCACTTGAGTACCATTCCAGTAGTCGACGAGTCCAATACCATGCGTGGGGTTATTACTTTTGATGATGTTATTCGTGTAATGCAGGATTTGGCAAGCGAAGACATATTCACGATGGTAGGAACGGCCAAAGTAGACCCATTTGCTAAAAAAATATCTAGCAAAATTAAGGCCCGTGCCCCATGGCTACTAACAACTTTTATTGGAGGTTTGTTAAGTGCTTATATTTTGAACCGATTTCAAACCACCATAACTGACTTTACGACTGTTTTATTTTTCATTCCCTTTGTACTGGGAATTTCTGGGAATGTGGGACTCCAGGGTTCTACCGTAATTGTTCGAGGTCTTGCTACTGGGGATATTCAAAAAGATAACATCCTAACTGTAGTTCGGAGTGAACTTGCCGTTGGCATAGCAAATGGGATTATTTTTGGACTTTTGTGCGGATTCATTATCACGTTAATAGCCGCACCCTTACTTCAAACTTCACCTACCTTAGGAACCGCAGTAGGCTTGGGAATAGTTTTAGCTGTATGTGTTTCAGCGGTCATTGGATCGACTGCACCAATCCTCTTCATAAAGATAAACGTAGACCCAGCAATTAGTTCAGGTCCATTCGTAACGGTAACTAACGATATTGCTGGCATTGCCATATACCTTTTAACAACATCATATATCTATTCAGCCATATAATTATTCACCCTTCATTATTATTCCGCTAAGGTGATCGACATCAAAGCAGCATCAACCTCCACATACTCGCCCTCAGAAACATAGTATTCCTTAACCCTCCCGTCTACCTCAGAAAGCAAAGTAAAGTAACCCTCTGAAATTATTTCACATACGGCCATACCTTTAATTACTTTATCTCCAGGGTTAACCAGAAATTTATCAACTTTACCAGAGGTCATTGTTGGGTACATGGCTGACATCAATATATAATCTTCCATCAAAGCGCCTTTCTAAAAAACAACAAGAACTAATTGCCTTCACCCATTAATCGATAGTAGGTATAATAAAAAAATATTATGGTTGAACAAATTAATTTTATAAAAAATTTCTAAAAAAAAATCACGCATGAAATTAAATGTAGGCGATGTACTATTTGAATCCATGTCACAAAACATAGGGGCAATCACCAAGATTTTTGATCACCCTGACGGGAAAATAGTCAAAATTCGGTGGCGGATGGATGGCCACCTTCCCCATGACACAGAGCATTCATATAAAAAAGTACTAAGGTGCGTTAAAAAAGGTGAATATGAGCTAACCCCTAAATTTTCGACAAATAGTTAAGTTGAGCTAGATAAATAATATTTAATATCGCGATAGTATAATTATTGCTTATAGACAGTATGAGAAGGACGACCAGCTAAGATACTATCTTTCCCCCAGTTTGTGACCTGTTTGAATTTATCAGATTGACAAAAATCATTAAAAGCATTTTCAGATCCCCACTCAGATGCGATTAAGTAAGACTGACCATCATTAACATCTTTATACAAAAAAGATTTCTCGTGACCATCGATGCCATTCATTGCCTCAATTACCCCTGTGCAAGCTTTTTCAAAAACCTCTTCTTTTCCTGGTAACACCTTATAGTTCATTCCTATAGTAACCATCTAGGTCCTCAATTCATTTTTAAGTATTAAGATTAAGCAACCAACTCAATTTCACTACATAGCTCTTCACCGACAAGAAGTACTTCATCAAACCCAAATCGATCTTTAATATAGCTTATGTTCTCACGTTTGTTGCCCGTATAAACAGAAACGGAATTCTTTGGAACCCTAAATAGTATTTTTCTAGGCATTCGATTTAAAGAAAGAATTTTTTCAACCATTAAATCCAGACTTGTCTGGCAATCAACAAGATAACGCAAAGAAGGATGAAACGGACCTGCGACCAGGTTTTCTTCTAAAGAATGATCAGGCTGAACCCCTACCCTTATTACAGGAATTCTGAATTGATCAAATAATGCTAGAGCATTTTTTAAAGCAGCAAGAGTCCTACTCAAAGACCAAGGTGAATATAATCCTTTTTGGTACATTGAATATAGTGAAGTATGGCGCAATACTAGTGTTGGGTAAAGACGCACAAAATCAGGCTTCATACTAATAACATCTATTACCGACCTTTGAAAACGATTCTCGTTGTCCCCAGGAAGCCCCAACATCAACTGGAGACCAAAAGTGAAGTTATATTTTTTAATCAAAGAAATGGATTTCAGTAAATCTTCTTTAGAACATGGGCGCCCAGAATCTTCAAGAACTTGCTCGCTTGTCGACTGCACACCTAGCTCTATCGTCTTCACACCATAAGCCTTTATCAAGTCAAGTCTTTCAGAATTAATAAATAATGGGTGAGTCGAAACACGAATACTATCAACTCTACCATTATCAAGAAATGGCCTAACCACAGACAACAGCAATTTCTGTCTATCCATTGGCAGTCCGGTAAAGCTCCCTCCGTAAAAAGCAACCTCACATTTAGAAGCGCGTTTAGAATTAAAACCGGGGCCAAGGTAGGTTTTTAAAGTGTCCAAAACATGTTTTTCGTCTACTGTGTATCGAGTGCCAGTAATATCAACTTGGCTACAAAAAACACACCGGTAAGGGCACCCTTCGTGTGGAATAAAAATAGGGACGATCAGCATTTTCTTTTTCTTCATCCTATTAATCCTTTGAATCTTTATCAGTTAAAAAGGTACTCAGTGCCTCCTTTGCCGCATTTTGCTCAGCTTCTTTTTTGCTGCGCCCTTTTCCGGATCCCAGTACTTGACTGCGAATTTTAACCTTAACATCAAATCGCTTGTTATGGCCGGGACCTATTTCTCCCACAACCTCATACAAGGGGACACAAGAAAATCTATTTTGTGTATATTCTTGCAAGTCACTTTTAAAATCTGTAGCTATACAGGCACCCATGAACTCATCAATTTTCTCAATCAACTGCGGCAAAAACACATCAGCAGTTGTTCGAAAATCACTATCACAAAAAAGAGCTCCCACCAAGGCCTCATAAGCATTAGCAAGAATAGATGCTTTTTGCCTACCTCCAGAAAAAGATTCTCCTTTACCCAACAAAAGGTAACTACCTAATTCTAATTTTATTGCTAATCTAGCAAGGGAATTTTCATTAACAATCGCTGCTCGAATTTTTGACAACGATCCTTCAGGTAAGTCTGGATACGTTAAAAACATATAATCAGCCATTATAAGGTCAATAACAGAATCGCCTAAAAATTCAAGCCTCTCATTATTTTTTAATGAGAGGAGAACCTCATTGGAATAGGATTTATGAGTGAGCGACTTGTTGAGTAGTTCGAGGTCTTTAAATTCATAACACAATACTCCCTGCAAAGGGACCAATGCATTAATTCGGTCTTCCTGCATTTTTTTTAGATTTAATTAATCAATCTCTTGAATACCAAAACAGCGTTTGTTCCACCAAATCCAAATGAATTTGAGATAGCTGTAGTAACATTTAGTTCTCTAGCTTGATTGGGAGTATAATCCAAGTCACACTCAGGGTCAGGAGTATTATAATTTATGGTGGGTGGTAAAATACCGCGACTTATTGCCAATAATGTATAAATAGCTTCTACACCACCGGCAGCTCCGAGCAAATGACCAGTCATCGACTTAGTCGAACTAATGGATAGATCATAGGCATGATGTCCGAACGCAGATTTTATAGATTGTGATTCAGTAGAATCTGCTCCTGTAGAGGTTCCGTGAGCGTTAATATACTGAACCTCGTTATTGTTTATGCCTGCATTTTTTAAAGCCAGTTTCATACAACGGGCTGCTCCCTCACCGTTGGGAGAAGTAGATGTTATATGATACGCATCTCCATTCAATGCATATCCAATAATCTCACCATATACTTTAGCACCACGCTTTTTTGCAGCCTCATACTCCTCTAATACTACAACGCCACACCCCTCCCCAATAACAAACCCATCACGATCCTTGTCAAATGGACGGCTTGCACCTTCGGGGTCTTCATTGCGGGTCGACAAAGCTTTGGCCGCATGAAATCCCCCAACACAAAGTGGCGTGATAACTGACTCTGTACCCCCAGCAATCATAACATCAGCATCGCCATACTGTATCAAACGGGCTGCATCCCCAATAGAGTGAGTCCCCGTAGCACAAGCAGTGACAACACAGGTGTTTGGACCTTTCGCTCCCGAATGAATTGAAACTTGACCTGATGCAAGGTTAGCAATAACCATAGGTATAAAAAAAGGAGAGATCTTACGAACGCCTCTTTCTTTATATAAATTATGGTACTTCTCTATCGCTGGTAATCCTCCAAGACCGACGCCAACTTGAACTCCGACTCTTTCGGCATTTTTTTCAGTAATTTCATACCCTGAGTCTTTGAGGGCATAGTCACTAGCAGCTACGGCAAAATGAATAAACCTATCCATTTTTTTTACTTCTTTATGCCCCATATACCGCTCAGCATCAAAATCAGCAACCTCACCCGCAAATTTCACAGGAAAAGATTCTGTGTCAAACCTTGTAATGGGACCAATTCCAGATTTCCCATTAATGATAGCTGACCAATTTTCTTCAACACCAATACCAAGTGGAGAAATAATACCCATCCCTGTAACAACTACGCGCTTCTTCATCCACTACTCCACCTTCATCAGAGCCGATCAATTAGTATTGTTGTTTATATAATCAATTGCATCCTGAACTTTTGAAATTTTCTCAGCATCTTCATCTGGAATTTCAACATCAAACTCCTCCTCAAGGGCCATGACAAGTTCAACGGTATCAAGAGAGTCCGCCCCTAGATCGTCAATAAATGCAGCGTCATTTGTAACCTGTTTTTCGTCCACACCTAATTGATCCACTATAATTCCTCTTACTTTTTCTTCAACAGACATAATTAAAACTCCTAAAAAATATTACATCAACATTCCACCATTAACATTTATCACCTGGCCCGTGATATAATTAGAACGGCCAGAAACAAGGAAATCCACGCTATGTGCTATGTCGTCAGGCAACCCCAAACGTGAAAGAGGTATTTGTTCAATCAGCTTGTCTCTTATTTTTTCATCAAGTACACGAGTCATTTCTGTATCAATAAACCCTGGTGCTATAGCGTTAACTGTAATATTTCTGGGTGCTAGCTCTCGCGCCATAGTTTTGGTCAAACCAATCAAACCTGCTTTAGAGGCAGAGTAGTTTGCCTGCCCAGCATTACCCATAACACCAACAATAGAAGCAATGTTAACTATGGCGCCTTGACGTTGCTTCATCATATGTTTTGCTGCTTGCTGTCCGCAAAGAAAACTTCCTTTAAGGTTTACAGCGAGAACAAGGTCCCAGTCATCTTCCTTCATCCTAACAAACAGTCCATCCTTAGTAATTCCGGCGTTATTAATCAAAATATCTAAGGGCTTAAATTCCCTTGCTATTGAATCAAATGCTACTTTCACATTTTCTGCATCCGCTACATTTATTAAAGCAGCTGATGCACTCCCCCCATTGGCGATAACACTTTCAGCAGATTTATTAGCATTTTCATGATTAATGTCACCAAAAATAACGTGCGCTCCAGATTTCGCAAGATTATTCCCGATCACCTGCCCTATTCCTTGCCCCCCACCAGTAACTAGTGCAATTTTATCTTTAAGTTCCATCAATTACCCTCTGATTTTATCAAGTTTTCACAAGCCTCGACGGTTGTCCTTAAGGAGTTTGGATCTCCGACCTGATAACACTTCACATTTTTATTAAACCGCCGCATTAGGCCAGACAGAACTCTTCCCGTGCCAAGTTCAATAGCAACATCTATTTCTTGGTCAATCAAATACTGCATTGTTTCAGCCCACCTAACAGGCGAACACACCTGCCGTATCAATGCTTCACACGCCGAAGAACCCGCAGTAAGGGGCCGAGCTTGAATATTAGAAACAACAGGATATTGATGGTCAATAAATTTTGTTTTTTCCAGTTCCTTTTTAAGATTAATTTCTGCTGGTTTCATCAAAGGGCAGTGAAAGGGAGCACTAACTGGTAACATGATTGACTTTTTAGCCCCTTCCTCTTTTGCTAATCGAGAGACTTCCTTAACAGCCTTAAGATGGCCGGCAATAACAATTTGTTCATGACTGTTAATATTGGCAGGTTGAACAAGAAAATCTTTTTTTGACACTCTATCGCATAATAACCGAACGTTATCTAAAGACATTCCAATTACAGCAGCCATACCTCCTACACCAACGGGAACAGCTTCCTGCATGAAACGCCCCCTCAGGTGAACTAACCGAACCGCATCTAGAAATTGAATAGATCCAGCCGCAACATTAGCCGAATACTCACCAAGGCTGTGGCCAGCAGCTATTGAGGCATTGATACCATTTCTCCTCAGCATATTCAAGGCTATTATACTGTGGATAAGAAGAGCTGGCTGTGCATTTTCTGTAAGCATTAACTTCTCATCAGGCCCATTAAAACAAAGGTCTGCAATGTCAAACCCAAGAATTTCTCCAGCGTTATCAAATAATTCTTTAGCCTCTGAAGAAGCCTTATAAAACTCCTTACCCATACCTACAGTTTGCGACCCTTGACCGGGAAAAAGAAAAGCAATTTTCACCATCTAATCAACGCCGCCCCCCAAGTTAACCCAGCCCCAACAACAACAAGAAGTGTAAGGGACCCTGGTTTTATTAAACCAGCTTTACTGGCCTCATGCATAGCTATAGGAATTGAAGCCGATGATGTGTTTCCATATTTCTCAATATTCATAAAAACCTTTTCTTTAGGAATACCTAGTTTATCGGTTACCGCATCAATGATGCGTCGATTAGCTTGATGAGGAATAACTAAACCAATGTCTTTTACTGAAAGTTTATTAAAGTCCAGAGCTTCTTTAGAAACTTCCGCCATTCGCTTGACCGCAACCTTAAACGTGGCATTGCCAGACATATGAATAAAATATTCTTTTTTATCGATAGCTTCGTGCGATATTGTTTTTTTTCCGATACCACCAGGAACAATGATTAAGTCAGATTTGCCGCCATCTGAATGAATGTGAGTCGAAAGCAAACCCCTCGATTCACTCACTTCACTTTTTTTTAAAACTATGGCCCCAGCCCCATCACCAAACAATATGCAAGTCGAGCGGTCCGTCCAATCTACAATACGCGAGTTGGTTTCACTGCCAATTACTAAAACGTGGTGATACCTACCACTCTTTATATACTGCTCTGCGATAGACAATCCAAAAACAAACCCAGAGCATACAGCAGAAATATCATAGGCAGCGGCATTCACAGCACCAAGTCCATTCTGCACAAAGCAGGCTGTAGCTGGGAAAAGAATATCGGGAGTGGACGTACAAACAATAATAAGGTCTAGTTCATTAGGTTGGATTCTTGCTGACTCAAGAGCCATCTTCCCGGCTTGAATCGCAAAAGTGGATGAAGACTCTCCCTCATCAGCAATACGTCTTTCACAAATTCCTGTACGTGTACGAATCCACTCATCAGAAGTATCAAGCATTTTTTCCAAGTCTGCGTTAGTAAGAACTTTACTTGGAAGAAACATACCTGTACCTGAAATTTCGGCTCTAATTTTATTACCAGTGTTCATAGAAGGAAGTTAATTAAGATTTGTCTTCTTCTGAATCTTTAGAAATATCGCTATTTTTTTCTTCTTTATCCGGCGTAAAAGTAATTTTTTTTATCTGCTTCCAAAAAGGCTCTTTGCCAGACATAAGATTGGACTCTATATCATCGCGAATGTGTTCGTTCATCTTTTTTTCTACTAATTCTTTAGCACGAATAATGGCATTTTTAATCGCTTTTGGTGAGGAACCACCGTGGGCAATTATACAAACTCCATTTACTCCTAAAAGAGGAGCACCACCTGTCTCGGAGTGGTCAACCATTTTTTTAAATTTCAAAAAATGGGGTTTAATTAAGTAATACCCCAACTTAGTAACCCAGTTGGCCATAAAAATTAACTTCAAGTTTTCACCTATCATCTCAGCAAGACTCTCACTAATTTTCAAAGCCACATTTCCAGTAAAGCCATCGCAGACTATGACATCGGCATTGCCTTTATAAACCTCTTTTCCTTCCAAATTCCCAATAAATTTAACATGACTATTTTTTAACAAATGAAAGGCTTCGCGAGTGACCTCGTTTCCCTTTGAGTCCTCTTCGCCAATACTCAATAAACCCACATCAGGAGTAGTTTTTCCATGAATGTATTTGGCAAAAGAATGCCCCATAATACCAAACTGGAACAATTGACTGGATTTACAATCAACATTAGCTCCCGCATCTAGCAAAATAGAATAGCCTTTTAATGTTGGTAACTGAATGGCAATTGCAGGACGATCTACTCCCTTTAGAAGGCGCAGAGTAAAAGTGGCAAAAGCAAGAACAGCACCAGTATTACCTGCGCTGACAAAAGCAGACGCATGACCATTCTTAACTAAGTCAAGCCCGACTTTGATTGATGATTTTTTTTTACCCCGTAACACCTTGGAGGGCGTTTCATGCATTTCAACAACATCTTCCGCGTGTACGATCTTAATCGGAAGATCTATCCAATCCTCATATTTAGACAATTCTGCTTCAATCAGACCAGATAAGCCAGTCAGAACAATCTCCACATCACACTCTTTTACTGCCATCACCACTCCCTCAACGATAGATTCAGGAGCATGATCACCGCCCATAGCGTCAACCACAATCTTCATATTCAATTATCACTCCATCAAGAGATGGATTCCCTTAAATACAATACGTAGAATTAATAAACTTAGGAAACATCTGGCATGTAAATCTTACCCCTCACCCAAAGCAAAAAACATCTAAATAAAAACTTATTAGCTTAGGATAAAATAAGACCTGGTAGGCGGCACGTATGAATGCTACTTAGACAACTTCTACCTCCATAACTTCTTTATCTTTGTAATAACCGCAATGGGAGCAGACATGGTGTGGTTTACGCATTTCATGACATTGCGGACATTCGCTCATGGTTGGTTGCTTGAGCTTGTCATGTGATCTACGCTGCCCTTGCCTAGACTTTGACATTTTTTTCTTTGGAACTGGCATCTATCCTCCTTTAATAAATTTATCTTTAAAAATTTTTAATCTTTCCAACCTTGGATCTGTAAATAACTCAATATCACACTTGCAAAGTCCCTGGTTTAGGTTATTTCCACACTGAAAACAAATGCCTTTGCAGTTATCTTTGCACAAGGTTATAACGGGAACAGCGAGCAGTATGCTATCGCTGATAGATTGAGTGAGGTCAATTTGTTGATTTTCGTATACCTCCGCATCAATGTCAGACGCATGTAACTCTACATCTCTCACCGCTGTAAACCGATCATCAGATGGGACAAAATGAGCTTTCAATCCGCTATTAATCGGACATGATAATGTATCAAGGCACCGAGAGCAACTAGCAACCACACTAGTCTTTATTGTACCCTTTAGGTAAACATCATCGTCTATTCTATTTAAAGAGCCATTAACAGTAATATCAACGTTTACGCTCAACCCCGCCTGATCAATCTCAAGTTGATCTTTTTTCAAAACAAAGCTAAAGCACAAACCTTCGTCACCGATCTCCTCAATACCAAACATCATGATGTAAGACCACTGTAAATGTAAGAATTAACTCAAAACCTTCTAAAGTCCAATGTGTGGTAGAAATTCAGGCAGGATTAACGATTATCGTATCTTTATTTGATGGTATCGTCAAGAGAAATATAAGCCTATCGCCCTATTCTATCAAGCTCTTGGATGAAAACATTCGTGAACTTCACGCATTCTCTCCCTTAAAACATGGGTATATATTTGCGTGCTAGAAATATCCGCATGCCCCAACATTTTTTGAACAGAACGCAAATCTGCTCCTCGTTCCAGAAGATGAGTAGCAAAGGCATGCCTCAAGGAATGCGGGGAAACTGTACCTACTATTTTTGCCTTGATCGAATATTTTTTTAGAATTTTCCAGAAACCTTGTCTGGTCATAGCAGTTCCACGTCTAGTTAGAAACAAGTCCTCAGCCCTATATTTTTTTTTAAATAATGGGCGCGCATTAATGACATAATTTTCAATAGTAATGGTAGCCATCCTTCCAATAGGGACTACCCTTTCTTTAGATCCTTTACCAAATGAACGAAGGTATCCAACTTCGAGGTTGATCGCACTTAACTGTAGAGATACCAACTCTGAAACACGCAACCCAGTTGCATACATTAATTCAAGCATAGCTAAGTCTCTAACGCCAGCAAGTGTATTCATATCTGGAGCAGCAATAAGCGCATCAACCTCTTGTATAGACATCACATTTGGAAGCTTTCGCCAAGGGCGTGGGGAACTAATTATTTCGATAGGGTTCTCTGAGATTAAATTTTCGACATATAAAAAATTATAAAAAGATTTTAACGAAGATAAACACCTTGCCACCGAAGATGGAGCCATACCCTCTTCATTTCTAAGAAAAACAAGAAATGACCTCACGTCGCTTGTCTTAGCACAACCAAGCGGGTTATTTAAAAGATACTTTTCAAAACGACTAACATCACGCCGGTAAGACTCAACTGTGTTTTGAGATTGCCGTTTCTCAATTGTTAAAAAATCAATATATTCAGAAATATATTTATTCATAAATGGGTTTGTTTAATTTTAACAACTACTTATGATACAATAAACGTTAAAGCATACCTAGGGTATTCTCATTGCCGTTGTTCAATATATAATGTAGAATTCCTCCTTGCGGTCTACCCTTCATTCGATAACATTCAAGTAAAACTTATGGAACAAACCACCTTAGTGCAGCACTTGCAACATCAGCAAAAGTTTCTAGGCGCCACCGGTGAATTCACCAGTTTAATGAACGAGATTCTTGTCGCCGCTAAAATCATCTCGTTGGAAGTTAATAAAGCTGGGATCGGTGGGAACATATTGGGAGTCACTGGAAATATTAACGTACACGGTGAAGAAGTCCAAAAATTGGACGAATTCGCAAACTCAACGTTTGTTAACATAATGGGAAAGTCTGGGACGGTATGCGCTATCACCTCCGAAGAAATGGAAAAACCTGTCATTATCCCAGAGGAGAAGGCTGGTAAATATATTTTTATGATGGACCCCCTAGATGGTTCCTCAAATATTGACGTAAATGTTAGTATAGGAACTATTTTTTCAATATACCGAAAAAAAAGCAGCGGTGTCTCAATAACAAAAGATGACCTCTTGCAAAAAGGAGCAGATCAAGTCGCCGGTGGTTACATTGTATATGGTTCTAGCACAATGTTTATATACAGCTCTGGAAGTGGAGTTCACGGCTTTACATTGGACCCTTCTATAGGAGAATTTTTTTTATCACACCCAGACATGAAAATTCCAGCGCAAGGTAACATCTATAGTGTTAATGAAGGAAATAATATATTTTGGGATGATAGACAAGTTAACTTAATAAGTCACCTTAAGGAACTTGATAAAAAAACAAACCGCCCGTATAAAGCAAGGTATATCGGTTCCATGGTATCAGATTTTCATCGAACCCTTTTAAAGGGGGGGATTTTTATGTACCCCAAGGATAGTAATAGTCCAAACGGAAAACTACGATTTGCCTTCGAAGCAAGTCCTTTAGCTTTCATTGTCGAAAATGCGGGTGGGCGTGCTTCTACAGGAAAAGAACGGATTCTAGACATTATTCCAAATGATATCCACCAATGTGTTCCCCTATATATTGGTAGCCGAGAAGATGTTGAAACTGCGGAGTCATTTCTAAAAGATTAACTTTTATACTCGGTTCACCTCTTAAAATAATGAGAATTCAAGCAATTCGTGGTGTCAAAGACATCATGCCAGATGAAATTGAAAAATGGCGTTGGGTCGAAAATAAAGCCAACCAAGTTTTTACTCGTTATGGGTTCAAGGAAATCCGTTTACCAATATTTGAAAAAACCAAGCTGTTTTCAAGAGGTATTGGAGAAACAACTGATATTGTAGAAAAAGAAATGTACACCTTTGAAGACCGAGGTGGAGAAAAGGTCACCTTACGCCCTGAAGGAACAGCCTCTGTGGTTCGCGCTTTTATTGAACATAAAATGTATACAAAGCAAACAGTTCAAAAGTATTACTATCTTGGCCCAATGTTTCGTTACGAGCGACCTCAGGCAGGCCGGTTCCGACAGTTTTATCAAATTGGGGTAGAGGCAATGGGATCTCATAATCCTTCCATTGATGCGGAAGTAATGATCATGCTTATGGAATTCTTTACTGTTTTAGGGCTAAATCAAATCGAACTACAAATAAATAGCCTAGGGTGCAACAAATGCCGCCCAGAATACCGGGAAACCCTTAAAAAATCTATAACCAATCATTTAGCTGACCTATGTGAAAACTGCAACAAACGTTATCAAAAAAATCCCTTGCGAGTCCTTGACTGTAAAGTCGAACGCGACATAGAGATCGCATCTGGACTTCCAAAAATAACTGACCACATTTGTAATGAATGTAAATGCCATTTTGAAAAAGTACAGACATTGCTTCATGAGACACAAATCCCATATAATATCAACCCCAGTCTTGTACGTGGCCTTGATTACTACACTCATACAGCTTTTGAAGTCACTTCTAGAGATTTGGGCGCCCAAAATGCAATAAGCGGAGGCGGTCGATACAATACGCTAGTCGAGGAATTTGAAGGTCCCCCCACTCCTTGTTTTGGTTTTGCGCTAGGGCTTGAAAGGCTCATCTCCCTAGTTCCATTTGATAAGATGGAAAGTATAGAAACGAATCCTGATGTGTTTGTTGTGTCCTTAGGCGAAGAAGCAAAATTGAAAGTCTTTAGTCTGGTTCATCAATTACGATCTGGAGGAATATCGGTGGAAAGAGATTACAATGAGGGAAGTATAAAAAGCCAAATGCGTAAAGCAAATAGGTCTGCTAGTAGTTTTGCTCTAATTATTGGAGAAAATGAAATCAAGTCAGGAACCTACCAATTGAAAAATATGAAAGATGGAAAGCAATCAAACATTACTGCAGAGTCTTGTGTAGAAGAAATCAAAGCTTTAATCAACTAATAAACTATGTTTACTCAATAGAATAATCTGTGCTCATTATAGCTTAATCGGGTTCGAATCCTTTTGTGTTTTAGCCCATCGTACATTTAGTGAATTCGTTATAGACTAATAACATTATAGAGGGTGAAGTGGATAGCGAAGAAATCGATGTGCTAGAAGAATATATCTCGGAAAACAACCTAAAGATCACCAAGCAGCGACGAGCTGTTTTAAAAGTCTTTCTTGAGTGTGAAAATCATGTGAGCGTGGAAGAGCTATACAATATAGTACTAAAGACAGAACCTAAAATCGGACTTGCAACGGTATACCGTACTTTAGCCCTACTAACTAAAAGTGGGCTGGCCTTGGAAATGGATTTTGGTGATGGACAAAAGCGATATGAGTGCTCCCACAGAAATGTACATCATGATCATATGGTATGTACTGGGTGTGGCAAAATTATTGAGTTTACTCACCCCTTGATAGAAAAATACCAAGAAGAAGTCGCTAAAAAAAATAAATTTAAAATCACTTCCCACAAACTGGATCTTTTTGGTCTCTGTCAAGACTGCAAATAAGAACCAACCTCACTTAATTAAGAGCTGGAACAAAATCAATACTTCCTTAGAGCAGTAATTATTTTGTAACTTGTGTTACTGATTGTGCGCAACGAAACCCCACATAGTTATATATTTCGTTCATTACCTGACCATGAGTGGTCACTTTTGGGAAAACCTTGTTTTTGGGGTGTAACCACGTACGATTAGTAATGCGCAAACCACCCGCGGATGAATCAAAAGCACCTCCACGAACGACCTTAAAATCTCCCTTCTTAACACCGGTTGGGTTTACCTGCTTACCACGAGGGTAAGCTGCGTCATACCAATCGGCGACCCATTCCCAAACATTTCCCATCATATCGTAAACACCGAACTGGTTTGGTTTTGTTTTGCCAACCGCATGAGTTTGAGCAGTCGAATTATCCTCAAACCAAGCATACTCACCATTCATCATATTCCCCCAAAAGTATCTGGCGTCAGCATGACCCCTTGCTGCATACTCCCATTCAGCCTCAGTAGGAAGCCGACATCCAGTGTTTTCAGCAAATTCTTGTGCATCATAAAAAGTAACCTGCTCCACTGGTTTATCAGACCCAATAAACTTGGATGGGTTAAAGCCCATTATTTTTTCCCAACGAGCCTGAGTAACCTCATATTTATCAAGATAAAAATCATCAACACAAGCCTCATGCTCTGGGGCCTCATCGACTTGCGCATAGTTATTACCTAAAACGAAACAACCTCCCTTAATAAATACCATTCCTTTCGGGGCCTTATTAGCTATAACCTCATCCTCGGGAGCTATTGTTATGGCCTCAAAATTGAAACTCTCCTGAAAGTTATCTAGCGTAGCTATATCACCATCGGGTGCTGGCAAATCAGAGTTGTTTACCTCTTCTGATGAACAAGCAAGAATCAAAATAAAGAAAAAATAAAATATGATATTTTTTAGGCTGTCCATTATTTTAGTGATTTTGAAAAGGCTGATACTATCATTCAGTGCCATTTATGCACAACCAATATTTAATATAAATGATTCTGCTCCAAACATGAATAAATCCGACCTAAAATCACTGATAAACCATAAAATATGCTTTTAAAATATATATTTATGCCGATAAGCCTTAATGAAGTCAGTGTCTTTCATTAACTAGGGTAATAATGAGTCTCTTTAACCTAACGTCTTTAAAATTCTACAGCATATTTCTCTGCATATTCCTACAAGGGTCTATTTCTGGTTGTACTACGATACAAAATATCATAAGCCCCATTAGTGACTCGTTAAATAGTACGATTAAAAGTGGTGCCAATAAAACTTTTAGTAGTGCTAAAAAGCTGGCCTCAAACTTAGGCATTAAGTCAGCTTCCAATCGTGACTTACACTTTGCGCTACAACAATTTAATCAGAGTAATTTTGAGGTCACAGAATTTTACCTAAAAAAAACACTTGTAAAGTTTCCCGACAATCCAATAGCGATGAAACTTTTACCTTGGGCCTATTTTTATCAAAAACAGTATGACAAGGCCTTAGCAACCTTCAAGCGAACGAAAGCTCTCAATAAAAAAAATCCAGAGCCATCAATTGGTATGGGTTGGTGCTACATCGCCTTAAGAAGATACGAACGTGCAATAGAACAATTTGAATATGCAAAAAAAAATAATGGGGATTATTATCAAATTAATAAGGGGAAAGGGTTTGCTCATCTAAAAACGAACAGGACGTTAGAAGCAAAAGATAATTTCTCCAAAATATACAACCCGTCTCAAGTTAAGATCATTTTTGAACTATGGGCCGCCTGGCATGAAGAAGATGCGGATGAACTAATTGATACACTGCCAAGTTCAACAAAATCGTTCTCATTATTCACACACCCAGTAGAAGCACCAAGATATCCAGGTTTATTGTTGGGATTATCCAGAAATCAAGATCCATCCATCAATCATGGATGGAACGCTTTTTGGAAAGGGAAATTTAAAAAATCCTTAGGCTACTTTGAAAACATATCGGGGGATGCTGAATCACCAGATGCAAAAAACGGATTAGCTTGGAGCCATTTAAAAAACAAGGAAATCAAAGAAGCTTCAGTTTTATTCAAAGAAATACTACAGACCTGGCCTAACTTTATTGGGGCTATTGAAGGAATTAACGAGATTGAGAGCATAAAAAGAAGACAGGCTATTCATGCGGACTACTATCTTGATATAAATAAGCTAGGCATCGCTGAAAAAAAATACAAAGAAATTAAAAGTAGATATCCTAGCTGGCAGTATCCACACACACAATTGGGAAAATTAAAATTAGCACGAAAAGACTATTTATACGCACGCGATCATTTTTTGGACGCACTGGACCTCGCTCCAAATAATCCGGAAGCCAAAACAGGAATCGACGAAGTAAGAAAAGTAACTGACTCGAACCTTTTCCAAGCAGACCAGGCATTAAAGTCAGGTGACTATAAAAAAGCGGCATTACTGTATGCTGACTACATTGAAGAATACAAACCAAATGCCGGCTCTTTTTTAAATATCGACAAAGCATTGTTCAAGGTAGGGTTTATGGATGATCCTTGGAAAGAGTATTCTACAAAACAAAAACCAACAAGCACCCAACCTATTTCACTTTTTTACCAAGTATTGGGGAAACTTGGGCTACGAGATTCAAGTCGAAACAATATTCGCCCTGCCACACCTTCAAGCAGCAGTTCTTTGGCACACGCATATAACGGACTTGGCTGGAGTCAATACTACAAAAAAAAATATTTACAGGCCGCAGAAAAATTTAAGATCGCTCGTGCTGATCGGGAATATTTTCTAGACTCTTCTAGAGGGTTGGGCCTCTCATTTTATGAAGCAGGTCAATTTAAACAAGCCGCAAATAATCTTAAATTTGTAGTCAAATCAAATCCAGATCAGTTGGACCTAGCGTATAAATTAGACATGAGTATACTAATGAGTTGGGATGTTTCAAGTGCTCGAGAATATTTCTTAAAAAATCTTATTCATTACCCTCTAAGATCTTCCTTATATATGGGACTTGGTTGGCTGAATTACAGGGGTAAAAACCCAGATTTGGGCATTGAATATTTTTTAAAAGCAATATCGTTGGATCCAGAGTTTGCTTTAACAGACGAATTCAAAACTCTCCTAGCAAAAGAACGTTTTGGTTGGCAAATATATAATAAGTTCGGCTGGGCATATTACGAAAAAAATGATCAAAAAAATGCGATTATAATGTTTCAATATGCGTTAAAAGAACAACCTAACAAGTCAGAGTCACGAAAGGGCATGGGCTATGCTTTAAATAAGGTAGGTAAACTATCTGAAGCTGTTAAATACTTAAATCAAGTTTTAGAGCTAAATAAGGACCCAAACCCTGTCAAAGAAATAATATCTGGGGATAGTTCTATCGCGCCTTATTCAGCAACCACCACCGCACGTACCACACTAGGTGGCATATTCTTAAAGCAGGGAAAACCGTACGAGGCAATCGCTCTCTTTAAAGATGAACTCGAACTTAGGCCAAATTTAGCAGCCGCTCATGACGGACTCGGATGGTCATACCTCGAACTAAATCAACTCACGCCATCGCGTACCGCATTTAAAGCAGCCCTTAAAGCCCAACCCCTTAACTACTTAACACACAAAGGATTAAGAGAAGTTAAACAGAGAATTGCCAAAATTAAATTAACCCAGAACTCATCCCTCCTAACAGAAAAGACCGACAAACATCACAAAAATCATAAAAGTGCCTACTAAAGTCATGCGGTTAAAAAAACTAAAAATATTTTATTGACACCTTCGCAAAAAAAGATATAATGGGTAATCCGTTGAAATATAAAGGTTTATTTCTCATGCATTTGGGGTAACTAGAGTTTCTTTTTATCGCTAAACCCAAAAAGCAATAAATATCATTGCCCTTAACTTCAAAGCTTATGACCTAATAAGCTGTGAGAAGCAGTTAATTCCCCACCATCTTATCGTAAGCTAATTTTAATGACTCCACAACTGAAGGGTCCGCTAGAGTAGAAATATCACCTAATTTATCGGATTCGTTGGCGGCAATTTTACGTAGAATTCGCCTCATAATTTTTCCGGAACGAGTCTTTGGAAGCCCAGGTGCCCAATGAATAATATCAGGGGAT
>Ga0209043_1000575_pt1 | contig 22471 bp, 20 predicted proteins | sample SaaInlV_100m_DNA_3_FD_184654 | JGI IMG/M metagenome (GOLD analysis project Ga0209043, IMG submission 184654) | Marine microbial communities from expanding oxygen minimum zones in the Saanich Inlet - SI037_S4LV_100m_DNA (SPAdes) (version 2) | ecosystem: Environmental > Aquatic > Marine >... | reverse complement strand
AGGTCATGAGTTTGGTACCACAACTGGAAGAAAACGCCGATGTGGTTGGTTTGATGCTGCTTTGCTAAGACAAACTTGTGCCACATCTGGAATTACAGGAATATGCCTTACTAAACTAGATGTCCTCGATGGATTTGAAACCTTAAAAATATGCGTCGCATATGATTTAGATGGCAAAAGACTTGATTATTTACCTACAGCAGCTGAAGATCAATCAAGATGTGTGCCTATTTATGAAGATATGCCTGGATGGTCTGAAAGTACTGAAGGTGCACGTTCATGGAATGACCTACCTGCTGCAGCAATAAAATATGTTCGAAGAGTTGAGGAATTAATTGATTGTCCAGTTGCTCTTGTTTCAACAAGCCCAGAACGTGAAGATACGATTCTGGTCACAGACCCATTTGCAGACTAATGGCATTATCATACAAAGCAAAAAGACGTTGGTCTTTAATTATTCTTTTAATAGGGCTTCCAGCCTATATCATACTGTGTGTAGTACTAACTAATTTACTCCCACGTCCTAACATAATTTTGGAATTTATAATTTATGTTGCCCTAGGAATTGTATGGATTTTCCCATTTAAAAAAATATTCCTTGGTGTTGGTCAAGTTGACCCAAATGAATCCTCAAAAGAAGATTAACCAGCAAAATTATTATGACAAATTGTAGCCATTTTACTGTTACCCAAGGCGTTAACCTTATAGGTGGTGGTTTGGTAAATGAGCAAGATATAAATGATATCAGAAAAAGTGGTAAAAGTTTATTTTGTGCAGACTCAGGTCTAAACTATGCCTTAAAAAATAATCTTTTAGTATCAGGGTTGATTGGAGATTTAGACAGTGTTGGTAGTCAAAAAGATGCTACCTATCCAGTGCTTTTTGATCAAAGTCAGGACACAAATGACCTGGAAAAGTCATTAGATGTAATAAATGCCAAATATATAATTTGCTATGGGTTTCTTGGAGGCCGATTGGATCATTCATTGGCTTCATTTAATGTTATTTCAAAGACAAAACAGGTAGTTTTCTTGATTGGCGAAGAAGATGTTTGTGTGGTTTGTCCTAAAAATTTAAAGTTAAATTTACCAATTGGTACAAGGTTTGCATTATTCCCTATGGATAAAACATTCGCAAAGTCCAAAGGTTTAATGTGGAATTTAGACGGTATACTTATGTCACCTAATGGGAGAATATCCACATCTAATGAAAGCATAGAAAAGCATATCGAAATATGGATAGATGATGGATTGGCACTTGCTATATTTCCAAGGAATACTTTACCAACAATTATAAACCAATGGCCATTTTAGCACTCAGGTAAGTTAACAGCCAAACCACCAAGCGATGTTTCTTTATATTTTGAATTCATATCTATGCCAGTTTGTCTCATGGTTTCTATACAAGCGTCTAATGAAACTAAATGAATTCCATCACCCCGTAACGCTAAGGAAGCAGCTGAGACGGCTTTGATAGCTCCTAATCCATTGCGCTCAATGCAGGGAGCCTGAACTAAGCCTTTAATTGGGTCACATGTCATGCCTAAATGGTGCTCAAGAGCTATCTCTGCTGCATTTTCCACTTGTTGGGGCGTTCCACCTAAAATTGCACATAAACCCGCAGCTGCCATTGCTGCAGCAGAACCAACTTCTCCTTGGCAACCTACTTCTGCACCAGAAATTGAAGCATTATTTTTTATTAGGCCTCCAATTGCTGCAGCAGTGAGCAAGAATTCTGGTATTTTTGAAATTGAAGCTGAAGGCACATGATCAAGATAATATCTTAAAGTTGCTGGAATAACTCCTGCTGCACCATTTGTAGGTGCAGTAACAATTTGTGCCCCTGCAGCATTTTGTTCATTTACCGCCATGGCATAACACGACATCCAATCATTTATTATATGTGGCGGTGCTATATTTCTGCTCTGTTCTTTTCTTAAAGATTCATGAATACCCTTTGCTCTTCGTTTTACAAATAATCCACCTGGTAAGATTCCTTCTTTTTTCAGACCTTCTTCAATACAATTATTCATTACATCCCATATTTTATTGATACCTTGTGAAAGATCAGACTTAGTAATATTTGCTTGTTCGTTTTCTGATTTTAGTTCAGCTATAGATTTTCCTGTACTGACACACATTTCAAGCATTTCAGATGCGTTTTTAAATGGATAAGGTGTTGTATTTTCAAGTTTAGAATAAGAAATACCTGATGCTAATTCAGAGGCTGTTTGGACAAAGCCTCCTCCTACTGAATAATACGTTTCTTCAAAAAGAACGGTTCCTATTGAATCATAAGCATAAAAAATCATGCCATTTGGGTGCCCATCAAGACTCTTTTCAAAATCGAATCTTATAGCTGTATTTGGATTAAATAAATATTCAGAGTGACCTTCTGGTTGGATCTTACCTGTTTGAGATACCTCATCCAATGCTTGTTGAGCGATATTAGAATTAAATGTTTGGGGTTTAAATCCTATCAAGCCCATAATCGTAGCATAATCAGTATGATGACCTTTGCCTGTAAAAGCCAAGGAGCCATGAAGTGAAGCACTTAAACTTACAGCTTTTATTTTATGCTCCAATAATTGATCTAAAAATTTTCCAGCAGCAACCATAGGTCCCATTGTATGAGAGCTAGATGGCCCAATGCCTATTTTGAAGATGTCAAAGATTGAAAGAAACATAAATAAAAATCCTATTTCTATTTACCATATCAAAAAAATAAATTTTTAAATTATAAAACACGTCATATTTGAGAGATTTTAGACATATATTCTGATTTGAACGTGCAGTACTTAATGAATAAAGATACAAGGAGCAAGAATCTCTAATAAAAGGACTTGTACATGACACTTGATTTGAGCCCATCTGAAATTGGGAAGTTTACATCTGCTTATCGAGCGTTAGATTTTGTTGAATCTGGTATGAAATTGGGTCTAGGTACGGGTTCAACAGCTGCTTGGTTGGTAAAACTTTTAGCATATGAAATAAATAACAAAGGTTTAAATATTTCTGCATGTGCTACATCTTCGGAAACAACCAAGCTAGCAGAGAGTTTAGGAATTAAAATCTCTAATTTAGACGAATTGGGCCAATTAGATCTAGCGATTGATGGTGCTGATGAATTTGATCAAAATTTGAATTTAATAAAAGGTGGTGGTGCAGCTCTTTTGCAAGAAAAGATTGTTGAAACAGCTGCTAATAAATTAGTTGTAATTACTGATGCATCAAAACAAGTCGATGACCTGGGAACATTTGACTTGCCTGTCGAAGTTGTGAAATTTGGATGGAAAACTACAAAGCGGCTCATAGAAAATGTTTTAATTGACCAAGATGTCGATTGCCGGATTGTCACTAGAAGAAATAATCACACTCCAGTTATTACAGATGAGAATCATTACATTTTAGATTTAAAATTAAACAGGATTGGAAATCCTAATGCACTTTCAGATGCATTACTAAATATTGCGGGTGTCGTTGAAACAGGCCTTTTTTTAGGAATGACACATTCTATTATAATGGGTAATGAAAATGGGCTGGCTCGAGTGAAATCGACTGGTTCGTTAGATTGGGTAGATACATCTTATGACATACAAAGCCTATCTCAATTTATAAAAAATATTAATAACATTTGAGGTGTTTAAGTGAATTATGATTTTGATCTTTTTGTTATAGGCGCGGGGTCTGGTGGAGTAAGAGCTGCAAGATTGTCCGCTCAAAATGGACAAAAAGTAGCTTTGGCGGAAGAATTTCGCTATGGAGGTACGTGCGTTATTAGAGGGTGTGTACCAAAAAAACTAATGGTTTATGCATCTGAATTTTCTGAATTGTTCCATGATGCAAACGGCTATGGTTGGTCAGTTGGTGAGTATTCATTTAGCTGGGAAAAATTCATTGTTGCTAAAGACAAAGAGATTAACAGGCTAGAAGATATCTATTCTAATATTTTAACAAACAATAATGTTAAACACTATAATTCTCGTGCCACTTTAAAGAATAAAAATACTGTTGAACTTTCAACAGGTGAAGTTATCACTGCTAAAATTATATTAATAGCAACAGGCGGTCGTCCATTTATACCAAATATTCCTGGAAGTGAGTACGCAATTACTTCAAATGAAATTTTCGATCTGCCAACAAAACCAAATAATGTATTGATTGTTGGTGGTGGTTATATTGCTTGTGAATTTGCCTGTATTTTAAATGGTTTAGGTGTTGCAACAACGCAGTTTTATAGAGGAGACCAAATTCTTCGAGGATTTGACTCAGAGGTTCAAGAATTAGTTTCAAAAGAAATGCAAAATAAAGGAATTAACCTTAGCTTAAATAATGATGTCGAAAGCATTACAAAAATAGCAGACGGATATATCGTTAAAGATAAATTAAATAATGAAATCATTGTTGACCAAATATTATATGCAACTGGTCGGGTTCCAAATAGTGAGAATATTGGACTTGAGGATCTAGATATTAAAACAGGCCTTAAGGGTGAGATCATAGTTGATAAATACTCTAAAACTAATGTCGAAAACATATATGCCATCGGTGATGTCACAAACAGGGTTCAATTAACGCCAGTTGCTATAGTAGAGGCTGTTGCTTTTGTAGAGACTGTATATAAATCAAACCCCACAATGCCAGATCATGAACTTATTGCTACTGCTGTTTTCACTCAGCCTGAAATTGGGACTGTAGGACTGACTGAAGAGGAGGCGTTAAAAAAATGTGCTGTAGAGATTTATTCTACTACATTTAGGCCTATGAAAGTTATTTTGGCTGGTCGCAATGAACGAATGCTGATGAAATTAATAGTATCAAAAGAGAGTCGTATAATACTGGGTTGTCATATTGTTGGACATGCAGCTGCTGAAATGATTCAATTGGCAGGTGTTGCTATTAAAATGGGTGCAACAAAAGAAGATTTTGATAAAACAATGGCTATACATCCAACAGCAGCGGAAGAATTAGTTACAATGAATAATCCTACTAGATAAAATATAAATTAATATCTTTGACTATAAATAAGATTTAAACAAATAGAGACTTGAAATTTTTACGAAAAATGTCAATTAGTAATAAAGTAAATACAAGTTCTTAGGAGGAATTTGAACAAATGGCTGGTAATGGCACAGGTGGCCCATGGGGTAATGGCGGCGGTAATCGCGGCTCAGGTAATAATGGCGGTGGTGATCGACCACCATCTAATGGTGGACAAGGTCCAGATTTAGATGACTTGGTTCGAAAGGGGCAAGAACAACTGCGCGTATTAATGGGCGGCAAAGGTGGTGCTAACAATAAAAATACTCCTCCAAAAGGTGGTGGCGCAGGATTTGGGCTTGGTGGATTTGGATTAATATTCATTGCTATATTTGGATTATGGGTCTTCAATAGTTTTTATAGAGTTGATACATCAGAACAGTCTGTCGAGTTATTTTTTGGTGAGTACTACAAAACAGGCAACGAAGGTTTGAATTTTGCTCCATGGCCTGTTGTCACAAAACAAATACTTCCAGTCACTAGAGAGAACTCAGAAGATATTGGTGTTGGACGAGGTGCAAGAGCAGACGAAGGTCTAATGCTGACTGGTGATGAAAATATAGTTGATATAGATTTCCAAGTTGTTTGGAATATCACTGATGCTCAACAATTCTTGTTCAATCTACAGGATCCAAAAGAAACAATCCGAGCAGTTTCGGAATCCGCAATGAGAGAAATTATTGCTAGGAGCAATTTATCTCCGATTTTGAACAAAGACCGTGGTGCTATTACAGCTGAGCTAAAAAAATTAATTCAAGATACACTAGATATTTATGGTTCTGACAGTGATGGAAATGTTACTGGCTCAGGAATTAATATCATTCGTGTAAATTTACTAGGTGCAAACCCACCTCGTGAAGTTATTGATGCGTTTCGTGAAGTGCAAGCAGCTGAACAAACACGTGATACTCTTGAAAAACAGGCAGATGCATACTCAAATAGAGTGGTTGCTGAAGCTCGGGGTAAAGCAGCACAGCTAATGGAACAAGCTGAAGGTTATCGTGCACAAACAATTAATGAAGCTGAAGGTGAAGCATCAAGATTTGTCTCTGTATATGACGAATATGTAAAAGCACCTATAGTAACACGAAAACGTTTATACCTAGAAACTATAGAAAAAGTTTATGGCAGTGTTAACAAAGTAGTAATTGATGAAAGTAGCAGTGGGCAGGGTGTAGTCCCATATCTTCCATTAAATGAATTGACTAAACAAAAGACAGGAGGCAACTAATGAAACGCTTTAATAATTTATTGCTGCCAATTCTGGCGGCCATTGGATTTCTAGTTATGTCTTCAGTTTTTGTTGTTGATGAACGTGAAAAAGCACTTAGATTGTGGTTTGGTGAAGTAACAGCCGTGATTGTCGATCCTGGTTTGAATTTCAAAGTTCCATTCCTTCATGAAGTGGTGAAATATGAAGATCGTATTCTACCATTAGATGTACAACCTGATGAATTTACTCCTCTTGATGACCGCCGATTAGTTGTCGATGGATTTGCTTTGTGGCGGATTCAAGATCCTGTACAGTTTAGAAGAGCTGTTGGATCAGGTGGACAGAGATCAGCAACGCAAAAACTTGATGGTATTATGAATGATGGAATGAGATCAGTACTCGGCCGTGTAACTTCTAACGAGATCCTATCAACTGACAGAACTGCTTTAATGGCTGAGATTCGTGATGCAGTACGTGAGCAAGCAACTGTTTTAGGTGTTGAAATTGTAGATGTGCGAATAAAACGTGCTGACCTTCCAGAGCAAAACCTTGAGGCAACTTTTGGCAGAATGCGTGCTGAACGTGAACGAGAAGCCGCAGATGAGATTGCACGAGGAAATGAAGCTGCTCAAAGAGTTAGAGCATCTGCAGATAGAACTGTTGTCGAAACTACATCTGTAGCGCAAAAAGATGCAGATATTATCCGTGGGCAAGCTGATGGTAAGCGAAATGCTATCTTTGCCGAGGCGTTTGGACGTGACCCGGAGTTCTTTGCTTTTTATAGATCTCTAACTGCTTATGAAAAATCTTTGAATGGTGATAATGCTACAATGATTATTTCACCAAATAGCGAATTCTTTGACTATTTGAATTCAGATTCGCTAAATGAATGATTTTTTGACAGCAATTGGATTAGTTGCTGTTATTGAGGGGCTGGTACTTGTACTGGCCCCATCTCGTTTTGAGGATATAATTCGTGCCTTAGGTTCAATGAGTTTGGAAACAAGACGTAACTTAGGATTAATTTTCGTAGCAGTAGGGCTTGTAATAATATGGGCTGTAAAGGCGCTATAACTAATACTAGTTTGATATTAATTTAATAAAGAAACAATTTGTTTATTAAAATTTGACAGAATTTAATTAAAACATACTTATAAAGAAGTCATAAATTTTATTTCAATATCCTAAACAAAAAATACATCCCCAGGAGGAAAATGTCGTGAAAAGTTTCACAGCTACAAAAAGAGCAACAATAAGACAAACACAGTCTGTCATGGTTAACACGCTTTTTGTTTTTTCTATTTTAATGTTATTAAGTTTATCTGCATATGCTAGAGGTGCACCAGAGAGTTTTGCTGATCTTGCTGAAGAACTATCACCGTCAGTTGTTAATATTACTACATCGACGACAATTGCTGGTGTAACTGATCAAGCAAGGCCACAAATACCAGAGGGAAGCCCTTTTGAAGACTTGTTTAGGGATTTCTTTAACAACGGTGAAGGAGGTCAAGCTAGGCCAAGAAGAAGTAGTGCTCTTGGTTCAGGATTTGTAATATCGTCTGATGGATATATCGTGACGAATAACCATGTTATTGATAAAGCAGATGAAATTGTAATAGAGTTTTTTGATGGAAAAGAGCTTGTTGCAAAACTCGTTGGCCGTGATCCAAAAACCGATATTGCTGTATTAAAAGTCGAGGCCTCTGAACCTCTTCCATTTGTAGGTTTTGGGGATAGCGATGTAGCTCGCGTTGGTGATTGGGTAATGGCAATTGGTAACCCATTAGGCCAAGGTTTCTCTGTATCCGCGGGTATAATCTCTGCGCGAAATAGGACTCTTAGATCAGGACCATACGATGATTTCATTCAAACCGATGCTGCTATTAATCGTGGTAATTCTGGTGGACCACTCTTCAACATGAGTGGTGAAGTTATTGGCGTCAATACTGCAATAATATCACCCAATGGTGGATCTATTGGTCTTGGCTTCTCTATGTCGTCTAGAGTTGTTGGGCGAGTGGTTAAACAATTAAAAGAATATGGTGAAACAAGACGTGGATGGCTAGGTGTTCAAATACAAGATATAGACAGTGACATGGCAGAAGCTCTTGGATTAGATAAAGTATCTGGTGCATTAGTTAGCGGAGTGCCTGAAGGTCCAGGTGCAGATGCTGGAATTCTATCAGGTGATGTAATTATCTCTTTTGATGGAGTCGAAGTAGAAGATACACGAGGTTTGGTTACAGCCGTAGGCAATGCAGATGTTGGTAAAGTAGTCAGGGTCATTATTTTTAGAGATGGAAAAACAAAAACAATCAAAGTTACTCTTGGAAGACGTGAAGCTGCCGAAAAAGAAAAATTAGTACCAGTAACGAAAGCTCCTGAAAAAATCAAAGAAACAGAAAAGTTAGGAATGAAGTTACTAACAATAAATTCCGAGTCTCGGATACAATTGAACTTACCAGAAGATTTAGAAGGTGTTGCTGTTTTAGATGTCTCTGAAACTTCAGATGCTTTTGAAAAAGGTCTCAGGGCTGGTGATGTAATAGTCGAGGCGGGGCGAACTAAAATTGTTGATGTAAACGATATATCTAAAATTTTTGAAAATGCCATAGAAGCGGGACGCAAGTCTATTCTTCTATTAGTTTTAAGAGGAGATAACTCTCGATTTGTAGGTTTATCACTTTCTGAAAAATAAATTCCAATCGCCTGAAAATTAAATAGTTAAAAAGATTTTTAGGGGATTTTTTAATCAAAAAAAATTAGAAACAGTTAATTTGAAAAAAAATGCTGGCTATCTTTTTTTTCTGTGTTAACACACTCGAAATTTTATATGGAGATACTCATGCCTAAGATAACATTTATTGAACATAATGGTACTCATCATGAAGTTCAGGTTGCGGTAGGTCTATCGGTTATGGAAGCTGCGCGAGATAATAATGTACCTGGCATAGAGGCTGATTGTGGTGGTGCATGCGCATGTTCGACATGCCACGTATATGTTGACACAAACTGGAACGAAAAATTACCAGTTAAAGATGCAATGGAAGAAGATATGTTAGATTTTGCATGGGAGCCAAGTGAATTATCAAGATTAACATGTCAGCTTCGTGTGACTGAGGATCTTGATGGTTTGATTGTAAGAATGCCTGAAAAGCAAATTTAAAGAGCTCTCCATCCTATATCGTTCCTATAAAATCCATTTTCCCAATGAATTTTTTCAATTGCCTCATAAGCAAGTCTGTGTGCTTCATTAAGGCTTGATCCTCTCGCAGTGATATTAAGCACGCGGCCACCAGTGGCTATGATATTATTTTCTTCCTCTTTCGTACCTGCATGGAAAACTTGGATATTTGTTGTTTCTGATATTTTATCAAGTCCAAGAATTTTAGAGCCTTTTTCATAAGTTCCAGGGTAACCTTTCGCTGCGTAAACAATTGTTAATGCGTGATCATCCGCCCAATTTAGTTTATAATTATTAAGTTCACCTTTGGCACATGCTAACATTGCGTCTAAAGCTTGTGCTCCAAGCCTCATCATTAAAACTTGGCACTCAGGATCTCCAAATCTTACATTATATTCAACTAATTTTGGTTCTCCATCTTTTATCATGAAGCCCGCGTACAATACACCTTGATAAGGTATGCCACGTTTTGCCATTTCGTCTATGGTAGGTTGAATGATTTGTGAAATTGCTTTTGATGTTACGTCTTTTGTCATTATTGGTGCGGGCGAATATGCACCCATTCCACCTGTATTTGGTCCAGTATCACCATCAAACACTCGCTTATGATCTTGTGCTGTGCCGATTGGCAGAATATTTTTGCCATCTGAAAGGATGAAAAAGCTTGCTTCTTCACCTTCCATAAATTCCTCAATAACGACTTCCGCTCCTGCTTTCCCAAAAGCCCCAGAAAAAATATCTTTCAAACCATTGATTGCTTCATCTAGTGTCATTGCAACTATAACACCTTTGCCGCCTGCTAAGCCATCAGCTTTGACTACGATTGGTGCGCCTTGTTCATGAACATATTCAATTGCTAATTCTAATTCTGTAAATCTGGCGTATTTTGCAGTTGGTGCATTACATGAATCACATACTCCTTTAGTAAAAGCTTTTGAAGATTCTAATTTTGCTGCAGATGCTGAAGGGCCAAAAGTTAAAATATTATTTGCGCGCAAATCATCAGCAATACCCATTGCTAATGGAGCTTCTGGTCCAATTATTACAAATTGAATTCTTTCATCCAAACAAAATTTTAATACATCAGAACTATTTTCAATATTTAAATCAACGCATTGTGCAACTTTTGATATTCCAGCATTGCCAGGCGCACAATATAAAATATCACATTTTGGGTTTTGATTAACTGCCCAAGCCAACGAATGTTCTCGGCCACCAGAGCCTAAAATAAGTATATTCATGTTTTTTAATTTCCTTGGCCTTTTAAAATTATGGTTCTATTGTTTGCTACACAAAAAGCCAAGAGAGGATGCATAAATGTCAGATCTAATTGACAGCCCAGTTAAGGGGGAAAATGCTCCTGAATTTTCTGTATCTGAATTATCAAGCGTTCTTAAGCGAATGATAGAGGGTGAGTTTTCAAACGTCCGTATAAGAGGAGAAGTTGGGCGTGTTTCAAGGCCAGCATCGGGGCATCTGTATTTTGATTTAAAAGATGATAAATCTGTTATTGCATCTGTTACTTGGAAAGGCCAAGCCTCAAAGTTAGTAACTCAGCCAGAAGAAGGTTTAGAGGTTGTTGCTACGGGAAAAATTACAACCTTTGCAGGGCAATCACGGTATCAAATGATTGTATCCGAAATGTCTGTGGCAGGCATTGGTGCCTTGATGGCTCAATTAGAAAAGCGGAAAAAGAAGTTAGAAGCAGAGGGTCTGTTTGATAAAAGTATAAAAAAAGAAATTCCATATTTGCCTGAAATTATTGGAGTGGTGACTTCTCCATCAGGCGCCGTAATTCAGGATATACTTCATCGCTTGAGTGATAGGTTTCCACGCAAAGTTCTTTTATGGCCTGTGGCTGTTCAAGGTGAAAGATGTGCCCCTGATGTAGCAGCTGCAATAAATGGCTTTAATCGACTAACTCCTGGTGGAGCAATGCCTAGACCAGAATTGATAATTGTAGCAAGAGGCGGCGGTTCAATTGAAGATTTATGGGGATTTAATGAAGAATCTGTTGTACGTGCTGCAGCAGAAAGTGAAATTCCATTAATATCTGCTGTTGGACATGAAACAGATACAACACTGATAGATTTTGCTTCTGATTTACGTGCACCAACTCCAACTGCAGCTGCAGAATATGCTGTTCCAGTAAGAGCTGACTTAATGGGTTGGCTCTCTTCTATGGATGAACGAAGAGTTCGTTCGCTATCTACCGGTTTGGAGATAAAGCGACAAAGATTAAAAGATCTTAGCCGAGGATTGCCAGCTCCTGATGAGCTAGTAGCCATGTCTACTCAGCGTTTAGACTCAATATCTGAAAGATTACCAAGGGCTTTGATCACTGTAAGTAATAATAAACGAACTATACTACTACAAACTAGTGCTGGTTTAAGGGGAAGTTTACTTAAAAATAAATTAGTTGATAGATCTGAAGCAATAAATCGATTTGTTAAAAGTATACAATCCAATATGAAAGTAATAATTCAACGCAACCAAAGTGCGTTAGAAAGTTTAGAACGATTACGGCAAACACTTGGATATGAAGCTACTTTGCAAAGAGGTTATGCAGTTATCCGTAATGAAAATGGTGGGATTGTAACTAGCGTAAAAGTTGCTGATGTCAGTAAATCACTGGAAATCGAGTTTCAAGATGGTAAAACTTCACTATATAAATAAAATGATTACGAATTTTTCGACTTAGAAGTCGTTTTTTTAGGTCACAAATGTATTTTTTTTGGTTAGAAAAAATAAAATCAACAGGGCGTATATAATGGCTTTAGATCAAAAAACTGACGGCATATGGAAATCGGGCAAAGGCAAAGGGCGCAAAACGCCAAAAGGTCGTCAGGTCAGCGAAGATGCTATAGCAGATGTAAAATCATTATTGGGCAATCGAGAACGCAGAGCTGATCTCCTGATTGAGTATCTTCATTTGATACAAGATAAATTTAAGCACCTATCTACACAACACCTTGCAGCCCTCGCGGAGGAGCTGCGACTTTCTCAAACTGAAGTTTATGAAGTTGCAAGCTTTTATGCACATTTTGATATAGTAAAGGAAGATGAAGAAATTCCACCAAGTCTCACAATTCGGGTTTGTGATAGCCTTTCATGTGAGTTGGCTGGTGCGCAGGATTTGTTGCTCAAGCTAGGTGAAAAATACAATGGTGGAGGAAAAGTGCGCGTAGTTAGAGCTCCGTGTATGGGTAGATGCGATACGGCACCAACATTGGAAATAGGTCATAATCACATTGATAATGCTAATGAAGAAAAAGTAGAAAAAGCAATAAATACAAAAGATTTTCATCCAAAGATCCCTAACTATGAAAATTTTAAAGATTATTCTGCAAATGGAGGTTACGCCGAACTTCAAAATTTACGAGATGGATCAAGAACGCCAGACCAAATTCAAGATGAAATTCTTGAAAGTGGTCTTCGTGGTATGGGCGGTGCAGGATTTCCTTCAGGAAAAAAATGGTCTTTTGTAAGAATGAATGAAGGTGTTAGGTATTTAGCTGTCAATGGTGACGAAGGTGAGCCTGGAACATTTAAAGATCGTTATTTTCTAGAAAGAGAACCCCATTTTTTCTTAGAAGGCATGCTGATTGCCGCTTGGGCAGTAAATGCTGAAAAATGCTACATTTACATGCGTGATGAATACCCAGCAGTTTTAGAAATTTTAGCCAAAGAAATAAGTGCGCTTGAAACTTCAGGTATAGTTGAAAGTGGCTATATTGATTTGCGCCGTGGAGCTGGAGCTTATATTTGTGGCGAAGAGAGCGCCATGATTGAAAGTATTGAAGGCAAAAAAGGTTTGCCACGCCATCGCCCGCCATTTGTTGCTAGTGTTGGGATATTTAATAAGCCAACATTAGTTCATAACGTTGAGACGCTTCACTGGATTGCTAAAATATCGCGTGAAGGCTCTGCTGTATTTGGTGCACATGGTGCAAATGGCCGAAAAGGTTTGAGAAGTTATTCTGTTTCTGGTCGTGTGAGAAATCCTGGAATAAAATTGGCCCCAGCTGGAACAACAGTTCGAGAGTTAATTGAAGATTATTCTGGGGGCATGCTTGAAGGACATTCATTTAAAGCATACCAACCAGGCGGACCGTCTTCAGGATTATTGCCAGCATCAATGGGAGATATTCCCCTAGATTTTGATACACTTCAAGAATATGGAACGTTTATAGGCTCCGCTGCAGTTGTAGTTTTATCTAATCATGATAGCGCGAAAGAAGCTGCCTTAAATATGCTTCGATTTTTTGAAGATGAAAGCTGTGGTCAATGCACACCATGCCGTGTTGGATGTGAGAAAGCTGTTAAGTTAATGAGCCAAGATAAATGGGATCAAAATTTATTAGAAGAATTATCAGTTGCTATGGTGGATGCTTCTATTTGTGGGTTAGGTCAAGCAGCCCCTAATCCAATAAGAATGGTGATAAAACATTTTAATGATGAAATTTAAAAGCAATACTTATTGCTTATGTAATTTAATTTAAAACTTATCTTTATATTATATTAGAATGTGCTTTATTGAAGCCTTTAACTTAATGTATGATAAGACTAAATTAATTTAAATCATATGGCCAAAAAATGTCTTTTTTCAAAAAACTGAAATCAAAACTTTTTAGATCTTCATCAAAGATTGAAGAAGGTCTCGATGCTATTGTCGATAATGAAGAACAAGTAGAAGATAATATCTCATTAAATGATGAAGATATTACTGGACAAGAGACAGCAATTGGAATGGATTCAGAGCCAGAGCCAGAGCCAGAGCCAGAGCCAGAGCCAGAGCCAGAGCCAGAGCCAGAGCCAAAAGAAAATATAGCAAAAAGTAATGAAAGCTTAGAAAGCACTTCTAAGAATAATGAAACTTTGATTGCCGAAGAAAGTAAGCCAGTAAAAAAGAAATTTTTTGATAGGGTATTTAAGCGTAAAGAAGAAATTGAGAAAACTGAGAAAAAGCGATTATTTGACGATAATATGCTAGAAAGTCTTGAAGAACTTTTAATCAGTGCTGATATGGGGGTTGATACATCGTTGCGTGTCTCTGCCAATATGGCAGACGGTAATTTGGGCAAAAAAGTTTCAGTTAATGAAGTAAAAATCCTATTAGGAAATGAAGTGGCGCGAATTCTAGAGCCAGTAGCAAAGCCTATGCCTCTATATTCTCAAAAGCCTCAAGTTGTATTGGTTGTAGGTGTAAATGGGTCAGGTAAAACAACTACAATAGGTAAGCTTGCGTCTCAGTTTCGGTCTGCTGGTAAATCTGTAGTAATAGCTGCAGGAGATACTTTTCGTGCTGCTGCAGTTGAACAACTGCAAGTATGGGGTGAAAGAGCTGGTGTTCCAGTATTGACAGCGCCTGAGGGATCTGACCCAGCTTCGTTGGCTTTTGATGCAATGAATAAGTGTAAAAATGATAATGTAGATTTACTTATGATTGATACTGCAGGTCGTTTGCAAAATCGTAAAGATTTGATGGAAGAACTTGATAAAATAGTTCGAGTAATCCAGAAGAATGACCCATCTGCACCTCATAATACGTTATTGGTTCTTGATGCTACGACAGGACAAAATGCGATCAGACAGGTTGAAGTTTTTCAAGAAGTATCAAAAGTCACTGGCTTAGTTATGACTAAACTGGATGGTACAGCAAAGGGCGGCGTACTAGTGGCATTGGCTGATAAATTTGGATTACCTATTCATGCAATTGGTGTGGGTGAACAAATTGATGATTTGCAAGCTTTTGATCCAAAGGATTTTGCAAAAGCTTTAACTGGAAGTGATGTTTGAGCAATTATATAACTGAGATTGCAGGAACGCCAACTGGCAGCCAACTAGCATTGTTCTTAGCTCTAAGTGCTGCAATTCTTCATGCAGTTTTTGGCGCGCTTCAAAAAGGCCGTTATGACCCATGGCTTTCAAGGGGTGTTATTGATTTAAGTTATGGAATTATTGCTGCACCGTTTGCTTTGTTTCTTACGCCATGGCCAGAACCCCATATGTGGTTAATTTTTCTTGGAATGGTTTTGATTCACATAGTCTATAAATTATCGCAAGCAATGGCCTATAGTCTGGGCGCTTATACTGTAGTTTATCCTGTGGTTCGTGGAATTGGGCCATTAGTTACAGTAGTTGTAGCTGGTTTCGTTTTTGGAGAAAGCTTCACATTAAAACAATGGATTGGTGTATTGCTTTTATCGCTTGCGATATTAAGCCTTGCTGTAGTGAATTTGTATGGATCAGAAAAATTTCAACGCAAAGAATTATATTTTGCATTGTATTGGGCAGCTTTGGCAGGAATAATGGTTGCTGCATATACAACTTATGATGCATTTGGGATTAGATTAACTGCTGATCCTTTTACATTTCTTGCCTGGTTTTTCTTCTTGGATGGGATTTTGGTTTTTCCTTGGATTGCATTAGCAAGGTGGCAAAAAATGGAAACAACCCCAAAAATTATACCTTTAATATTTCGTGGTATTATTGGTGGATTCATCGCAATTTTTAGTTTTGGCTCAATAATGATTGCCACTCGCTTGGACAGTGTGGGAGAGGCAGCAGTAATTCGGGAAACATCAACTGTATTTGCAGCTATTATAGGTTGGATTTTTTTAAAAGAGACTGTAGGACCAACTCGAGCTGTGTTAATGGGCCTAATAGCGTTGGGTGCAGTTATTGTGGAATTTGGAGGCTAAGTGATGAGTAATAAGAATATACAACCTTGGGTTAAAACGGCTTTAGAAATGGGGCCAGTAATTTTATTTTTTATTTTTTATTCAAAGTTAAAAAATAACGAATATGTGCTTTTAGGTGAAACATATGAGGGATTTATAGTTGCAACAGCACTGTTTATTCCAGTTTTATTAATTGCGACTGCTATTTTATATTTCTTAACAGGGAAATTATCTAAAATGCAGGTTTTTACTGCAGTACTGGTAGTTGTTTTTGGTGGTTTGGGAATTTGGTTTAATGATGAGAAATTTTTTAAGATGAAGCCGACAATGATATATTTGTTATTTGGAGGTATATTAGGTTTTGGATTATTTAAGGGGCAATCTTATTTACAAGTAGTAATGGATGGTGCTTTGCCAATGTCTCGTGACGGTTGGATGATATTAACTAAAAGATTTATGTATTTCTTTTTTGGTTTAGCGCTTGCAAATGAAATAATTTGGCGCAGTTTATCAACTGATATTTGGGTTAACTTTAAAACTTTTGGATTGCCATTGGCCATGTTTGTATTTTTTATTACTCAGGCAAAAGTGATTTCTAAGTATTCAACTGAAAACGACTAAAATAATTTAAAAGCTAATGATCTTGTTGACCTCTAAAATTTCAAAGAGTAGAGACGAATTGTGGCGATTTGTAACCGGATTGTGGGCCACTTTAAATATGCCACTAAAAAGTTGAGACAAATTAATCCAACTTCGGCTAAATTTTATGGGATTGATCCCAGGATAATATGATGAAAAATTGGAAAACACGCACAAAATTAGTACATTCAGGAACAAAGCGCAGTCAGTTTGGAGAACTTTCCGAGGCACTTTTCTTAACTCAAGGGTTCGCTTACGACTCTGCTGAGCAAGCTGAATCTCGATTTATTAATAATTCTCCTGATGAATATATTTATGGTAGATACGGAAACCCTACAGTAAGAATGTTTGAAGAAAGAATGATTGCGATCGAGGGTGCTGAAGACGCATTCGCGACCGCTACTGGGATGGCTGCTGTGTCAGGTGCCTTATTCTGTATGTTGAAGCAGGGTGATCATCTGATTTCCTCAAAAGCATTGTTTGGATCATGCATGTTTGTAGTTGATAATATACTACGAAGATGGGGTATTGAAGTTACATTGGTCGAAGGTACTGATTTAAATCAGTGGCGTGATGCAATGCAGCCAAATACTAAAGTTTGCTTTCTTGAATCCATCTCAAATCCTACATTGGAAGTTTGTGATATTGCTGGTGTTGCAAAGATTGCCCATGAAGGTGGCGCCAAACTAGTTGTTGATAATGTATTTGCCACTCCATTATTTCAACAAACCTTAAAATTAGGCGCAGATGTCGTAATATATTCAGCGACAAAACATATTGATGGGCAGGGACGTTGTCTAGGTGGAGTTGTCCTTGGAACAGAAGAATATATTCAAGATGTATTTATTCCATTTAACAAGCATACTGGGCCTGCAATGAGCCCTTTTAATGCTTGGGTAATGCTAAAAGGTTTGGAAACTATTTCATTACGATGTGAAGCACAGGCTGAAAATGCTGAAAAAATCGTAAATGCTTTAAAAGGCCATAAAAATATTACTAGAATCTTGTACCCAACGGATGTTTCACATCCTCAATATGAGCTCGCTATCTCTCAAATGACAAAAGGTGGAACTGTTGTATCATTTGAATTGAGCGGAGGAAAAAAAGCAGCTTTTAGTTTTCTAAATGCTTTAGAAATTATTACTATTTCTAATAATTTAGGAGATGCAAAAAGCTTAGCCACTCATCCAGTTACAACAACACATAAAAATATGGCAGCTGAAGCAAGAGAAGCTGCTGGCATTACAGATGGATTTGTAAGACTTTCAGTTGGAATAGAGGATCCAGAAGATCTTATTGTTGATTTGTTGGAAGCTCTTGAAAAAGTTTAATAATGTGGCAGATCAGTAAAAAAAATACCTTATGTCTTTTCTATAATGAAAATTGCCGTTTAATTCGTGAACGGTCTGGTAATCTGCATGTTAAACATTTAAAAACAACAAACATGGTTAAACCAAGGAGTAAGTGATGAATATTCACGATCCAGCTATTGAGACCCAAGAAGAAGTTATTAAGCCTTCCCAAGCTGAAGCTGAAGCTGCTGTTCAAACGCTATTAAGATGGGCAGGAGATAATCCTTCAAGAGAGGGTTTATTAGAAACTCCAAGTAGAGTTGTCAAAGCATACAGCCAATGGTTCAGAGGTTATAGAGAAGATCCACAAGCTTTGCTTCAGCGTACTTTTGAAGAGGTTGAAGGCTATAATGAGATGGTGTTATTAAAAGACATACGCTTTGAAAGTTATTGTGAGCACCACATGGCCCCAATTATTGGAACAGCACATGTTGCTTATGTTCCAACTGATAGAGTAGTTGGTATCTCAAAGCTAGCCAGAGTTGTTGATGCCTTTGCTAAAAGGTTGCAAGTTCAAGAAAAAATGACTGCTCAAATTGCAAATACAATTGATGAAGTTCTTCGCCCAAGAGGAGTCGCAGTTGTTTTAGAGGGAGAGCATCATTGCATGTCCACACGTGGTGTTAACAAGCACGGAGTATCTATGGTAACATCTGCAATGCGTGGAGATTTTCAAAAAGATCGTGAACTTAGGCGAGATTTTATGGGAATAATAGGCAATCCTCGTTCATCAATTTAAATAAATATTATTTATTAGAAATCAGAATTTACAGAGATTTCTTGACACTTAGGTAGGCATTCGCCAAATCTGCAGATATGTTTGATCTTCGCCCAGCGGGTTATGTTATTGGTTTATTGTTAATGGTTCTTGGATTAACTATGGTTATTCCTATGGGCTTGGACTGGATTGATGAATCCACAAATTGGATCTCATTTGCATTGTCATCATTTATTACTCTGCTCATAGGATCAGTCGTATGCTTATCTTGTCAGAACAGAATAAAAGTAAATCTAAATATACAACAAACCTTTTTCTTAACTACAAGTGTTTGGTTAGTACTTCCTATTTTTGGTGCCATGCCTTTTATCCTAGGTGAAACAGAAGCAAGATTTACAGATGCATTCTTCGAAGCGATGTCAGGTTTTACTACAACAGGCTCTACAGTGTTATCCTCATTAGATACATTGCCACGTGGATTGCTTTTATGGCGAGGAATGATGCAATGGTTTGGAGGAATAGGGGTTGTAGTAGTTGCAATGGTTTTTTTGCCTGTATTGCGTGTTGGGGGTATGCAAATATTTCGAACAGAAGGTTTCGATACATTTGGTAAAATACTACCAAGGGCGGCTGAAATTTCGCGATCTATTTCAATAATTTATTTAACATTAACAGTATTATGTTTGATTGCTTATTCAATGGCAGGAATGTCATTCTTTGATGCGCTAGTTCATTCGATGACGACTATCGCAACTGGTGGGTTCGCAAATTATGATACTTCATTTAGCAATATGGGTGTCGCTGTTGAATATGTTGCAGTAATATTTATGATATTAGCGGCATTGCCGTTTGTTCGATATGTGCAGCTTATAGGTGGTTCTCTAAAGTCTTTTGTTTCTGATTCACAGGTAAGAACTTTTTTGATTACTGCAGGAATCGTAACATTTATTTTGATTATATGGCAAATTAACTTTGTCACGAATTCCTATGAATTTGCTATTAGAAAAGCAGCATTTAATGGTGTGTCAATATTAACTGGGACTGGTTTTGCTAGTGATAATTATTTACGATGGGGAAGCTTTCCAATTACATTCTTTTTCTTGATAGGATTAATTGGAGGTTGTGCTGGCTCAACTACGTGTTCAATTAAAATATTCCGATTTCAATTACTTTTTGCATCAGTGAGTGCACAAATAAAACGAATTCATAGCCCAAATGGAATTTTTCAGCCTCGATATAATAAGAAACCTGTAGCTGAAGATGTTATTAGCTCAGTGATGGCATTTTTTGTGTTATTTATGGTTACACTTGCAATTTTGTCAGTCGCTTTGGGAATGACTGGATTAGATGCAGTAACCTCTATTTCAGGAGCTGCGGCCTCATTAGCAAATATAGGTCCTGGTTTAGGAACAGAAATTGGGCCAGATGGCAATTATTCAGGGTTGAATGATGTTGCAAAGTGGTTATTGGCTGCAGGAATGCTAATTGGGCGTTTAGAATTAATGGCAGTTTATGTTTTATTAACTGCAACCTTCTGGAGGGGTTAAGATTGAGTAGAGGTGATTTAGATCCCAAAGATTGGGACTTGTTTAGGGCTAATGCTCATGAAATGTTGGATAAAAGTATAGATAAAATGGAGAATGTTAATTCGGGTAGAGTTTGGTCTCCAGTTCCAAATAATCTTCGCAATAAATTTGAGGAAAAATTACCTGTTGAAGGATCAACGGCAAATAACATTATTAATGAAATTTTACCATATGGTGTCGGAAATACTCATCCTAGATTTTTTGGCTGGGTTCATGGCGCCGGCACACCTTCAGGAATAATTGCAGATATTGCGTCTGCATCTATGAATGTTAACGCTGGTGGGAGAGATCATGTTGCACCTGTTATTGAGAAGCAAGTTCTAAAGTGGTGTCTAGAAATTATGGGAATGCCTGTAGATGGGTCTGGATTAATTGTTTCAGGTACCTCAGTTGCAACAATAATAGCAATCAAGGTGGCGCGTGATCAAAAAATTAAGAATTCAAGAAAAAAAGGAATAATTCAGGGTAAACTTGTCGGATACACCTCAGAGCAATCTCATTCATGTATTAAGCAAGCTTTTGATGTATTAGGTCTAGGAACGGATGCTTTAAGAGTTGTTCCATGTGATGAAAATTTTGAAATTGACCTGAAATCTCTAAGAAAAATGATTTCTCAAGACCGGGCAAATGGGTTTACGCCACTTTGTGTAGTTGGGACAGCTGGCGCAGTAAATGTGGGTGCTATTGATGATCTGGAGGGCATTGCTGCAATAGCAAAATCTGAAGATTTATGGTTTCATGTTGATGGTGCTTTTGGTGCAGCGGGATTACTTGGTAAATTAGCAAGTGACCGTTTGTCAGGTATATCGCATGCTGATAGTTTAGCATTTGATTTTCATAAATGGTTTCAAGTTAATTACGAAGCTGGCTGTGTTTTGTTTAAAAGTGAAGCTGCCCATAGATCTTCATTTGCGGATAGAGCTGAATATTTACGAGGTTCTGAGAGAGGTCTTGCTGGTGGAGACTTTTGGGCAGTAGATTATGGCCCAGAATTATCAAGAGGATTTAGATCTTTAAAAGTTTGGGCGCATTTAAAAGAGCACGGTGTTGAAGCCTTAGGTAATTCGATCGATCGTAATATTAGACTAGCCCAATATCTAGAAAATAGAGTTAAGAGTGAAAAATATTTGGTATCAATGGCGCCAACGCCGTTAAATATTAATTGTTTTAGATTTATTTCAAGTTCTAATTTGATTGATAGCAAGTTAGATGCATTAAATGAGGAAATCGTTATACTTCTCCAAGAGAGAGGTATAGCTGTCCCGTCAACAACAAGAATAAATAATCAATTAGCAATAAGAGTTAATATTACAAATCATCGAACGCAAGAGAGCGATTTGGATCTTTTGGTTGATGCTATTTTGGAAATTGGTGAAGAGTTGATAAGAAATAAAGTTTTCTAGTATTTTTTATCTTAAAAATGATTTTTATTCTAAATGTTTGAGTATTTAAAATGATACTTTAATTGACCTAAACGATTGAATTTCATATTGAAGGCACAACTGATTTAAAAAAGGCTGAGCTGTGGCAACTATAAAACCAAATTGTTTCCAAGATATTATTTTACGCCTACAAAATTACTGGGCAGAGCAAGGGTGCGCTATTTTGCAACCATATGATATGGAGGTCGGTGCAGGGACCTTTCACCCGGCTACTACACTTCGAGCTTTAGGCCCAAAACCGTGGGCTGCTGCATATGTGCAGCCATCTCGACGACCAACTGATGGACGATATGGTGAGAACCCAAATAGACTCCAACATTATTACCAATATCAGGTTATAATTAAGCCTAGCCCTGAAAATTTCCAAGAATTATATTTGGGCTCATTAAATGCAATCGGAATTGATATGGAATTGCATGATATACGATTTGTCGAAGATGACTGGGAAAGCCCGACTTTAGGTGCCTGGGGCCTTGGTTGGGAAGTCTGGTGTGATGGTATGGAAGTGTCTCAATTTACTTACTTTCAACAAGTAGGTGGGCATGATTGCAAACCGGTTTCTGGTGAGCTTACATACGGGCTTGAGCGATTAGCTATGTATGTTTTAGGTGTAGA
>Ga0209043_1000566_pt1 | contig 22875 bp, 21 predicted proteins | sample SaaInlV_100m_DNA_3_FD_184654 | JGI IMG/M metagenome (GOLD analysis project Ga0209043, IMG submission 184654) | Marine microbial communities from expanding oxygen minimum zones in the Saanich Inlet - SI037_S4LV_100m_DNA (SPAdes) (version 2) | ecosystem: Environmental > Aquatic > Marine >... | reverse complement strand
AATCATATGTTTTTTGAGATATACTCCATTTTTCAGGATTGGTATAGGCTTTTTCTTCAAACCATTTTGGATGAACAAGTGATTTTATTTCACGAATTGATTCAACATCTTTGTTTCCTTTTATTCTTCCTCCTCCCTTTAAAAACTTGCCAACTTCGAATCTACGAACATCTTCCAAAGATGGGTTTTTCAGTCGTATAATTCTCTCCTTAGACTCTTTTGTGGGCTCTATTTCGTGGGTCATGAACTGCGATGTCTAAAGCACCTTTTAATCGTTGTGAGTATGCCGCAGTAGTGCCTTTTTGGAGTAGTCTTTAGTTTATCATGCAAACAGACACAGCATACACCAGCCAGGCCGAAAAGGCCACCGTTAACCGAACCTTTACAGTGAGCAATGGAAGAACCTTGACCTTGCCACTGCTACCAATACACAGCTTAGAAATAGCGTCAAGTCCTGAAGCTGCGACCTTTGTAGTAGAAACTCTTCATGACCCAATAAACCTTGGAATGCCGCTTGTTCATATGTATAGAGAAAGTGGCATAATACTTCATCCAATAAACAAGACAACTGCTCATGTTCTTGTCGTGGCAGATGATGGACCTGCACTAAACACTCTTGCAATATATCACCAAATATACTCTAAACTCGGATATACTTTGATCTTTGATGAGACTACATGCCTAGTGGATCTGCCTTCGGAATCAAAACCGGAAGGTTCTAACGAATCCACCTCACCTACAGATGACGAATCTAAACCTATGGAAGCAAGTGTTGCTACTCCTAGTGGGAAGCAAACAAAACTTGATGTTGTTGGCATGGAGGTGGCTTGAATGGGATCTTCTTACTCTGGAGAAGCGTACTACTGGTGGAGTAGAGCCTGTGGGTTTCACAGAGGACAAATGCCCCAACACTGTTGCCGTAATCCTCCTGCATGTCAACGTGTGCTCGAAAAGGCCGAAGATGCTCACAGGAGTGAGTTGTAATGTGGCTATACGTATCAGGTGGCTTCTTGTCAATAGTAGCACATCGAGACAAACCCGAGCACTTACTCGTTCGTGCCCGTCATCCAGAACACATCAACGCCCTATTCCCTGAGGCCGATGTGACTTTCATGGCATCTGCAGACTATCCATTCCGTGTTGTATTGCATCGTATGGTAGTTGAGCGTGCTGTTGGGCGTTATATCACTCAAATGAGTTATGATAACTTCAAGAATAGCATTACTGATAATGAATACCACGATACCTGTGTATCAGTATGGCATACGATGTTCCTATATGGTGAAAATCACCGCCAAGGGGGTCTTTGAATGCGTAATAGTACTACCCATCCTCTCATGGTAACTTGGATACCTATTGAAGGAGATAATGGCCGCATAGGAATAACTCTCTGTCCAGGCAAGTATCAACCAGTATCATGGACTGGTGGCTGGGATCGTCAACTTTCTATCGATATTGCAACTTTGGTAGAATTGAAAACGGATCGCATTGTTAGTCTAATCACAGATGAAGATATGGAAATATTGCGCGTGACTGAACTTCCTCAACAGATTGCTGAACAAGGAATGGATTGGGACCACTTACCCTTTGAAGATACTACAGTGCCTGATAGAGCGTGGTTAGAAGCAGCTAAACCGGTATTCCGTTCACTACTGACAAGTATTCCTGAAGGAGAGAATGTAGTGGTTCACTGTATGGGTGGATTAAGTCGTGCCGGTGTTTTTGTGTCCATTTATCTATGGCTACGTGGTTCATCTATGGAAAATGCAATCGCAAGAGTTCGTACAGAAAGAGATTCTAGAGCGATTAATGCTTGGCAAGAAGACTTTTTGACTCGTCTTGGAAAAATAGGATATGTCCTTGAATGAAAATGGTTCTAAATCATAGAATCGGTTGATTTCTCAACCATTCTAAATCAGAAATATACAATTGACGAATATCATCCAGTCCTAGAACTAACATCGCTAATCTTTCTAATCCCATGCCCCAAGCAAGCACCGGAGTTGTGATCCCTAACGGTTCAGTGACTTCTGGACGGAAAATACCTGCTCCACCCAATTCCAGCCACTTACCTTTCCACTTGACCTCAACCTCAAGACTTGGTTCAGTATATGGGAAATATGCAGGGCGAACTCTAACTTCAGGACATCCCATCTTTGCATAGAATGTTTTCAGAGTGGTTACCAACATTTGCAGATTGGCACCTTCTTCCATTATGATGCCCTCAATTTGGTGAAACTCCGGAAGGTGTGTTCGGTCTATTGCTTCCTTGCGGAATACTCTGTCAACTGCGAAGACACGACAAGCCTTGTCAGGGTTTTGAGCAAGATATTGAACGGTATTAACAGTTGTATGTGTTCTTAATAATCCACGTTTACTAACTTCATTGGAGTAATTTCCACCCCAACCGGTTGAACCGGTTTCCCCTCCATTGAGGTGAATTGCCTGCCAAGCATCAAGGATGTCTTGAGGTATTTCCATCGCTGCTGGATTATCTAAATAGAATGTATCTTGCATCTCTCTTGCAGGGTGGTCTTGTGGAATAAATAGTGCATCCATATTCCAACCTGCAGTCTGAACATAATCATCAACAATTTCTGAGAAACCCATTTCTAAAAATGTACTACGAATTCGCTCAATAAGTGCCTGCATCGGATGACTACGGCCACTTGGGGGAGTAGATGACTCCAATGTTACATCGAATGAACGATATTCTGCATCACGCCAATTATCACTTTGTAATAACTCTGCAGTAATCTCGCTGACCATCTCATTTTCTTGTAGTTGCTCAGATGTGATGGCGTTTCCAGCCGTAGTAACATTCCACATTCTAGTGGTTGAAATTACACTTTCAATTAGATTCCTGCGTCCCTTAAAATGGTCGAGTAATTCAGAATCAAGTGATTGTTCAGAAGCTGGCAGACTTGCGATGAATGCACTTCTCTTAGCAATCGCATCATTCACTGCATCAGTGTTGGATGCAGTAAATTTGCCCGCCTCAAGGCTAACACCTAATCTCTTCAATAATCCTACACCAGGGCCTGCTTCATGTCGCTCAAATGATTGTTGTAAATTCTGCATTGTTGGCTCATCAGTAGAACAGATCCAATTCCACAGCCTTGCTTCTAACAATCCATTGGATAGCGCATTTTCTCCTTCGCTTGCTAATCTAATAATGGCAGAAGAAGTCTCCTTTGTTTGTGCTAATCCTTTGTTGGTAAGGCCATGGCCGGCAGTTACAGCAATCGCTTGGTCTTGCCAATTACAGGCTTGTAAGATTTCTTCAAGGCTCCATTTCTTGGCAGCATCACCTTGTATGGCACCAAGCATACGACGCTCAGGATTGAGTAGCGCATGACCTTGCATGACTTTTGCAATTGAATCACCGCCTTCAATGAATCGGTTGACAATAGTGCATTTGTGTCAATTGAAGATGTTTACAATCAAAGCGATTGGATGGAGTAGTTCACTCTTCTTCATCAAGCCAAAGGAATTTTTGACAAGACACACAAGTGTAAGTTTGCGGCTTTTTCCCCTTGACAACTTCGATATGAGCGCATGCACCACAGAGAATTGAAGTTGTAATCGGCTCGTCTATTGTAGTATCAACACGATACATAACTCGTCCAGCCTCAGGCATTCCTTCACTCGCTGGAAGCCATTCCCGAATCTCTTTCTTTGACAGACCCATTTCGCTTTTGGTACTCATTCCAATAATGAATAATACAACTCCACTAATGCCTACTGTTCCTGCAAGTGCGAAGATTCCAGCAACTGAAAAGAACGCTCCAAACATAATGCACACAACTCCTGATAAAATGAAGTTTTCACGTGCGTTGCGCATATTATCACCTTTCATGCAAGTGCATTGGCTAATGCTTCAGCAACTCGCGGTATTTGCGATAATGGAACAGCACATAATCCGATTCTTACTCCACCAGTCAACGGAACGAGGAATACATTTTGCTCAGCACACGCTTCTGCAAGAGCAGTAGGGTCATCGCTTTCTATCCAAGCAAAGAATCCATCCATTGTAGGATTTAGAGGAACTCCAAGTTTACTACATGCTTCATTCAAGGTGTTTCTTCTGGTGACTAACAAATCTCTCAAGCGATCTCTTTCCTTTTCCCAAGCAGCGCCTGACTGTTCATCAGCGTGCATTGTACTGACTGTATATTGAGCGATACGAGGTGCTGCTGACCATGTTTGCCTACCGGTTACGCCCATTACAGTGCCAATTCTTTCGGTGACAGCAGAGTCGGGGTGTAAACTTACCAATGCACCAGTTCTTAGTCCATATACCGTATGAGATTTGGACAACGATACTGAAAATGTAATCAATAAATTCTCAGGCCATGGCATTCCATTCTCTAAAGCCTCAGTTAGTGTTTCAGCCCAACCATGTGGCTCTTCAGCATATAGGTGGTATGCCGAATCAAGTAGCAGAGTATGACCAACTGCTTCATTGCGATTTGCACTTTCCATCACAGCATCCAGTATTGCCATTCGTCCATCAGCAGAAATTGACAATCCTGTTGGATTGTGGGCAGGGTCGTTTAACCAAGTCATTACTTTGTCTTGGGTTTGGCATAATTTTTCCAATTCTGTTTTGAATCCTTCAATATCAACATAGGGTAGAACAGAATCTTCGGAAGGTAATAGCGGATAAGTGGCAAAGGAAAGGCCACAACCGTTGATGAATCCTTTGTATGGTCCCCAATGCCTATCTCTTAGCAGAACTTTTTCACCTCTATTAGCGAAATTTGCTGCTGCTAAAAATAATGCACCAGAACCACCAGGGGTTGCTGTAGCAGTTGTTGTAATTCCTAACTGTTCAAGTTGTGTTCGATTTTCCCCAAGAGCGAGTGTAACAGCGAGGTCAAGAAATGCAGGTAAACCCTTGAGTGGTGCATAGGCAGCAATCTCAACTGGTGGTGCTTGGCGTATCGCAGAATCCACTACCTGATTAATCGCTAATGAACCATCATCTTCTAACAATGCGCCGATGGTGCCGTTTACTGCATCAGCGCCAGAAGCAACCGCTTCTTGAAAACGAGCCCACCAGCCGAAAATAGTGTCATTTCCTACTTTGGTTTGGGCATATGAGTTCAGTAATCCAATACCTGCTTCGTCGTCCATGACCCGGCCAATGCAAACTTCTTCTTTGAGTTGCCCCTCCAAATCTCCGCCTCTAATTGCGTAAAAAATTAAATTTTCAAATGTTAATTAGATAAATCCACAAATAATTCCGCAGTCTGTTCAACCACTTTATTCAAGAAGGAGAGGCAACTCGCCCATCCTGTCGCCAACGTAGCATAGCTGGTAGTGCTTCGGATTTGTAATCCGACGGTCGGGAGTTCGAGTCTCTCCGTTGGCTCCTTAATTATTGATGTTGCATTGCTGAATCAACGGAGATACGACTGTAAGCGATTTCATTACGAACTCCCTTCAGGAGTAGGTTAGTCCTGTATTGATTTTCACTGGAGACGGAATCAACCTGTCTCTCCGTTGGCTCCTTTCAATTAGTTGTATTAGTGATATCATTCATCAATAATTAGGAGGCTTTGCTAGCGAATCCTCAAAGAAGATGGAGTGACAGCCCCTTCACATGGTAGCACAGCGCCTTGACGGCAAGGCTTGCGCAGCGAGTGTTGAAGAGGAACTCCATGCCCGTATTTCAACTCTTAAAGAAGCAGGAATCACTCCACATCTTGCAGTAGTAATCGTAGGAGATGACCCTGCTTCACATGTCTATGTTGGTTCAAAGGTTAGAGCCTGTGAACGTCTTGGAATCAAATCAACTCATATTGAGTTGCCAAGTGATTGTGAAGAAAGTGAAGTTAGAGATATTATTCAAAAATTAAATGCTGATGAGTCTCTACATGGTATATTGGTGCAATCTCCATTACCAAATCATATGGATGAAGAAGGGTTAACAGATTTGATTTCACCAAGTAAAGATGTTGATGGTTTTCACCCAGAAAACCTTGGCCGCTTAGTACAAGGAAGAATGGATGGAATGTTACCCTGCACACCAAGTGGAGTAATGCGTATGCTGAAATGGGCTGGTGTTGAGACTTCGGGAAAGAGCGCCGTAGTTCTTGGTCGTTCACGAATTGTTGGCAATCCAATGGCTTTGTTACTTGGGGCAAAGGGAGTCGATTGTACAGTCACTATTGCCCATTCAAGAACAGCAGATAGTAAGGCAGTCTGCTCCACAGCCGATATCTTAATCGCCGCAGTTGGTAGAGCCGAAATGGTTGCTGAAGATTGGGTAAAACCTGGAGCAATAGTTGTGGATGTAGGAATCAATCGTGTGGATGATTCTAGTCGTGAACGAGGATGGAGATTGGCGGGAGATGTTGATCCAAGTGTTGCAAATACAGCATCATGGTTGTCTCCAGTTCCTGGCGGAGTAGGGCCAATGACCATTGCAATGTTGATGGAGAACACAGTGCGCGCAGCAGAACAAAAATGATTTGAATGGACAACACTGATAGGTTCAGCCATACTGTGCTGTTTTGATAGCATGGACCATCGAGCCCCAAGACTTGTGATTATTGCGAGAATGTTTACTTCGGTAATCGTTGCAGTCTTGATTGTTAATTTTCAGTTAAATCTTGTTGGAACTGCTGGATGGAAGGTTGAAGAAACAGTATTGTTGATGAAGGCAATTACTTGGGCAGTAATTGCATGGTGGGCAAGTAAAGAAAGTGAAATTCCAGAATTTGAAACAAGACCAACATTCGAACAGCAAATGCAAGCGTTTGAGGATATGCCTACCAAAGTTCGTTCCTCATCAACAAATATGGATCAATTTGGTTTTGAAACAGTTGCTTCTAATCCTCAAACTTCTGCAATTATTCATTCTATTCTCGGCCAATCGGTTGAAACTAATCAACAAAATATTGACCGAGCAATAGGAACGCTTGGAATTGTAGAAACACAACAACCGATTGTCACAGCGCCAGTACAGCAAGTGATTGAAGCACCAACCAATCTATCAACTCAACAACCGATTGAACATAGTATTGAACCTGTACAAGTAGTCGATGCACAACCTTTGAGAGTGAATGTTGAGAGAGTTGCCTTACCTCACGAAAATCCAGAGGATGTAGTGACTCCTGATATTCTAGGATTAGAAGAAAATAGGGTATTCGCAAGCGAAAAACTTACTCAAGTCCCATTACCAGACCTTGATGAACTAATTTCTAGTCTTCCAGTAATAGACGAAATTCCAGCAAACGATGAAGTCATAGAACAACAAGTAAGTTCTGAACTTGATGACCTTATTTCATCGCTACCAGAATTACCTGAAATTGAATTACAACAAGAAACACTACCTCCTGCAGTATCCGAAATAACTTCTTCAACTCCTGAATTGCCCGACTTAGATGGATTTTTTTAACGGACACAACTTAAAATGCAGTTGATTTGGGGCTGAATATGATGCAATGGAGTGAACAATACGACCTTCATGGTCATTCTACACATTCTGATGGAGAACTAAGTGTTTCTCAACTTGCTCAAAAAATCAAAGATGAGGGGGTAAAGGTTTGGTCCTTAACCGACCATGATATCATCAGTGGTTGGAGCGAAGCTAGTGAAGAGGCAGAAAAGAGAGACATCAAATTTATTCCTGGTGTAGAGATTACTTGCATCCCCGGATTGCCTGCGGAATCCGTAGTGTTGGAAAAAGAAGGTCGTGATAGAGCGACAACATCATGGCATTTACTTGCATATTTCCCTAATTACAAACCAAATACTAATTCTTCCTCAATGACCGCTTTTAGTGAATGGCTAGAACCATTTGCAGAGGGAAGAATTGGAAGGATGAAGCGGATGGTTGAGAAGGTAAACCAATTGGGAATGGATATCTCATTTGAAGCAGTAATGGCGAGGTCAAGCGGAGCGGTTGGAAGGCCACACTTAGCCAAGGAAATGATTGAGAAGGGTTATGCAAATACAGTACAGCAGGTATTTGATGAGTGGTTAGGAGATGGCAGGCCCGCTCACGTGGAAAAAAGAAAACCAACGATAGTAGAAGCGGTTGAGGTCATACATGCTTCAGGTGGAATCTGCTCATTAGCCCATCCAATATACTATGGAATAAAAACTGACAATTTACTATCTTTTATTGACGATGCAGGTGTCGATGCAGTCGAAGCATTTCACCGTTCACACCCGGATAGTTATAGAATGGAATTATGGAAGTCTGCGCAAAAACTTGGCTTGAAAGTAACTTGCGGCTCAGATTATCATGGCCCAAGTTACCAAGCGCGACCAGGACACATGCCAGTTCCAAGTGCATCATTGCCAGAGCAAATAATTTGACTTATTGTTCACGTGTGATGGTGTCAACAATAAGTGCTAGTTCAAACAATAGGATTACCGGTATCGCTACCAAGAATAAACTGAGAGGATCTGGTGGCGAAAATAGTGCCCCCATTACGAAAGACGAAAACCAAATATGGCGACGATAGAATTTTATTTGGGCTCTGTTAACTACTCCAAATCTCAAAATTAACAATGTAACAACGGGTGATTGAAAACCAATAACGGATGCAATTGCCAAATTCGAAATAAAGCCAACATATCCAGACAATCTCCATTCAGTGGATAATCCTGCACTTTGCGCATCAGTAGTTAGGTAATCAAGTAGCATTGGAGTTAACAAATTCCATGAGTAATAGATTCCCGATAGTGATAGAATAATGATTGCAATAGTTGTCAGCAAAAACGTTGGAGCTGGTTTTGGTATGGTGGTATTTATTTCTGCTAGTTTTTGCTTTAATTGAGGGGATTTTGCCCCTTCTATTATTCCAAAATAGATTAACATAGAAACAACACAAAATGCTCCAAAACTCATGGCGATTCGCAATTGAAGCATTATGAATTCAACCGGTGTAATTACAATGATGCTTACATCTTCAGGTAATTTACTAGGCTCAATCAACCATGTGATAATTTCCCTAGTTAGTGGAAAACCGATGACGATTGCAAATAAGAACACAAATCCGAGACTTTTAATCTTCAACCGCAAAAACTCTCTTGTTTGCTTAAGCAACTGGCCACCTGGGCTTTCCATCAATTCGTCAACAGCACTTACCAAGTCGCTGTTAGAAGACATGCTCTCACCATTATTCCGATTCAACGAATTCCTGTTCCCACAGGTGGCTCGGAGTTGAATCGATCAAACTTCGCTTATATTTTTTCAAGCGGTATAACCTATGGACTACGAATCCAGTCATCCATAATGATGGTAAAGAAAGTAATACTGCTTTCCACATAATATCTTCGTTATAGTCATTGATGACGCGAACTTGCACAACCTCGCTATCGGTTGAGTCGCCGATATGGCCAGGATTATGCATTATGATTAGGTGGTAATTATTTGGGGTCTCAATTTCTAATGCCAGGGTTGATTGCGGTTCAATGGTATAATATTCTCCTAGAGTTTTCATTATTTCCCAATTAATTGAACCATCTTCCATGCCCGGTTCACTCATTTCAACAATAATAACAACAACCTCTAAGGTAATGCTATTGTGAAGATTTGTTAGATTTGATGTTACAGTTGAACCCGGTTCTATTTCTTGAATGATTTCAAAAGTTGAATCACCTGCTCCAAGTTGATAGGAGATTCTTGTGTCCACAGATTCAGATTGAATATTTACAGACATCAAAATAATTGTTAGCAATATCAGAGCAGCAACACCTTCGGCGAATACATGGCGCCATACCTTTTTTCTAGTAACTCCTTTGAACATTGGACCGAAATCATTGCGCAATCGCGGTTGTAAATGGTGAATAAATAACGCCCCAATCCCTCCAATAATGATTCCAAGTGGGATGTCAACAAACCAATGGATGCCGAGATATAAAATTGTGAATATGAATAATAGAGTATTTATCGCTACGAATAAGTGGTATGGCCAGTGACGCCATTCAGTTATTTTGATGCCCTTTTCTTTTACATGCAAATAATTTAGATATAGAATTCCAAATGGTATGGCGACATGTAAACTTGGAACTGCATTATCCAGTGGGTCATGAGCCGCATAAAACGAACTATACCATCCATCATGGTACAACAAAGCATCCATTTGAGGTATCCATGAAGAAGTGACTTCCACATTGAAGAATAAGTAATATGGCACAGCAAGAGCATAGATCAGAATATAATTCATAGTGACCTTGTCGGTCATATCACGATCACCAGTAAATGCAAAATAGACCGTTGTCACGTAAATCAAGAACAAATAAATAAACAGATAATGGAAGTTAAGGAAATCAGTTAGTACATCATTTTGAAAAGCGTCCTGTATCCATTTTGTCAAATCACCTTCAACAGAATAAACTAACTCAGTCCAGTGGCCAGTTTTTATTTTGATTGGCTCGTTGATGTTATCTGTTAATGCTTTCCATTTTATTATTACAATATATCCCAGGGCGTGAAGATAGTAGCGCTTTTCATGAAATACACGACTCCATTGACGCCAAGGAATTCTCATGTCTGGGCGATGAAAACTGAATAACCAACAAATAATTGGTGTTAGAACAATTATCATCAACAACATGATTGAATATGGTTCCATGTTTGTATGGCGATGCCCCCTCTCTTTAGCAGTTTTCACACTATATAGGAGCATTAACTATGGTTTGCCTATGTTCTACTGTGGCAAATTAGGAATTACGATTTCGAATATCTTCTTCTTTAGCCACTCTTACGCCCTCCTCAAAATCAACCCAGCGCAATATTATAGTTCCAGCTACAATTAACATCGCAATGGCTACAAGACCTGCCCTTGAACCATAATATCCACCTACTACAGCATAGAGGAATGGCCCGATAAATGCTGCAACTTTGCCAAAAAATCCAAAGAATCCAAAGAATTCTGTTGAACGAGTTTCAGGGATAATTTTACTGAATAATGAACGTGCTAGACCTTGTGAACCTCCCAATAATAAACCAGATAATAATCCTAGAATTAAAAATTGCACATTGACTCCTAAACCTAATGGCTGCCAAACATTATCGCGTAATAATACAGCCCAACCATCGCCTTTCTCATCTCCAATACTAGCCGGATTGTCGATGCCAATGGCACTTAATCCATCATTTGAACCGTCGGGATCAACAACAATAACACTGAATCGTGAATCTTCAAATGTAGATAAGATTCCAGTAATTTCCTCACTCGAAAAATTACCCTCAACAAATAAGTCATCAATATTATCTTCTTTATTTTCCATTTGATAATTAACTCCATCATCACTGGTTATTACCGCATCATATTCGTTTACATCAACGGGCATCAAAGGTGCAAATCCAACACCCAATATAATGACCACACACCAGCCAATACAAGCGATTGTGAGCGCTGTTTTTGCCGATGTTTTTTCAGCCAAGCGTGTAAATCCTATTGCGGCTGGGGCTCCGACGAATTGTACCAATAAGATGACGATCATTAATGTGGCAATCGGAATTCCCAAAACAGCAGAACCAAATGAACCAGCAAGAGCAGTAACCGAGTTTATTCCATCGATAAACAAGAAATATGAGAGCATATATAGGAATAATACTTTGAATTTTTTAATCTCTTTACTCGTTAAATATAACTCAGAAATTGCCATTTTCGTTGCGTTGAAAAAACCATTCCACTCCATTTCATTTTCAATTTCAGGTTCGGGAATATATGCAAAAGTGTACCACGCAAATCCAAACCACCACAAACCACTGGATGCAAGTGTAAACGGAATTACCCATGAACCCTCCAAGGTCATTACCATGACCAAATGAATGAGTAATAGGATTCCTCCACCCAAATATCCGTATGCAAATGCTAGGTTTGAAATTTCATCAAGTTCATCATTTTCACCCATAAATGGAAGAACTGCATTGTAGAAAACGGATGAAGCATTTAAGCCTACATTTGCAAAGAAATATGTTATCAAAATGAATATCCATGCGATATCAATCGGCAAATATGCCCCAATGGCCAATAGAATAGTTGCACCAGCCCCTAGCCATGAAAAACATTTCAATGCCAACATTTTGATTGTTTTACGGTCTGCAATAATTCCCAATGCCGGTGATATTGCTGCAACTAATAATGCAGAAGCCATTGTTGCAAAGGCCCATGCAGTATCTGCTGTTAGTGAAAAAGAATCAGTAAAATTTACCGAAACACCATTCGCTTCCAGAAATAAGTAAGTGAACCATGCAGGCAATATCGCAGAAACAACACTTGTTTCAAATGCAGATTTCGCCCAATCAAACATTCCATAGCCAAAAATTGCCTTGCGTTTCTCTTCACTTCTAGAGGCCTTTTTTTCAGCCCGACTTCGTGAAATAGTTTCGCCCATGAACCACAATTTCATCAAAAGGATATGATGCTTTTGACAATAAAGGAAAGATAATCTTTCAAGTAGAAAGGAATGCAGCAAATGGGGCGGGAAGATGTATTGCCAAGAACCGGAAAATACATTGAAGAGTTTACAACACGCAATCGCTCTTTTTGATGGAATTGAATTCGATATTAGAATGACATCAGACAACCAATTAATTGTCCACCATGATAGAAACGTATCGATTAAGAAGAGTCGTCTGCAAGGAAAAAGTGAGTGGGTGGAAGCGTGGAAATTAGAAGATTTAGAATCAGAAGGTTTTATTTCTTTCAGAGCCATGTTAGAAGATCCAATCATTCACAGTAATTGGGTTGAAAAAGGAAAAATGGGTTGTATTGAGATAAAAAGGCCTCATCCAAATGCTCCTATGGGTGGAGGATTCCTCTCACGTAAGAAACACAATAATCATGTTGCAAGCATAATCAAATTGGCCGATGAAATACTCGCTGAATTTGAAGTACCAAGCCAAAACATGGTCTATTATGCCTTTCACAAAGGCATGAAACAAAGTGCTAAATCTGCAAAATCTAAGCGTCCATGGGCTCCCTTAATTCCATATATTGCTCCATATGGAAATAGAACTACTCAACGGTTTCAAAGCCTTCCAAGGTATTTGACAACATCATTTGCAACACTTCTTAATCAACATGATAACATGGGGAGTTCAATGTTGCCCTGTGCAATAGAATATTTCTTACCTCCTCACAATAAATTGCCTTTTGGAAAAACTGTTGGATTAACTGGTAAGCAATTAACTAATTTGAATGCTATGAGAAAAGGCATGGCAACATATGTGTGGCCAACAAAACCAATGCATGAGAAATCTATCTTAGATGCAGGGCTAACTGGGTTAACCGATAAAGCAAATCCACAATTGACATGGTTACCATCTGGAGATGCACGTTGGGTAAATCCGGCAATTCAACCACTGGATAAGCAACAACAAATTCTTCTCAATTCTGCTAGCGAAGAAAATCACTTAGAGATATTGAAGCAACTAAAGAATGAAGTTCCTATATGGAGTGAATGTGATGCTTCAAGACGATTAGAACTAGTTTCAATGTGGAAAAAATCCTGGAATTGGCAAGAATCTACTGATGAATTACTAAAAAGCGCTAGTTTGACTTCTCCTCTTTGGCAAGCACCTAGGCTAATTGGGCATAGAGGTTCAGGAAAAACACCGCGACCTGTAATTGGTGATTAATCACTCAACATGTCGCAAAGTTTGTTGCTCTGCAAAATACTTAGGACGATATATTGGAGTCCCTTTGCCGTTACGGAAAATAGTACGTTCATCAACAATCTGTGCGCCGATTCCGATAACTCTAGCCCATCCAAAGAAAGTAGTGTAGTATGTTGGGTCTTCAAGCCCAACATGGAATAGTAAAGCTCCACTCGCAATATCTACATTTGCATTAGGGTTACTTATTTTCGGATTTTCTGCAAGTACTCTAGGAGCAACTTCTCTTAGTGTACGAATAATTTTGAAATTCTCATCATTAGGGCAGATTTCTTCTCCAAGGGCAAATTGTGCGGTAGCCCGTGGATCTTCTGTGCGAAGAACTGCATGCCCGAAACCGAAGATTGGACGCTTAGCAGCCAACTCCCCGCGCACAAATTCCTCTACTTCTTCTGGATCACTTGTACCAATTTTGAGAACAAACTCGAGGCATGATTGATTAGCGCGTCCATGTAATGGTCCACTCAATGCATTCATTGCCCCAACCATTGCTGAATAAACGGTCGCCTTGCTCGAAGCAATAGCCTTGCCAGTAAATGTTGAGAGATTTCCTCCACCATGGTCCATGTGTAATACCAAATATGTTGCAATTATTCGCTCCATTTTTTCATTGTCAACATTCTCAAGTCCAATTGTATTAACAAATCGCTGAACCATATTCAATGAGGTATCATCCGCAGGAATATTTTCTTCACGACCTTCTCTAATCCTGTACATCAGCCCCATTACTCTAGGCATCCGAGCGATTAAGTTCAATGCATCTTCTTTCCAATCTCCAGTGGTTTCCCACATACCCATTGTATGGATTGCAACACTTATCCAATCCATTGGGTGTCCATATTTTGGTAGAGTTCTAAACACCGCTTCTAAGTCACCAGGAATTTCACCTCGGCTGGCTAAGTCGGCTCTAATGTCAGCGGATTGTTGCGCATTTGGCAATTCTTTGTTAAACAATAAGTAAACGATATCTTCAGGAGAAAAGTTGGTAAGTTCAGAAATAGGATATCCACAATAATGAACACCTTCAGTAGGAGTGACGAATGAAGTTCGGCAAGTACCTACCGGCACTCCGCGTAAACCAGTGTTTAGGTGGTCTGCTGTGACCTCCAAAAGAACTTCTTTACCTTCCACTAATTTCCCTCCGATGCAACGGAAAAGCCCCACTCATATAAGTTGGGTCCTAATTTGAATAAGAATCATCTCTTAGGTGTAGTAAAACTCACTTAATGTATTTGACTCGCAATGTTATTTTTTTTGGGCACTATTCTGGCAACTGGCGAAATCCTCTACTAGATTCTCTATCTGAAAATACTTGTATTCGAATTAGATTTCCATCAACCATTATCGCATCTTCAGCAGTAAGTCCGGGACATTCCTCAACAACCCGATTCCAAGCTCTTTGGGTAGCAAGATTTTCTCCCCACCAAGGGAATGCTGCACATTGTTGTGGCCTTACATTGTAAATTGTGCATTGTTTATTTTCATCTAAATATATACAAATATCATCAACATCTCTACTCTGAAGAATATAACGTCCATCAAGTGTTTGTTTGCAATCTCTTTGCAACCAACTTTTGAGATCCATATTGTGATGTGCTGAAATCCGCTTTGCATCTTTCTCGGATAAGTATACAATTCCACCAGGCTCATCGCAGCATTTACCACAATTTGCTTGACATTTGAACGGAACACCATCCATCCACCATGGTCTCATTCTTCTTCCCCTGAATTATGTCCACTAATGTGCAACTTCAATTGTGGAGGGGCATCTACAATATCTTCAACCTCGACAACTGGAGTTTTTATCACGCGCACTATCTTTTCTGCAACATCATTTTCTTGCAAATCGTCTTGGTTAGCAGTATCATCTAACAAATCATTCATGTCAACATCTTCTGCTTCAATATTCCATTCGCCTTCAGGTTCAAAACTATCCAATGATTCTTCAAAACTTTCTTCTTTTTCCACTTGCTTTTTTATTGGCGCACGACGAGTAACTTTTCTTTTGGATTTACCTTTTCTCCTCTTGACAATCCTGCGTGGTTTTTCATCCTCTTCGAATGGTGGTAAAGGTTCTCTTTCAGGGTCAATTGCAACTAATTTTTCCTCAAGATAGCGCAATTCATCAGCGATTTGGATCAATTCTTCAATATCTGCTCCATCTGCCTTTTGAGCTAATTGATACATCTTTTCTTCTAGATCACTTAGGAGTTCTGAATTATTGAAAACCTCCATTTCGTTTTCACTTATTTTGTCATCTATCATAACATCTATTTCGGTTAAAATATCTGCAGCACGCCCATAATCCTTCTCTTCAATACGGTTCGGACGCGCGATAAGGTGCTGGTCATTTTCATTGACACTTAGCACAGAAGGGGCTTCAGGAGTTAACTCATCAAGCGATGTATGGACATATTTTTCTAGCATTTCATCACTTTCAACTACCATTTCATTCGCATCCCAATGCGGTGGTGAATAATCATCATCATCCAATTGCGGAATTTCTCGCTTTAAGTCGATACCACCAATATCGTGATCAGAATATACTGTGTCAACAGCGTTAGAAATTAATCTCGTGGCGATATTGTCAACATCATCTCTGACTATTTCATTTTCCTCAATTTCTTTTGACATTGAATGTCCACTTAGGGCGTGAATGACATCTTCGCCATCAATAATATCGTCTCCAGATTCAATGGCCAGTGCAATCTTGTCAAAATTAGCAATTGTACTTCTCCAACTAATGCGGTTAAATGTCACAATACTAGCCATTTGCCCATCGTCTAACATCAAATTTCTGGAGCCTGCTAATCTCCTAGTAAACATTACTAAACTTGATGCGGTAGGATTTTGGATAATCGTTTGCGCTGAGTTACGGCAAATATCCCAAAGTCTGGAAGACGGCCAATCATCTGGAGATTCTAGGCTGGTTAGAATAACATGAACTCCTAAGTTGATTGCATGGTCAACCATCTGTCCTATTTGGTTGGCTAATAATTCATCATCAGCGATAATATGCGCATCATCAATCGCCAGCAAACTTGCACCGATAAGAGCCTCTTGCCAATTTGCTGGCAATGTTTCCATACCGATTAAATCAACAGCACTGATAAGGAACACTAGTCCCTCCATGCGCCTTGCAATTCCTTGTGCAGTAGCGTGAATCAAATGTGAACGTCCAGTTCCACTTTCACCGAGAATTATCAAGGGATTGAGATTTGTTGCTGGTGAATCAACAATTGATTCACAGGCCCTGCTCGCGTGAAGATTTTCTGGACAAACAAACCATTGTTTGAATGTTCGTTGGGTGTCAATATTGAGAGGTTTTGGCCACGCCGCCTTTACATTCAGTGAACGACTGTGGTGGTAGATTGAATCCTCATCAACAGGTTCTAATTCATCTGGTAGAGAACTAATGACCCTACCTCTCTGGCCATCAAGTACGCTTAGCCAAACAGGTCTAGAGTCGCTCTCAATACCAACATACGAGTCCTCAGCATCTTGATTCGTTACTGCTTCTTCAGCCGCTTGAAGGCTTTTTTCTCTTAATGATTTTATTCTCCTTGCAGCAATGCCGGCATAGTCAGCATCATGGCTTTGGAGATTAATGACGGGCTTGTAGCCTCTACTTTCCACGCCGAGATTAGAATCAGAAATCAGGTCATATGTTGGTCTGTTCGCTACTCCTGTTCGCTTTAGAATACTACCTTGTCGTGAATCGGCAATTGATGATTTACCGAGTAGGAGATTCATTTTCGATAATGGTAATGCGGATTTTTTTTCTTCCGCAATTACTTCTTTCGGAAAATTCAAGTCATTTACTCCATTTTGAATTAACTGATTCTTAGCCTTTTGAATCGCAAGGTCAAGCCGTTCTTTTCTACCAATCATAATCATTGGCCTCCGTAGCGTTCAATGGGATTACCTTCTTCGTCATATAGGGTGCTATTATCGAGTAATAGTTTAGCATTCATCTCATCCCATGTTTCAATGATAGCCGTTAGACTTTTTTCGGATTGAGAGCGGCTTGCAGCCTCTCTCACATCAACATCATTTTGTGTTGCGTTTTTATTTGATTCTAGAGCCATCGCTGGAGTAAGATTTGTTTCAGTGCCAACCGGCATGCGATCTGTTATTCCGTTGAGCGTATTAGGCCCCTCCCCGGTTGGTGGCAAAGTAACCATTCGTTTAGCAGCAGATTGCACAGATGCTTGTTGAAGTTCATTATCCTGTTCATAAGATACAGGTTGGAATATTTCATCAAGCGCCTTTCTTTGCTTAATATCACTATTTTGAATAGTCATCGAAAGATGTTTTTCAGATTGATTATTCATTGTTTGTTGAGGGAACTCAGGGGAATCTTTGGCAACTTGAACTGCAGCATTGGCCTGCATCGTATGTGCTCTATTGATTATCGGAGGTAGCATAGTCTTCTTTCGATTCCTCTTAATGACAGTCGCTTTCCTCGGCCCTGTTGTTATTTTTGCAACAGTTTCCACAATGACATTCTCTACTTTTTCCTCGCTCAATTGTTCACTAACCTGTTCCTCCACAGTGGCATCTGATTCGGGATAGTCATTGAGAACATTTACTTCGTTATCTACCGTTTTTGCACTATGGAAGGTTGGTTTCCAATCATCACTTGGACCCTGTGAAATTGGAATAGATTCGAGAGGAGGAGTTTGAGTTTGAGGTTCATTATCGGAATCTTCAGCCCAACCTTGCATCATTGCAGATAGGCTTCCAGTAGCGTTGCTCACCTCTTGCAGGTCTAATGAATCAGCACCTCCGGTGATCTCATGCAATGATTCTGTCATGTTGTTTTGAGATGCTATGTCATCACCCAGTGCCATTTTCAGTTGTGATTCAATCCATAGAATTTCATCTTCAGTTGGAATGGCACAAATTGGATGATCAAGTATTGATTCAGAATCCATCGTCCAGTAGTCCATTGTTTCGGACTTTATTTCATCCAATTCACGAATAATCAATTGCCGCTTATTTAATTCAAATGCCGATAAATCTGCGGTCACTAATAACAGATGATCTTCTAATTTAATTCCATCACAGATATCTCTAATCAGGCCAATCATTCGTTCATCACCATGAATTCCGGCTAGATATTCTAACCCCTCAAATGCGACTACAGCTCGCACATTACCCCATAAAAACGCATCAATTTTCCTCCTGATACTTTCTAATGATGGGTCAAGAGAATTATCCGTATCAGCATTACTGAGCCATGAACATGACTCAATCGGCAGGTTATATTTTTCATTTAGTTCATCTACTTCATGACGAGAGATTACTAGTACTGGTCTGCCATGTGAAGCCAAATAACCAGTTAATTGCAATAGTTTTGCAGGGTCATGGCTATCATAAATTAGTCCTTGGCCAGGGTTTAGCATTTCGACAACCCCTCCATGTCTTTCGAGCATAGCCTTACTTTTCAGGCGGATAAATTCAGGAGCCTCAACCGATGGTTCCAATTCAGGAAGTCTTTCATCGCGTTTCCAGGTTGATTTAGCAACGCGTGCATTAGTCCACCACTCCCCCTCGCCTTCGCGATGATTGGAAATATGTTCAGCATCCAAATCTAATGATGCAGTAGGATATAGATTCACAATTAAGTCAACATCTTCTCTTGTAAGTTCATGGAGTGAAATCGTTGAATCCAGGGCAGAACAATCACTTTCAATTTCAAGCAATGCTTCCAAACCGGTGAGGAGAACATCTGCTTCATGCAATGCAATAGTTGGCCTACCCTCTCTGAGAACTATCTGGCTCACCCTTGGCATTATCCCCTTCGGACGTCGCTCAATCCGGATGTGTCCCGAGCGATTTAGTCTTGCCATATCATTGGTCAAACGGGCTAAAGCATCAGAGCTGCCACGCCGAACTTCAACAATATCTCCTTGCGGCAATTCGACCACTTGTTCCACCCCGTAGGGGTGAACTTTCCCTTTACACTATTGAAGGGTGCGGATAAAAGCGGTGCTTCAATCAAGTTTTTGGCAAACGAGAGCAATTGCCGTGAGCAGTTTTTGTGTTAATAATTGTCCAGATCTATTTTTCATTAATAACCTTCAAATGGAATCATCCAATGAGTTGGTTTGATGGCTTCCGATTCATTTGATGAACCACCATCAACAACAAAAAAATATTTTGACACAATGATAGCGAAGCAGGTCTATTTTGAGAACTCCAAAAAACCAAAAATGGCGATACTCTTTATCTTCATATTATGTGTGTTATTGTTATTTTCAGTGAAGCCATTTGATCTCAATAAAACAGCGCTTATTGGAACTGTTTTTTTGATATTTTCATTGTCTATGAAAGTTCATCTTGAGAGGGATAAAAAAATCCCATTTGCAGTCAATTTCAATCACCCTCTAATGAGTGATGAACCGATGGGTCAAGCACAAGTTTTTGTCTGGCTAGAGGCAGATAAAAAATGGGTTCTATTACAAGAATCTAGGGTTCGTTTGGTTGACAATACGTTATTTGGAGGTGTTGATTTAGTGTATGATGATGAAGAATATACGAGGATTGGGCATTACAGTATTAGCAATAAGATTACGACGCAAATTAAGCGTTCACTCGCACTTCTCAATCAGGCGATAGTATTGTCAGAATTATCTAATCAAGATGATGCCGAAGAATCGAGTAATGCAGATGATATTGAGCGAAGAAAAAGGGAGAAACAAGATAGTGATCTATTGCAACGGTCTTGGTTAGAAGAAGAATCTGAGATTGAAGTCGAAGGCCCATTAGCTAAATTTATTAACAGAGAGTAATGCATTATTGTAATATTTTCTCACCTCTATATTGAAAAGCCTAATGCTTAGCCATAGAGCAATGAGTATTTCTTCAATATGGGAAGAGCGCCTCAAATCGCTGGGTGCAAGCGAGAGAGATACTCTGCTGGGAACATCGCTTTCTCGGCGATTTACTAAATTGCCATTATGGTTATCGCACCCTGCAAATATTGGGGCATTCTATGGGATGTTAGTATCATTGGCAATTATTCTACCATACAAATTCACTCAATCCTCCTCGGCATGGTTTAGCGGTTGGTTATTTCATTCTGCTTTGTTGGTTGCAGCTTGTTTATTTCTCGGAATGGCATCGGTCATATTGGTTGGAATTTTCAAAAGATTTCCAGTACCGCCACCGCGGGGAATTCTTTACCCTATGCCATTTATCGGATTTGCATTACTGACAATTGACCGGATTGACCTATTGCAAATTCCTTCATTAATTTCATGGTTCTTGCTAATCTTGCCAGGGCCGATGTATGTTCATCTTTCATGGGCCCCTAGATGGAGATTGTTATGCATGATTGAAGATGGTAAAGATCCATTTTCTGATATGGCTTCCGCTCCCGAAGATGAACCTAAGCACGCTGAAGTAATGGTTGGTCAAGACAAAGAAATGCTAGAAGTAGTTGACACATTTGATGATTTAGAAGAAGAGTAATCATCATTCAATTTCAATAACTACTGTTGCACCATCTTCAATTTCAAAAAATTCACGCAAAAATGTTCCAGAAATAATTTCTATTACATCAATGTGACGAGTTAAATCTGGAATAAGAATAGCGCACTGAACTGATTTATCTAAACAGGAAATTTTTGCTTTGAAAGCAGTTGCTCCACCAAATGAAACACCATCGCGCAAAAATCCGCGGATACGAGTAGAATTTATTCCGCTAACATCAATTGTTTGGGCTAATTCTAATGAGGAAGGATCTGCATCGAGTGTATCTATTCCAGCTTTAGTTCTCAGTGCGATGTATTTTGCTAACACCTCACCTTCAACTGCGACATTAAGTGTTCCAGGCCAAGCAGTTTGTCCGATAAAACGTCTAAACTGCTCTTGGTAATGCTGTTGTGACATAAATACATGAGCTCGGCCAAGCCCACTACTAACAGTACCATTTAGCAGCATAAACATGGCCAAGCCAATGCCCTTTTTGAGTTTGAGGGCCAATGTGGTCAACAAAAAAGAACATGAAGGGCCGTCAAGTTCGATAGTATGAGGGGAACTGAATGCCAGGAGATATGTCATGGATGAAAGACCGTTTTGATGAGTTAAATAAGAATTCATTATTGTGGGAACCACCGACATTACAAGGTGCAAATATTCCTCGCTGTCAAATGGATGGTAAGCCAACAATAATGCTCTCAGCGAATAATTATTTGAATTTGACAACTCATCCTAAAGTCGTTCAAGCAATGCTTGATGCAACTCAAAAATACGGTGCTGGAAGTGGTTCAGTTCGCGCCATTGCTGGAACTATGGATATTCATTTGGAAGCGGAAAGAAAAGTTGCAGAATTTAAGGGGGTTGAATCTGCATTAATTTATTCTGCGGGTTATACAGCAAATGTCGGATTGATTCCTACCCTTGTCACAGGTCCTAACGATGTCATCATTTCAGATTCTCTAAACCATGGTTCAATCATTGATGGAGTTCGTTTGACTAAAGCAGCTAGAGGCGTATATGCTCACAATGATATGGGGGAATTGGAAGCAGTACTGAAAGCACATCAGGAATCAACTCGTAAGTTGATTATTACAGATGGAGTCTTCTCAATGGATGGAGATATCGCTCCGCTTGATGAAGTAAATGCATTGGCTGAAGAATATGGCGCAATGGTCTATGTTGACGATTGTCATGGTGAAGGTGTTCTAGGAGATACTGGTGCCGGAATAGTAGATCACTTCAAGTTACAAGGGAAAGTTGATTTTGAAATAGGTTCATTCTCAAAGGCACTCGGTGTACAAGGAGGCATTGTGGCTGGAACTGAGATGACGAGGACACATGCTCTCAATCATTCTCGTTCATGGCTTCTTTCAGGTTCTCAACCACCTGGTGTTGCTGCAGCACAAAAAGCAGCAGTGGAAGTATTGATGAGTGAGCCTCAACATCATGCAAAATTATGGGAGAATACTCATTATTTCCGCAAGGAATTGCAGTCACTTGGCTTTGATACTGGAGTTTCTACGACTCCAATAATTCCAGTAATGTGTGGAGAATCTAGTGTTGCAAAGGCTATGACTACTGCACTTGGTAAAGAAGGGGTAATGGCTGGAGCGATTGTTTTCCCAATGGTTGCGAGAGATAAAGCACGAATTAGAACTCAGATGTCTTCCGGCTTGTCAAGAGATGATTTGGATGAAGTGTTGCGCCTGTTTGAGAAAGTAGGCCCAACGTTGGAC
>Ga0209043_1000555_pt1 | contig 23238 bp, 24 predicted proteins | sample SaaInlV_100m_DNA_3_FD_184654 | JGI IMG/M metagenome (GOLD analysis project Ga0209043, IMG submission 184654) | Marine microbial communities from expanding oxygen minimum zones in the Saanich Inlet - SI037_S4LV_100m_DNA (SPAdes) (version 2) | ecosystem: Environmental > Aquatic > Marine >... | reverse complement strand
TAGATGTTTTTTAGTATTTAAAGGGGAAGTGAACTCAAAGATAACAACCGAAAGATGAAGCGTAAAAGCAACTAGCATGAACAGACTTAGCTTAGCATGCTTGAGTTTGCTTCCTTGAAAGAAGAATTCTTTTTTCGAAAACCGAGCCAACAGGTCCAACTTTTGTATTTCAGTGGTTGCCATAAAACTATTTAAATAATTTAGCTAACACGCTCTAATTTAAAAGCGTTACATTTGTTGAAATACCAAGAAAACGCATTTTTTATTTTTTGAGCAGATCCGTTATTTTCATGGTTGGGTTTTTGTGGAAAGTATTGGCTTTCATTTCCATGCGGGAAAGGCAAACGGTTCATTTTGAGAGCTTGATATGTTGAATTGATGTAACTTGGGAAATTGTTATACATATCTATTTGGGTTTTCAGGCCAGGCATTTTCGCTTTACGAAAGTGTAGTAATTCTTCACCAAATGGGTGGATGTGCCTCAGACCTTCCTCTCCATATTTAACGTTGGCATAATGTGTAAGAGATTCAAAGTCTTCCCAGTCCTCTAGCGCGTCTACATCAGAAACAAATGCTGGGTCGCTATGAAATTTAGTTGTGAATTTAGTATCCAATAAAACTGAAACCGCGCGATCAAAATTATCTCTGTGCATTCCAAACAGGTATTTATCTTCCTTACGAAATTCCTTTAAATCAGACCTGAAATGAAGTGCATGGTGTGCCATTATGGGAAGTAGTTTTAATATTCTTGACGGAGTAGACAGTATTTTCCGGATGCCGGCTCTGATTATGTTCCCATCTTTTCTTGTCGAGTGCAGATGCTCAATGATGTCTGAATCTACTACGGATAAGTTGATTGGATAAATGTTAGGTTCTTTGACTTCATGCAGTTCGTTCGTTTCTTTACAAAGTGCTCGATAGTGGTAGTTACGCCGTACAAATTCACTTTCTGGTTTGTGCTTGTGATCCGGGAACATCATTTGCCTAGAATTAAGCCAAAGTATTAAATTGTAATTTTGAGTGTCGCTATCGTGTAAGATTTCTTCAATATCGAACATGAATGGTAGGTCGCCAGGTTGAAATAAAACTAATTCATCCGACTTAACATTCAACCGGTTTTTTCCTAACTGCATCGTGTTAAAAAGATTTAGCTTATTTGGGTCTTCTCGGACAAATGATATTTTTTTTCCCTGAGTTCCTACTGTTTCTAAAAAAGTGGTAGCAACTTGTTCCACTTCTTCTGAACCTACGATTACAATTTCTTTGAGGCTGGAAATTAATAGGTTTCCTAACGCATAACACATAACTGGAATACCATTAATAAGAAAAAGAAACTTGAGATGATCTATTTTATCGTCAACGGCTCGTAGAATGAGATGACTGATACCATTGCTATTGGATGCAATTTCACGTTCGGCTTTTGCGATAGCCGCGGCATTTGCTTTTTTTCGTGAACTGTATCGATCATGGCTGAAACTTAAAATGCATTTCTCGATACTTACTGAGGATTTAAAGGATTTCATATTTAAGGGTTAAAAAAATTAGCAACCAATTAGTGCTTTCTTGTTTTATTTAAAGCAATTTTCTAGTCAAAAGTAAGATGCTTTTTAGTGTTCTAAATTAGATTGTTCAATGTTTTCAAAAGTTAAATTGTACCAGAAAACCTTCGGTGGGAGAAATTGCCAAGAAAAACCCGTATTCTTTTCACAGACAGGATCTGGGCAATGGTTTAAATTTAGTTAAATTAACTTGACGTATAATTTTTTTTCGCTTTAGAATTAGAATTCAAAATAAACTCACATTATAGGGATCTTACTTATGGGCGACCAACCCCACATCATTGGCCTAATTGATCAACTTTTGGATGAGACCGCTGATAGGCCAAACCTTCAAGAGAAAATATTTGATTTGCGAGATGCTTTATTTCAGGCCCAGCAGTTATCACAACAATATGCACTAAAAATTAAAACTCTTGAGGAGACAGTTGATAAACTAAAGTCCCCCGCTCACCGTATTGGAACTGTTTTGGGACTGGGGGATGGAGGCCTTTATCGTTTGGTGGTTGGAGGAACTGAATATCAAGCTGCGGTTTCTCCAGATATTGTTGAAAAAGAAACTCTTCAGCCCGGTGATCAAGTTGCCCTCAACGAAGGTTTCGTTGCTATCACTAAACTACCTATGCCTGAGCATGGACCTATTGCTCGCATCACCACACAATTGGCTGATGGACAGTGGCTAGTAACTGGACAAACGGCAAACAGCGAAACCATAGTTCTTAATCACCCCGACTTAGAAACAGAGTCATTAAGAGTGGGTGACGAGGTTATTCTCGATCCCAATCAAAGGGTAATTATAGCTCGATTGCCCAAGAGAAAATCTGGAGTTCTGGTAGAAGATGACTTGGAACAAATCGATTGGTCCAAGGTCGGAGGTCAATCCCACGTTATAGAAGAAGTGCGCAAGGTAATTGAGTATCCTATTTTACATAAGGATATTCTCAAAACTATGGAATATGAATTACCGAAAGGATTTTTATTCTATGGCCCTCCGGGCTGCGGCAAAACCCTTATTGGAAGAGCGATTCTTTCAGATATTATATCCCAACTTAAGGATAAAGAATCTAATCAAGAGCTCGAGGGTCGTTTCATTCATGTTAAAGGCCCTGAAATTCTTAACATGTGGTTAGGAGAATCGGAACGGAAGGTAAGAGAAATTTTCAAAAAAGCACGTAATTATAAGGAAAAGGGTCAGGTTCCTTTTATTTTTATTGACGAGGCAGAGTCTATTCTTGGGACAAGGCAGGCCACGCGTGGGAATAATATTAGCAACACATTGGTACCTATGTTCTGTGCCGAGATGGATGGTATTCAATCACTTCGAGACGCAGTAGTTATTCTCGCTACTAATCGACCTGACCTAATTGACCCTGCAATCCTAAGGCCTGGTAGAATTGACCGAAAGATAAAGGTGGGGCGTCCCAACCGTGAAGATTGTAACGCTATACTCAAAGTTTATCTAAAGCCTAATTTACCTCGAGAACATAAAAACCTTGATGACATGACGCAGCCATTTCTAAACGCACTATTTAAAAAAAGCTCTCAACAGGAAGTTCTGGTCCTTACTCTTCGCTCCGGTAAACTTAAAAAATTGTATTGGAAAGATTTTATCTCTGGAGCGATTATAGAGGGAGTGGTAAAAAGGACTAAAGAAAAGGCGATTGAAAGAGCCATCGATGGAAAAGAGCTGAGGATCATGTCAAAAGACTTAACAGAATGTCTGGAAACCGAATTTAAAGAAGGAAAGTTACTACCCGCAGAGTCAAACATGGAAGACTGGCTTCAGCTACTCGACCTTGATCCGCGCCATGTGGTAAGAGTGCGTCGGCCAAACGATTCTGATCAGGCTGCTTCCGAAACCTTCAATCGATCAATAATATGAGTGCTACTGTTCCTCTTTTAGGTATAGAAACAGAATACGGAATCATACGCGACGAAGTAGATAATTACGATGTCGTAGAAGAGTCTATGAAGCTAGTGCGCCGTTGCGAGATGAAAAGTGAATTTGGCAACTGGGCCTATTCTCGAGAGCGATCCCATCAGGACATGCGAGGATTTAATGTACCTTCCCTTGCGCAGGATGAGGAAGAAGATGCTTTTTGTGTTGAGGATCGTAAGCGACCCTATAGCTATTGGGAAATGAAAAGTGACCGAGTGCTCGAAAACGGAGCAAGATTTTATAACGATCACACTCACCCAGAATATAGCACGCCAGAATGTAGCAGTGTTTTTCAATTAGTGGCGCATGATCTAGCTGGCGAACACATCGTTTTTGAGTGTGCCCGCCTCAGAAATCAGGATGACAAACCAGGTAAAGTGTTCATTTTTAAGAACAATACTGACTATATTGGTCATAGCTATGGCACACATGATAATTATCTCATATCACGGCGACTTCCTTTTGAGAATTGGGTAGAGCGTTTAGTTCCGTTTCTTGTCACTCGTCAACTATATGCAGGAGCAGGCAAGGTTGGATCTGAACTACGAAATAATCATTCATTTAGCGGACTGCAACTTGCGCAACGATCTGATTTTATAGAAACGGTATTGAGTATTGAGACGATGACACAGCGCCCGATTATAAATACTCGGGATGAGCCTCATGCAACACAAGATAAATACCGCCGACTTCACCTGATTCTGGGGGATGCTAATATGTCCCCTTATGCGACTGCTTTAAAGGTTGGAACTACTCGATTGATATTGACTTTAATTGGTGAAGATAAATTAAAACTACCCGTGACTCTAGACAATCCTGTCGAAGATATTAAAGCGATTTCGCATGATTTAACAGGAACTATCGCTTTAAAGCGCACCAATGGCAAAACGATAACATCACTTGAGATACAAGAATTCTATCTTGAGGTAGCAGATAAAAATCTTTCAGGGCAATGTAAAGAATCCGATTGGATTATACGTGAGTGGGCCCGTACTTTAGATGAACTTAAACACCACCCTGAAAAGCTAGCTGACCGAATTGATTGGGCAATTAAAAAAGATATTTTTACCCGCTTTATTGAATCAGAAGGAGTGGGCTGGGATGATCCTTGGATAAAAAGCTTGGATTTAGAGTATCATAATATTGATCCAGAAAGAGGGTTGTACCGAGGGCTAGAACAAACAGGTGATCTATACTCTATGTTTTCCAAAGATGAAGTTCAACGTGCCATAAAACAACCGCCAGAAGATACAAGGGCTTGGGTACGTGGTTTAGCAGTAACACTCGGCACAAACAAAATAAAAAATATCCACTGGACAGGCATCGAGTTTACGGATGGTACTTTTATAGACCTTTCTCAAACCATCACCTCCGCTGACCTCGAACATTTGATTAATTCCAAAAAGGAGCAATACCCATGGCTATGAACGATCCTCTGAGAAGAGAAGAAAAAAAGGATCCTACTCCGGATAAAAAAGATACAGGACCATCTAGTCCTAGTGTTGAACGACCAGGTCGTGATGACATTCTTAAGCGAATGAAGCGAGTGGACCCTAAACAATCAGAAAACTATAAACAACGAACCGGCCAATGATAGAAAACTTTGAAAAAATCCATGGTTCTGGAGATTTCCTTGAACTTCTTAAAAGATCGGGTCACTACCCACAACAAGTACTTACGGGTATCCCTGAAAATAAAGCACTGGACATTCCTCAAGGAACTACAGTTCTGGCATTTCATTATAAGGATGGAATCATTGTAGCTGGTGACCGCAGAGCCACTGCAGGCAATGCCATTATGTACGATCGTTGCGATAAAGTAATACCTATAGATGATTACTCGTTGATGGCCATTGCAGGTGTACCGGCTACAGCATTCGAAATGGCTCGCGTTTTATCACATAACTTTGAATATTATCGGCGTTCTCAATTAAGAGCTATGAGCACGGAAGGAAAGGTTCGAGCCTTATCAAAATTGCTCAAAGACAATGTGGCTATGGCCTTGCAGGGTGTCGGGGGAGTGAGCCCTCTTTTTGCCATTTATGACCCACAGCAAGACAGCGCGTTTCTTTATTTTTACGATATGCTTGGAGCTGAATTTAAGATACTGACGCATGTAGCAACAGGATCTGGGTCTCCTATGATAAAAGGTGTCTTAGAACACGAAAATCTTTGGGGTACGAGTCCATTAAAAGATAGGTCCGAGGGTGAAGCAACTTCTTTATCAATACGCCTGCTGCAAACAGCAGCTCAATTTGATTCAGCCACGGGACAATCTCGGCCCGACGATAAAATTTATCCTACCATCGCAAAAATTACTAAAAACGGATATCAGTTTATTTCAGATGATGAGATGACAGATATTTATAAATCTTCCATGAGTAGGAGTTAAAAATGTTTGAAGAGCCTTTTCGTTGGATGGAAGCAATTTCTACCCGCCATAGTTATGTTCGTGAAAAGCTAAGTAAAGGACAACCCGTTATAGGGATCCCCTATAATGAAGGAGCGATTATTCTCGGGTTTTCTCCGCAACCTGGAAAAATTTATGAAATTTATGACCGTATCGCCCTTGGTGGGTTAGGCCATCCTGCAGATGTCGAGCGTTTGCGTATGACTCTTCTAGACATGGCGCATGCCGAAGGGTTTAATCGTTCTGCTGAGGACGTAACTATTGGAAGACTATTACAGTTTGGACTCGCACCAGCACTTAAACAAAATTTCGAAGAAATTCAGCGCGCTCCTTACCTGATTCAAATGTTACTTGCTGAGATAAACCATGAAGATAATGCTGAGTTTTTTCGCGTCAACTATGACGGTTACTGGGAAAAGTTTAAGCAGGGGACGGTTATTTCCGGGGATAATAAAGTGAGCGAACGAATACAAAAAAAGATAGATAATACTGACTTTGTGTCATTAGCTTTAAATAAATCCATTCAATCAGCATTACGTATTTGGGAGGAGGGTCGTAAGAAACCTGCACTAGAAAAAGAATCTTTAAAGTCTACAGATGATAATGATGAACCTGATGACGAAATGGAAGGGCATCCAACTGACTTAAAAGAGGCCTTCGAGCGTTGGAATCTTGAAGTAGGAATTTTAAACAAGAACACAGGGCGTAAGTGTCTTTATAGTACATTAAGTGTAAGCGAGATTTCTGCCTTGCAATCAGAGGTAATTAGATAATTATGCGAAAGCGAATTTATGGCATCGAAACAGAATATGGTTTGTTGATAAAAGATTCTGAATTTAAACTTGACCCGGCACAAGTTGCCCATCGGCTTAAAGACCATATTTTTAGATCATCAAAAGCGGGAGTTCTCGATCAGCATTATCGTGCTAATGATGAACCCCCTGAAAATGGTGGGTTCCTTCTTAATGCTGGCCGAATATATCTAGATATGGGTCACTTGGAATATGCTTCTCCTGAATGTTCTACTTTGACAGATCTTGTTACTTATGACCGCGCCGGAGATACTTTGATTCAGGATGCAGTTGATGAATTAGGTTGGAGAGATTCTATAGGCATAATTAAAAACAATGTTGACCTTGAAACCAATGCGACTTTCGGTTGTCATGAAAACTACCTAGTAAGCCGAGGGTTCCCCTTCGACGAAAAAGAAAGCCTCAAATTATTAGCAGCATTTTTAGTAACACGGCAAATCTATTGCGGTGCTGGAAGAATTGGTGGATGCGATCCTCACCCCTTAAGCGATTGGGAAAACCCATCTGCTAAAGAGCAAGGGGGACAAGTTGATTTTCAAATTTCTCAAAGGGCAGACCATATTCCAAATGAATCTTATCGTTGGGTCCAATATAACCGAGCAATAGTCAATACTAAAGATGAACCGTTAGCAGATCCCACTAAATACCGAAGAATTCATTTACTGGTTGGAGATTCGAATATGAGTGAGTTTGCAACTGCTATGAAAATGGGAACGACTACTCTCATCTTGGAACTTATGGAAGAAGGGATAGCGAACCCTGACTGGATACTCGCTGAATCCGTCGAGGCCATGCGTTCAATTTCCAGAGACCAAAATTTTAAATGGGAAGTGACTTTAAGAAATGGGCGTCACACCACGGCACTCGAACTGCAAATGGATATGATGCAAACAGCTAAGAAGCATCTAGCTGGTAAGAACCAAGAAACGGACTGGATTATAAATGAATGGGATTCGTTGCTTAATGACATACCTAAAGGGCCCGAAGCACTAATAGGTCGTGTTGACTGGGCTACCAAATATTGGATGCTTAGTGATTTTAGAAAAGAAGAAAATTTAGGCTGGCACGATCCATGGCTCAAGAGTCTTGATTTGGAATACCATAATATAAATAAAGATAGTGGTCTTTACTGGAGCTTAGAGAGTACAGGCGATGCCGTAAGAAAAACTAGCGATGAAGCGATAGACTATGCCAAGACAATGGCCCCACGAGGTACGCGTGCTGACGGGAGAGGTGAATTTGTTAAAATTCTCATGAATATGAATACTAACCCATTGTATCTCATAGACTGGATTGGATTTCGATTTGGTAGGAATGAAGAACCATTCCTCATGCTAGATCCTTTCACTTCTTATAAAAAAGAAATACGTGACTACCTTGAAGATGCTGATCAGGTTGACAGCCATGAGCTTAAGCTCCCTAGTGAGGAATCAGGAAGTAACCAAAGGCAACAGACGTGACTTTAAAAAAAGAGTTAATAAAGTTCTACCTTTGTAAAAGCATTAAATGAAAATTAATTATATTATTTTAAGTCAGAATTTAATTTTAAAAATTCACAGAAATTACTTATACCATGAGTGAATGCTTGTTTTGCATGATTGACAAGGGAGAACTTCCCGCGGAAAAAGTTTATGACGACGATAAGGTTTTTGCCATTAAGGATATTAATCCACAGGCTCCAATACATTTTCTCATTATACCCAAAAAACATTTTTCCACGGTTTTAGAAATCGAAGAAGATGATCACAAACTCATAGGCTCAATTTACTCTGTGGCTAACAAGCTTGCAAAACAAAATGAATTAGATAAGACTGGGTTTCGGGTAGTAGTGAATTGTGGCGTTGAAGCGGGGCAGTCGGTGTTTCATATTCATTATCACCTTTTGGGTGGGCGCTCTTTAAAGTGGCCACCAGGTTAAGACTAATGATTACCGCTAAAGAGCTTTACAATAAGCTGAAAGATATTCGAGTGGGGAGTCCACTTTGTCAATTCACAGAGCAGAATTGTGAAGATCTTTTACCAATAATTGAACGTATCGAAACACTTAAGCGAAAGAAAAATGCAATTATTCTTGCCCATAACTATGTCGCTCCCCAAATTATATATAGTGTTGCAGATCATACTGGTGATTCATATGGCCTTGCCAAAAAGGCACGCGATTCTAAAGCTGAAGTAATTGTTTTTGCCTCCGTTAGATTTATGGCGGAGACTGCTAAAATTTTAAATCCAGATAAAGTCGTGTTAGACCCAAATCCCAATGGGGGTTGTACTTTGGCGGATGGAATCACAGCGACAGATGTTAAAAATTTACGTACTAAGTTTCCCGACCACACATTCGTTTGTTATATAAATACTACTGCTGAAGTAAAAGCATTATGTGATACCTGTGTTACTTCATCTAATGTATATAAGGTAATAGAGCGAATTAAAAATGATCAGATTTATTTTTTACCAGATCGATTGATGGGAGAAAACGTAAAAAAGTATTTAAAGAAACATGGAGTAAAAAAAGATATCGAGTTGTACGATGGAACTTGCTACGTCCACGAAGAGTACAAACCTGAAAGCGTCGATCAAGTGAGAAAGAGTTTCTCTCCCGTAGAAATTTTGGTGCACCCGGAATGTAGCCCTGATGTAGTTGACAAGGCTGACTACGTTGGTTCAACCAGCGGCATGCTAAACTATGTTCGTGGATCTGAACAAAAAAAATTTTTTCTACTCACTGAATGTGGATTGACGGGAATTTTGCAATCGGAATTTCCCGACAAGCAATTTGTGGGCACATGCACTACCTGCCGATACATGAAGGCTAATTCTTTAGAGAATATTCTTAATGTGCTTGAAAACCCAAACTCATCTAATGTGATTGAACTTGACTCTAACGTTCAAAAAAATGCACTTAACTGTGTAGAAAAAATGTTCTCCTATGCCGAAGGTTAATCGAAAAACTAATAGCCCTCGGAGTTTTGAATCGTTATTTAGGACCTGTCATCTCTTCGGGACGAACCTTTTCATCAAACTCTTCAGCAGTAAGTAGGCTAAGAGCAATAGCGGCTTCTTTCAAAGTTGTATCTTCTTCAAAAGCTTTTTTGGCAACTTTAGCTGCGTTGTCATATCCAATATGCGGATTGAGTGCCGTTACCAGCATTAGAGAGTTTTTTAAGTGCGCTTCAATTTGTGGTTTATTGGGTTTGATTCCGGAAATACAATATTTGTTAAAGGAGCGACATGAATCACCAATCAGACGTATCGACTGGAGCAAATTATAAATCATCATTGGTTTAAAGACATTAAGTTCAAAGTTGCCTGATGAACCTCCAACAGCTATTGCAGTATCATTACCAATGACCTGAGCTGCAACCATCGTCATGGCTTCAGATTGTGTGGGATTGACCTTCCCTGGCATAATTGAACTTCCAGGTTCGTTTGCTGGTAGAATCAGTTCACCTATACTGCACCGAGGCCCAGATCCCAGCCATCTTATATCGTTAGCAATTTTCATCAAAGAACAGGCAAGTGTTTTCATTACTCCACTAGCCTCGACCACGGCATCATGTGCAGCAAGAGACTCAAACTTATTGGGTGCTGTGATAAAATTTCGTTTTGTGAGAGTAGTAATTTTTTCTGCTACTTTCACCGCAAAATCACGGTGAGAATTAAGTCCTGTTCCCACCGCTGTACCACCAAGTGCTATCTGACTGAGTCTAGGAAGACAGCTCTCTATTCTTTCGATTCCATTAATTAATTGTTGAACATACCCACTGAATTCCTGCTCAAGGGTAAGAGGTGTTGCATCCATCAAATGAGTTCGCCCAATTTTAATAATGCCTTTAAATTCAAAACATTTTTTTTTAATTGCGTCTTTTAATCGAGTGATTTCCGGTAATAGATGGTCATAAATACGTTCCACCGCCGCTATGTGCATTGCGGTTGGGAAAGTATCGTTGGAAGATTGTCCCATATTGACATGATCATTTGGATGGATAGGCTCCTTAGAGCCTAAGCGGCCACCTGCGATTTCAATAGCTCGATTAGCGATAACTTCGTTAGTATTCATATTGGATTGGGTACCACTTCCTGTTTGCCACACGCTAAGTGGAAAATGATTATCCAAACTGCCAGAGATAACTTCATCAGCAGATTTAACGATAAGGTCTTTTTTATCTTCAGGTAAAAGACCTAACTCTGTATTAACAATCGCTGATGCTTTTTTTAAAATACCCATACCCCTTATGATTTCTCGGGGCATCGTCTCCGTTCCTATATCAAAATGGATTAGCGATCTAGCTGTTTGAGCACCATAATAGCAGTCCGAAGGAACTTCAATCTCGCCCATACTGTCAGTTTCGATCCGCTTAATCATCAAAGAATTCTCCGTAAAAAGGTAAACAAGTTCATATATTTTTTAAAATAATTTCCACTGGGAATGAGTTAAACGAATTCTATCATAAAGCACCAAAAGAGCGATATTTTACAAAAAAATATTAACTATTGTAAATAGTGGAGAGCATTACTAAAAATATCACTAACTGAACTTCTTTGTCTTTTATAAGGTTTATGCCGATAAATTAGGACGGTTTTTAGTGATATAGGTTTTAAACTTTTTTAGAATACGTTGCTCAGTTTGACGAATAGCTTCGCGAGTTATATTCTGGTCGTTACCGATTTCCTGAAGGGAGCGGGGGGTTTCACTCAGAATACGCTCTGATAAAATTTTTTGTTCGATAGGTTTTAGTTCTTTTTTGAAGCTATTAATTTCTTGCTTTAACGATTCTAGAAATTGATTTTGTTCTGCATTTTCTTCCGGTGATATCGCACCGTGGTCGGCAAGAAACATAGCAGGGGTAGCTTCTTCTCCTTCACGCATAGGCGTGTCTACGGAGATATCTCCCACACCCAAGCTGGCTTGCACATCGATTACATCAGACTCCTCAACACCAAAATGCTCTGCTAATAATTTTGGCGTGGGTGTGAAGCCTTGATTTTCAAGCTTTTCTTTTTCTTTACGTAAATTGTAGAGTAGCTTTCTCCTATTATTGGTTGTTCCTACGCGCACAAGTCTCCAATTATCCAACATATATTTAAGAATATAAGATCTAATCCACCAAGTGGCATATGAAGACAGCCGAACTCCGCGGAAAGGATCAAATTTTTTTACAGCTTTTAAAAGTCCAATATTGCCTTCTTGTATTAGATCCATCATGTTTTGCCATTGCCTGCGAAAGGTCATCGCAATACGCACTACGAGCATTAGGTGTGACGTAGTAAGTCTGTAAGCAGCATCAGAATCATTGGTTTCTCGAAGTTTAATAGCTAATTCCTGTTCTTCATTTTCGGTTAAATTTTCATATTGTCGAATTTCATTAAGATACGCTGTCAGGATGTCAACCTGGGCAACACTACTATCTTGAGTTACTGCTGGAAGTAACGATGAATGCACTTGATCAAGTTCCTTTGTCTCAAGTATTTCATCAGGATTAACTATTTCAGCTTCGATTTTATCAGTATCGTCCTGTATTGAGTTATCGTTCATAATTTAATTAAAACACTCGTGACTTGAATAAAAATATAACTTTATTAGTTCTTGAATTATATATTATTCAAATTTAGAATGCCTAAATGGTCCGATTAATTATTATACTAGCGCTTGTAGCAGGATTCATAATGTTATACCGGTCTTTGTTTAAAGCCAACCCTCATCTGGACGACCCCGCAGATGCAGCTGATATGGTTCAGGACCCTAATTGTGGGACATATGTTCCTAAAAAACAGTCTGTTAAAAAATCTATACAGGGCAAGGAATATTTCTTTTGCAGTAAAAAATGCTCTGAGGAATATTCTTCCAAAAAAAGTTAAACCGTTGATAATGGTACCGTTTAAAAACCCCTAATTTGGGTCTTGGCCTACAGTCTATTATTTTATTTCTTTTAGATTTAGTAGTCAATTGTAGCGTTTTATAAAAAAATAATTCTTTCATAAATTTCCTTTTATAAGGAGCTGGCATGTTTGCAAATGTAATATTTTATATGGTTTTGGGAACATTTTCTTTTGCACTTGAGCCGATGGTCACTCAAGCTGAAACCAAATGCCCGTCATTAGAGACTAAAAAAATAAAAGTGGAAGGATATATTTCGAAGAAATTTAAAAAAGACCGAAAAAAAATAGCAAAAGAATTTATTAAAATGGGAGACACTCGTACGGCACTCAAAGTTTTTCCAATGGGGAAAGCTTCAGATGTTGTTGCGGTTGGGCGTTGTGTCCCCGCTTACATTGCGCGCCATGTTTTATCAACAGCGATAAAGTATACGGGTGGGGTAGGGAGTTTAGTAGTTCAAGACTTTGTTTACGGTCATTGGATAGGAATTGGAACCACCATGTTTGATGAACCCTCTCAGCGTAAAGTAACAACAGAACAAGTAAGTCAATTACTTAAACCAGACCTTGATGATAAAAACTTTCACTTACTTTACCGAAAATTTTCAAAACAAAATGAGCTTGTCCCTTTATTTGGGCTTAAGCTTCCAAACTCAAAAATATCTGGCAACACTAATAATACCCTCATAAAACCTTAACAAAGAGTGTTACCTAAAATTAAATTTCTTACATTATGGTTACCCGTTATCCACTAATATTGTTGGTTTGCCTTTGGGCTCTTCTTTTATCGGACTCATCAAGCACTGCCAAGACCGAAGATTGCTCTTCTATTGATAGTAAGACTGTTAAGGTTGAAGCTTGGATGTCAAAGCAATATGAAAAAAACCTACGACAAATACGCAATGAGTTTTCTGCAATGGGGAATACGCAAGTTACCCTGTGGGTTTATCCAGCGAAAAACCCATCAAGAATAGTGGCTATCGGTAGTTGTGTCCCAGCATATATTGGCCGCCACATGATTCGAAGGGCTATTGAATATTCGGGCGGGGTTAGCTCGTTAGTGAACCAGGGGTTTTTTTCGTCAAACTGGATAGGAATAGGAACCTCTCTATTTTCAGAAAATTCTTTTCGACCAGTCACACAAAAACAACTAATTCAGCTCATGGATGTTTCTCTGGACACTCAACAGTTTCAAAAAATTTACCGTCAACTGACCAAGCAACAAAAAAAGGTAAAGGCCTTTGGTCTTTTGTTAAATAATCCAAAACTCCTGGATAGTCCCTAGTCACGGCGTATGAGACGGACTGAATGAGAAAGCGTTTTATCCTCTTTTTCGTACCAATAAGGGAGCCCATTGATATAAAAAATAATTTGAGCTTCGCGGCCTCGAGTTTCAGAAGTCCATGTAGTGTTACCTGCTCCAGGCGAAAAGACTGAATCTAAATGAATATCTCCACCTTTAAAATCTTTATTAAGTTTATTTTTGTCGAAAAGTGATAAAGCCTCTTGCCCTGAAGGTATTCTCCAGTCACTGTGCCCTCCAAATGACTTTCCATTCATATCTTCGACATATCTCTCTGTTTCATCCCAAGAAATATCTTTCCCGAGATCTATCCTAGAATCATTTCCCATCCACGTAAGGCTGGTCTGAGAATCATATATAGTTCCGTCCGCATTTTTTAAAAATCGAGACTTTTCTTTTTCCATAGTTGTAGAGGACCTTTTTTTAGTAAATTTATTTTTCTGATAGGATAACAGAGTTTATTAAAGCCTGTAAAGATCGGGTCGTCGATCTAAGAATAAATCATTATCCGAATTTATAGATTTCTTTCGCGACTTTTTAAAATTAATATTAACGACTTTTGTTTCTTCCCCTGTTTCGGAGGCTCGGCAAAGAACATGTCCGTCAGGATCCACTACTTGACTTTGCCCAATAAAAGTAAATGTCCTATTAGGAATACGTTCCTCGGTACCGACTCGATTCGCAGTAACTATAAAAATGCGATTTTCCAAACAACGGGTGATAATTGCCTGAGGGCAATGTGGAAGAACAAGGTTGGATGGGTGCGCTATCAGATCTGCTTGACCCAAAGCAAGAGTGCGAGCGGTTTCTGGGAAACGCCAGTCAAAACAAATCATTACCCCAACACGAACTATACCAATATCAAAGACCTTTAAAGGTAAGTTTCCTTTATCAAAACAGTTGTTTTCAGTTCCAAAAAGGTGTATTTTTCTGTATTTTCCTTGATAGCCATTTGGCCCAATAACGACTGCTGAGTTATAGGTTCGGTTTTTATCGCGCTCTGCTATCCCAGCAATAATTGAAGTTTGGTTTTTCTCACAAATTTGAACGAGTGCTTGGGTTGTAGGTCCTTCTGGAATTGGCTCGCTCAGCCTAAGGGCTTCTTCTTGGTTGAGGAAATGATAGCCAGTACTGAATAGTTCTGGCAAGACCATTAAATCAACAGTATTTTGAGTTAGTAAAGGTTCAATTTTTGATAAGTTGTATTCAACTTCACCAAATACAGGATTATTCTGTATGAACCCAACCCTAAATAAATCCTTATTTTTCATATTTTTACGAGTAATATTTTTTACTGTGAGTACTATGTGAATACTTTAGAACTATAACTTTCCTGTTTTTATATACTTACATACATTTTATTTAAGAATTTTGAGACATAAGTAAGAAGTAACTATTTATGTGTCTATATTAATTATTCACTCACAAGACCATACACTGGTTTATATTCATAATATCCATAACTTTCAAATCCACAAACATATCAGATTTTTTGTGGATTTGAAAATATTGGGAATCAAAATACCCCTCCCAAATTAACCCTAGATTTTCACCCACACCCTGTTTATATTTACTATTTTTTGACCAACCAACTCAACACTATTCGTTAGTATGATATTCTCACCATATGAATAAAAAACTTAAATCCTTACTTGTACCTACTCCACATTAAGAATGGTATCTTCTGAAAATGAGTATAAAAGACATTAATACACTTATAAAACTGTCCAGAAAATTAGGTGAGAGTATTTGTGATAAAGGTACTTTTGAAGAACGACAATCAAAACACCTTATTATGAAATGGAAATATAAAGGGAACACATTTGCACATACATTTCCAAGTTCATCAAAAACTGCATCCACCAATCATCAGTATTCTCAAATGCGAAAAAACTTACGAGCAAGTGGTTTAGAACCACCAAGTGAATTTACTTCTAGATTAATTCGTCCCATTGAACTACAAGAATTGTTAGAACAACTTTGGGTTCATCTTGGGACTGATGACGAAGGTGAAACACCATATGGTGGAGATTTAGATAAAGGAAGATAGTACTGATCTGTAAGCACATTCCCATACCCAACAATATTTTTTATTTATTAATAGGTGATATGAAAATTGAGCATAAGGAACATCTTGAAAATCTATACGATATTGTGAGAGAGACTTGGAAATTGTTCCAACAGGATTTTGAAGGTGATCCAGATTTAGAATTGTGTTCTGATTATGACAATTTAACTTTGCTCCATGGCCATTTAAAAAGTTTAGTTAATCTTGATCCTACTATTGTTTATCCTTACGAAATAATCTTTCATGAAAAAGCTATGCGTATATTAAGAAATGAAAATGAGTGTGCGTTAGAAAGATTAAAAAATAAAAACGATACCGATGAAAATACACCGTAATATTGCCAAACAATGATAAACAAACCACTTACACTCTTATTTGTACTCTTTTTTTTATTTTTTTTTAGTGGTTCTTCTGTTGTTTTGGGTGACGAATCAGAATTAAAAAAGGAATTTTGGAATAACGGAAAAAAAAGATTAGAAGAATCTTATAAAGATGGAAAATTAGATGGTCTTTCCACTTATTTTTATGAAAACGGAATTAAAATGTTTGAAGTTGATTATAAATATGGAAAAAATAATGGTTTAAAGACTCATTGGTATTCAAACGGGAATACATGGTATGCACGAAATTACAAATTGGGGGTACAAGATGGTCTTTGGACTGAATGGTATTTTAACGAGAAGATAAAATTTAAAGGGTATTTCAAAAACGGTAATAAGGATGGTCTTTCCACTTTTTGGTATGCAAATGGACAGAAAAAGTTAGAAGTACATTATAAAAACGCGAAAAAAGATGGTCTTTCCACTTTTTGGTTCAAAAACGGAAAGAAATTGTACCAACGGTATTACAAAGGTGGGGAAAAAGATGGTCTTGATACGGAATGGTATTCAAATGGACAGAAAAAGTTAGAGGGACATTACAAAGACGGAAAAAAAGATGGTCTTTCCACTTCTTGGTTCAAAAGCGGAAAAAAATTGTACCAACGGTATTATAAAGATGGGAAAAAAGATGGTCTTGATACGGAATGGTATAAAAATGGACAGAAATGGTATGAACTTATTTTCAAAAATGGGAAAAAAGATGGTCTTGATACGGAATGGTATTTAAACGGAGTAAAAATGATTGAGAAACACTACAAAAACGGAGTAAAAGATGGCCGTTGGACCAAATGGTCAAAAGATGGAGAAAAAATATACGAGAAGCATTTCAAAAATGGAAAAGAACAATAGTTTCTTCGGGTGATTACTCTATGAAAACCCAGCCACTCACATTTTTACTCTCACTCAATTTTCACTAAACTCCTTTTACTCATCCTTGAATATCTGATGAACTCAAATACACTTTTCCTCAATACTTGTGATTGTATTCTGTCATTGGAAACACAATCATTCTCTAGTTCTTCTTTTATTTTAGCCTGGATTTTTATAGACACCGACAACCAACCTAGATAATAGAGATTTGTAATGAAATGTGAATGTAGAAACTAACCTATTGTAAAACAAGTGTCATGTGAAGGACTGTGAATATCTATTGAAAGCTTTAAACTATTATAATAAAAAGATTTATTAAAAAAATATTGTTGTTCTGCATAAACCCAACTTGTATTAGACAAAAGCTCTTTCTTGGTTAAAAAGACTAGTGTGTTTTAGTCTGCCTTAGGAAAATTAATTACTTAAGCTTAGAAAACTGATTTCTCATCAAATGGTCGATTAACGTCAATGCTACCATAGCTTCAGCGATGGGAACAGCACGTGGAGAAACACATGGGTCGTGGCGTCCCTCAACTCTAATCTTTGTTTTTTCTCCATCCGTTGTTACTGTATTTTGTATTTTATTAATAGAAGAGGTTGGCTTTACGACCAATCGAAGAATAATGTCCGATCCATTAGAAATTCCGCCGTGAATTCCACCTGCGTGGTTCGTTTTGGTAGTTATTCTTGTCCCTTTGGCTGTATAAGGATCATTACATTCCGAACCGTACATTGTTGCAGCACCGAACCCAACGCCAACTTCAATACCTTTAACTGCGGGAATACTCATCATGGCTTTAGCTAGGTCAGCATCAAGTCTGTCAAATACTGGTTCCCCTAACCCTGCTTGTACACCCTTTACTACAAGTTCCACCACCCCCCCCACTGAATCTCCTTTTTTTCTTGCATTGAGTACGTGGTCAATCATCTTTTGAGCAATTATTTTGTCTGGACACCGCACGATATTTTTTTCTATCTGCTTAAAATCCATCCTCTCAGCAATGTAGGGACCAATTTGTTTGGTGTAGCCAATTATTTTTATTCGTTTGCGAGCGAGGAGCTTTTTTGCAATTGCCCCAGCGGCAACCCGGCCTACCGTTTCACGTGCGCTGGAGCGACCACCACCACGATAATCTCTAAACCCATATTTCATCAAGTAAGTAAAGTCTGCATGACCAGGTCTAAACTTATTCTTGATTTCTTCATATTTTGAAGAATCGGCATCCTGATTTTCAACCCACAACGCGATTGAGGTTCCCGTTGTTTTACCCTTGAATACACCGGAAAGAATTTGTATGAGGTCAGTTTCTTTTCGCGTTGTGGTTACTTTACTTTGACCAGTCTTTCTGCGGTCAAGCTCCTTTTGGATGTCTGCTTCTTTTAGAGAAAGTCCCGCAGGACAGCCATCCACTACAACTCCAACGCCCTCGCCGTGCGATTCTCCCCATGTGCAAATTTTAAAAATAGTTCCATATGAATTTCCTGACATACCAATTATTTTTCTTTAACTGTTGATATTTTATTTTTCACAATAGTACAAAAAAAGATGCCAAATTTTTACGTATAAAACAGAACTAGAGACAAAGTAATAGTAGCAGGCTAACCGAAATCGATGACAATTTTTTAAAATTGCCAACAAACCACTCTTAAGTTTTAGGTGCTCTAGGAAAAAATAATTTAAATGAATGAAACACCACATCAAACAAGCTCTGGAAAATAATCTATCCACGCTTTCATAACTAATACTAAATCATTACCCAAAGAGGAACTAATTGAGGAAATTTTGAGACGGGGTCTAGCCTTTTTTAACACTTACATTAGATACATATTATGTATTTTTATCTACCAATTCTCGCAAATCTTTTCCAGCTTTGAAAAACGGGACTCTTTTGGCAGGTACATCCACCTGAGCACCAGATTTTGGGTTTCTTCCAACGCGTGCATTTCTCTCACGAATCCTAAAACTACCGAAGCCGCGGAGCTCTACCTTCTTCCCATCACTAAGAGAATCTGTAATACTTTGAAATACCGTGTTTACAACAAGCTCAGTTTGTTTCTTAGTCAAATGAATCTTATCGGAAACCTTTTCTACCAATTCTGCCTTTGTCATTTTTAAACTCCCCCGGGGAAAAAAATGAATGACCCATGATCAACCTTTGACATCTTATCATTGTAAAAACCTAAATCAACTCTTTATTTTCAATGCTCTCCAAGGTTTTTAGGGATTGCATATAATCATCTCCAACAAATAAAAGGTTGTCTATTGAATTAAAAACAAAGCATTACTGCCAACCATTTAGGGGCCAAGTATATTGCAAAGATGGAATAGAAGCTTGATTCATAAAAGGCTGATTTATTGTTGCTTTTAGAACCCAATCTAAAAACCCTAAGCGTGGTTTTTCATTAACAATTTTTGGTTCACCAATAATTCCAACTTTATCAGACAATTGGTCAATAGTAGCTTGTAGTCCACCCAGTTCGTCCACCAGGTTCAGAGCATTCGCCTGGCGTCCTGTAAAAATTCGTCCATCAGCGATGGTAGTTACTTCCTCAATGCTAATACCACGCCCGCTAGCAATCGCTTCTATGAATTGTTGATGTACGTCATCAACCACGCTTTGGAGAAGATTCCTTTCTTTTTTAGTCATATCGCGAGCTGGAGATCCTATATCTTTATACTTACCCGCTTTAATGATTTTAGGTTGAAGGCCTATTTTTTCCATTAACCCTTTGGCATTGGTAAATGCCATAATCACACCAATGCTGCCAGTTAATGTTCCGGGATTCGCAAAAATTTTTTCAGCTGCACTCGCTATATAATAACCTCCCGAGGCAGCCATAGCACCCATCGAAGCGTAGATAGTTTTACCACCCTCTCGCGTTTTAAGAACCTCATCGTAAATTTCCTGAGATGGGCCTACAGATCCACCCGGAGAATCAATTCGAAGGACAATTCCCCGAATGCGTTTGTCTTGACGAAATTTTTTAACTTGGTTAACAATATGTTGTGAGCCACTAATAATGCCAGTGACATCAATCACACCAATCCTATTTTGAGCTCTTTGTTCTGGTATCCATTCTGAAGCAAGAGATAAAATACCTATAAGAGCAAAAAGTATAAGAACTAAAAAAAATAACCTCCTGACAAAAGATGAGTTTTTTTTCTCTGATTCTGGCATTATTTATAAATATCCTTAAGTTTACTAATCAAACTTCATCAGTTGTTTGTCCACTCTCTTCTTCCTTAAGCACTTCTACCTGACGTTGTTCTTCCTTGATAGCTTCCAAGTCTAGATTTTCATTAAAAGCTTTAATGCTCAAAGCAATTTTTTTACTACTCGTATCGACTTTAATAATCTTGGCCTTAATTTTTTGACCAACTTTAACAACTTGATCTGGTTGAGAGACGTTTTCAGAACCCAACTGAGTTATGTGTATCAAACCTTCTAGACCATCTCCAAACTCGGCAAAAGCGCCAAATCCAGTTATTTTAATAATTTCTCCGTCAACCGCCATTCCAATAGAATAATTTTTAGCGATATCATCCCAAGGATCTGGCTCCAGTTGTTTAACACCAAGAGAAATGCGACAATTTTCTTTATCAATATTAAGCACCATCGCTTTAACCTCATCTTTTTTCTTTAAGGTTTCCGACGGGTGTTTAATTTTTTTCCAGCTCAAATCCGAAATATGTATAAGGCCATCTACACCATCTTCTAATTCAATGAAAGCACCAAAATCGGTCAAATTTCTAATTGTTCCAATAACTTCAGTTCCGACAGGGTACTTTTCCTCAATCTCCACCCATGGATTAGCTTCCATTTGTTTCATTCCAAGTGATATTCGTTTCTTTTCTTTATCAAGAGTAAGGACCACAGCGTCAACCTCATCTCTGATAGAAACTATTTTACTTGGATGCTTGATATGCCTGCTCCAGCTCATTTCAGATATATGAACTAGACCTTCAATCCCTTTTTCTAACTCAACAAAAACACCGTAATCAGTAATGCTAACAACCTTCCCTTTTATCTTTTTATTAATAGGATACTTTTCATCGACACTAACCCAAGGGTCAGCGGTGATTTGTTTCAGTCCGAGCGAAACACGTTCTTTTTCTTTATCAAACTTGAGGACCATTACCTCTAATTTATCGCCCATTGAAAACATTTCCGAAGGATGATTAACACGTCCCCAAGACATGTCAGTAATATGCAGCAAGCCATCAATACCACCCAAGTCAACAAAAATACCATATTCAGTAATATTTTTAACAACACCTGCAATAAGGCTATTTTCTTCTAATTGTTGTAAAGTTTCGGCGCGACTATTCTGGCGCTTCTCCTCTAGTAAAGCTCTTCTGGATAGGACAATATTACCGCGCTTTTTGTTCATCTTGATAATGCGCATTTGGAAAACTTCCCCAATCAGTTTTTCCAGGTTTCTTATAGGACGTAGGTCAATTTGAGAACCAGGAAGAAATGCTTTGAGCCCGATATCGACTGTAAGACCACCTTTTGCTTTTGCTATAATGGTTCCATCTATAATTTCTTCTGCCTCATACTTTGAGACTAGCTCATCCCATAGTTTAATTTTATTCGCTTTCTCTTTGGAGAGGACAACGTTTCCATCATTATCCTCTGACCTTTCTAGAAAAACTTCTACTTCGTCCCCCACAGACATGTCTTGTCCGTTATTAGGAAACTCGTGTAAATGAATATTTCCTTCTGATTTGAATCCAACGTCAATTGTTGCCAGACCCTTGGCTAATTCTATTACGGTACCTTGAATAATCTGACCTTCTTTGAATTGGTGAAGGCTTTCAGAGAAATATTTTTCCATTTCATCCCAATCCGCCTGGTCTTCAGGGGAAAGTTTCTCTTCTTCATCAATGTCATCTTCGAATGTTGTTGTGATTTTTGATTTACCCATGATAAAAAATTTCTTTCTTGAATTTATAAAGCATTTGCAAAAGCTTAAGTTGATAATAGGGGTCGTTAAAAAGTTTGCGAACCCGGAACAATTACTTTTATTATTTCCTCTACCACCTGATCGATACTAAGATGAGTCGTATCAATGAGCATGGCATCTTTAGCTTGCTTGAGAGGAGCTATTTTTCTACTACGATCTTCATGATCTCTTTGAACGACCTGTTCGATTATTGTTGGCAGATCTGCGTTATTAATCTTTTTTTTTTCTTTTAGTTCAATAAATCTACGTCGCCCTCGCTCTTTTGGGTCGGCATCCAGAAAAAACTTTTTATCTGCTTTGGGGAAAACAACCGTTCCGATATCTCTCCCATCCATTACAACCTTGCCTTCCAGTCCAAGCTTTCGTTGCTTAATTGTCATAATTTCTCGGATCATTGGCTGCGCTGCTACAATAGCTGCTCCACGACTAATTTCTTCAACTTTTAATTGGTCAGTAATATTTTCTCCGTCAACGAAGACCAATTGCCCCTTCTTTCCGGGAATCAATTCGATTTTGACTTTAGAAGCAATATCAGCTACGGCATCTTCATCTTTGAGAGCAGCATTTTTTTGCAAGCTTTTCCAAGCAACTGATCGATACATTGATCCCGTATCTATGTATCTAAAATTTAATTTATCTGCCACTATCTTTGCGACAGTGCTTTTGCCACTTCCCGCAGGTCCATCTATAGCGATAATCATGTATTACTAACAAGATTGCTTCTATACTGATTTGCAGTTTTAAATTGTTCGGTAAGCAGCATACCATTTCCTTGTTCAATTCCTGACCTAAGATGGTTCAAGGTTTCCTGAAATCGATCCAGACAGTATAAAATAGAATCTTTGTTAGAGATACAAATGTCTCTCCACATTACTGGTTCACTGCCAGCTATACGAGTTATATCCCTAAGCCCAGCGCCTGAAAAAGGTGTCACATGGTCATGGTTTTCAGATTTTAAATTGCCCAGTGTGTTCATCAATGCAAAAATTAAAATATGAGGCAAATGACTAACTGCCCCAAAAATAAAATCGTGCTCTTTGGCATCCATTATTGATACTT
>Ga0209043_1000553_pt1 | contig 23293 bp, 20 predicted proteins | sample SaaInlV_100m_DNA_3_FD_184654 | JGI IMG/M metagenome (GOLD analysis project Ga0209043, IMG submission 184654) | Marine microbial communities from expanding oxygen minimum zones in the Saanich Inlet - SI037_S4LV_100m_DNA (SPAdes) (version 2) | ecosystem: Environmental > Aquatic > Marine >... | reverse complement strand
AAGAACGTAAGCCCCACCACCTCAACCGGCCGTACCGCAATCGTCGGAATCCGCCCCATCCGAATCTGCCAATCGCGGCTTGTGATCGGGCCTAGATCGATAGTGTGCGACAAGCCATTTGCATCGATCAGCCTCATGCTCGCCCGAATCCGCTGCTGAAGTACGTCAGCCCGCATTCGATACCCGATGCGAGCGACCGATTCAGGAATTACCAGCGGCTCAAGCTCAGCCTCAGCATCCAAAGCCTTAACAATCTCAGCAAGATTAGATTCCGCGTAATCGCCTCTAAACACGCCAATTTCCGCAAACTTATCCGGTTCAATCGCAAGGAACTCGAACGGAGCACCCTGCCCGCCAATACGAACATTTCCTGTAGTTCTAAGTCCACTCGAAACGTCTTCAACATCAGCAACACCACGTACGTTTTGTAGCACAGCACTTCGAGATCCAGCATTCAAATCAACCGGGAATAATCTAAGATCAGCCCCAACCTCGTACCCCGATTGATCGACAGAACCCTGCTGCAATGTCGCTGCCACCGTAGCCGAAAGCATGGCAGTCCCAGCCGCCATCCCAACAATCGCCGCAGGCCACGCGTAAGTAAGTGGAACTCGGGCGAACAACGCCGAAGTTAAGTGAGCCCATGCAGGTCCTTTCCTAGTTAACGCACTAGAAATAATCCGTGCCACCGGCGGCAACACCCTCATCGAAAGCATCACCGCAACACCCAAGAAAATCGCCGGAGCGAAGACCAATAACGGGTTCACCGTGACGATCTGTTCGCCACCCTCTTTAGCAGTCGCCACTGAAGACTCGGTCGACAAATCCCAAAGAATCACACCACCGAAAATAAAGAATAATAAATCGAGATACTGCCGCTGGAAGAAAGGCTTACCTTCCACCTTACGACTCGATATCTGCTCCGATCCTATAGCGCGCCCACCGCCCTTCCATACAGCCCACTGCATGTAGGCGATAACAACCCCAGCACCGAACAACGCCCACGCAAACGCCTTCCAAGTCAGAAATACAGGCATGCTCGAACCGAGCGCAATGGCTTCATACTCAGGCATCATCCCAATCAGGTTGATAGCCCCAAACGCAATAAACGGCGCCAGCAGTGCCGGCAACACAACGAGCAGCAGCGACTCGAATAAGAACATGACCGCCACCTGCCGTCGCCCTGAACCGCGAGCCCACATCCGCGCTGTGTCGACTCGTCGCCCCGCCGTCAACGCCCCCGCCGCCATGATCGAGTAGTACCCAGCAGCAATCAGAAGAACGCCACCCATCATCAATGTTGGAATCCGAGCAAAAGCGATCTTCTGACCAAGCGCTTTGAGCGGATTCTCCAGTGCAGAAATAGCCTTCGACTCGGGTAAGCTACGCCGAAGCTCCTGACTAACCGATTCGACCTGTGCCGCCGTAAATGCCGGACTCTGTCGTTCGAGCAAATCAGCGTCCAATTGAACTAGCCAGCGATTTGTCCCGATCGAAACAGCACCGCCAGTAACCGATCGAAACAGCCCATCTCTAGTAAAGAACAGAGGCAACATAAATCGAGCAGTCGGTCCCGGTCGACCAGGCTCAGTAACCTCTTGACCCAAACCCAACCAGAACTCAGCGTCCAAATCTCTCGTCTGGAATAACCCGACGATGTTCGCTACTAAATACGGTGGATCCACCGGATTCGCCGTGAGCCATATCTCGCTCCCAACTCCAATTCCTAGAAGTTCGGCGCGTTCTACTGGAACAACGACTTCGGCGACTAAGTGGGTCTCATCTTGAATAACCGTCGACTGTGGTGCTCGTCCTTCGACGATATCTACTTCATCAAGAAAGCCGTCGAAACGATGAAGAATTGCGATATCGGCATTCGGGCCGCCAAAAATAGACTCGCCATCTGTACTCCATAAATGTGGACGAGTGTGCGACTCCTGCCCAATTTCCACAATCAGATCGCCAAGTTCACCCAGCGCCAAGTCCACACGTTCAGTCGCCGACGTAACAGAAATATCGGTGAGAGGAAGTTCTTCAACCACAATTTGCATATTTCGATGCGACGCCGAAAGCGTAACGAGAGTCGAACGCAATCCCAGCGACTCGATTGAACTCAGATACATCGGCGCACCTGCCAAGATAGTCGTCATCACCAGCACGCCCAAAACAAGGGCAAACATCTGGTAAAAATCCGAGCGCAATCGCCGGCGAAAAATCAGCAACCTAAATTCGCACCATTCGACTAGGTCTGACTATCACTAAACGATTCTCATAAACATTGAACCAACAACATTTCGACACTGACACCGATATTCAGGCACCAAAATAACGTAAGAAAATTATATGCGATCTCAATGACTATTAATGCCACCAATCAAGCCGCCAACTCTCCAACAGTTGACCAGAGAGGTACGTCTAGCTCGCGCCGAAAGACGGATCCGGCAAGATGGAATTAGCAGTTCCCACAGCCAATCAACAAACCGAAGTAACGATCATCACCACTGGTAAAGGCTATCAACACGTAGTCGCTTTCCGGATTGAGGCTAACAACTTTCACGAAAAGATCGAAAATAGAACAATCTCCGATCTTGAAAACGCTCCTGTCGAACTCGACACCGATGCCAGTCTCACACAGCACAATGCCAACAGCACCACAATTCAACTAGAGTGATGATTGGTGGCGTGTTTGTAGCGCTTCTGGTCGTCGCATAACTAAATGCAATCGGTCACCAATGGGGCAAAGCGTAAAACCTATTCAATTGTCCAGCCAATCTCCTGATAACCGTTCAAGCCTGAACATAACGAATAAAATAACCGGCATGACTTTCACCATCCTTGGCCGAGATCCTAAAACTGGCGAGCTGGGAATCGCCATAGCGACCTACTCGCTCGCCGTCGGCGCAACATGCCCGAAAATCCTTCCCGGAATAGCCGTCTCCACAACACAAGCATCGACGAACCCGGCGATAGCCGAAGAAATCATGGAACTTATTGAAGACGGTACAGATCCGGTTCAAGCCTTCATGGAATCACTCGCCAAAGACGAACACACCGAGTTTCGCCAAGTCGCCCTCATGCTTCCAAAAGGCGATCCACTTGTTCACTCAGGAGCCAACATAAAGCCCGTAGGCGGACATCTCAACGGCAACGACTGCACCGCCGTTGGAAACTTCTTAGCAAACGACAACGTCCTCTCAGCAATGGTCAACGGGTTTGAAAACCCCACGACTGCGAGCGCCCCATACCCTAACCTCGCCAATCGACTTCTCTCAGCACTCGATTCAGGTAAACAAGCAGGCGGGCAAGCCGGAACCGAAGGCTCTCACCTCAACGAACGATCTGCCTGCCTGATCGTGGGATCACCCGGTGAAAAATTCGCAATCGATATTCGTATCGACGCTTCAGAGGACGCCATTCCCGAACTACGCTCCTCGTACGAAAAATACCTTCCGATGCACGAGTTCTACCTACAACGCGCCGACAACCCCACCAGCCTTCCCTCGCAAGACGACTGGGCAAACTCGCTCGATTCGTAGTTCATATCACCAACAAGCAACCACCTCTAACCCATTTTAGAATCAACACTTCGCCTCCCAAATCCATCCATCAAGACCCCAATAAATCACCTGTACGCTTACCCTTAAAAGAACAAACTAAACGGAGAATAAATTGGTCATCGACTCAATCAAAGCCCGCCGAACCGTACGCGATTTCACTGAAGATCTCGTCTCCAACTCCGCGCTCGAACTAATGATCGAAGCCGCAACATGGGCACCAAATCACCGAACCACCGAGCCATGGCGATTCATCGTGCTTGAAAAAGACGGTGATATGCGTAAAAAGGTCGGGCAAATTGTTCACGACTGGACATACGAAAATGTCAAAAACCCGAACTCAGCGCGCCGCGAAACAAGTGCAAAAGACGCCCAGCAAGAAATACTCGACGCACCAGCCTTCATGTACGTCTACTCCGTCGAAGGGCGTGACGACGAAATGACCCGCGAGAACTATTCAGCAACCTCGTGTGCAGTTCAAAATCTTATGCTCGCCGCCCAATCGCTAGGAATCGGAGTTGGCTGGAGCACCGGAAAGCCCTGCCTCGCACCCATCGATACCACCATCGGAGCGGAACCCGATTGGGACATCGTCGGTGCGCTCTACATCGGCTACCCATCAGACTCTGAAGAAAATAAATCCGAACGCAAACGAACCCCAGCCAACGAAATCACCATCTGGAGTTAAGATTCTGCCACCAACTCCCACCAACAACCTCACTTCCTGAGAACGCAAAACGCATGCCCTTCAACGTGGCACTTGTAGCCCCCGAAATACCGCAAAACTCCGGCAACATAATCAGGCTGTGTGCTAACACCGGAGCGAACCTACACCTCGTTGAACCACTCGGATTTGAACTCACCGAACACGCTCTACGAAGAGCCTCGCTCGACTATAAGCACTTAGCAATCGTTACGGTTCACAAATCGTTCGATGCACTACTCGATGCTGTCGACCCAACCAGAATGTTTGCCACCACATCTCACGCCACAACCTCGTACAACTCGGTCGAATTTCAAGACGGTGACACAGTCGTTTTCGGATCTGAAAGCCGCGGATTGCCAGAATCAATCACTGAACTATTTGAAAACGACAAACGACTAAAAATTCCGATGATGCCAGCAAATCGCAGCATCAACCTGTCGAACGCAGTTGCAGTCGTCCTATACGAAATGTGGCAACAACTCGACTTCACAGGCGCAACAGCACCGAGAGACGAATCGCCCGAGTACTTCTCATAACAAAACCGTATCACCCAACACCCACGTCCCGAGCAACGCCGAGAGACCTAGGTCAGAGGTGACCAAATCCCGCTACGAAGCCAACAAAACCCAACCTCAACCATACACCCAGTCGCCCACCCACACTGTCACTCTGGATTCATTTTCAGGATCTATCGCTCCCACGCAAACCCTCTAAGCCATACCCACCAAACAAAAAAAGACCCCTCGTCAAAACGACGAGAGGTCTCTCTAAAATCAGAACCAGCTCCCCGGATCTGGGGAGCTGGAGGGGGAGAGCGCGACTAACACTAACGGGACGCCTTACGCTCCGCCACCGTTCACATCCATCACAACCTTGATAACGCCATCCGACTGATCGGAATACATATCGTAGGCCTTCTGCACATCTTCAAAGCCGACATTGTGGCTCTTCAGCAAACCCGGGTCAGCCCAGCCACGCTCCTTAAGTGCAATCATCTCGCGAATATCTTTAGTCGGTTGCGAAGTGGCAGCAACCTGTGTAGGGATAATCGTCGCAGCCTTGAACATGAACTCCTGGTGAGGGAACTTCGCAATCTTGCCCTTAGAACCCGTCAAACTGAAGCTCACGAATGTTCCCCAACGCTTCACAATCTTCAAGCACTGACCAAAACCTTCAGGATCGCCAGTAGCATCGACAACAATATCGATACCCTCGCCACCGGTCAGGTCTTCAATCGCTTCATACATATTGTCTTTCGCAGGATCGACTGTGTTCGTCGCACCAATCTCCAACGCCTTTTCACGACGAGCCTCAACAGGATCGATGCCGATAACCTGTTGCGCACCCATCTTTTCAGTGAGCATTGAGAACGACAAACCGATTCCCCCCTGCCCCAGAACAGCGATCCGCTTGCCGGCAACGTTACCCATCTGCTTCACCGAATAAAGAACCGTTCCAGTGTGCTGACACATCACCCACTCGTCGATCCCGCCCCAATCAGGAACTGGAAGCACACGGTCGGGAGTCTGTACGAGGTATTCAGAAAGTCCACCCATACCACGTGTCGGCAGAACGATAGCTCGCTGACCTTCTACTAACTCATCGGTCTTCGACTCGACGATCGTTCCTGCAATCTCATGACAGGGCACCCCCGGAGCGAGTGGATAGTCCTCTTCAGGAGTGGCCCCGTGATAGATCCCGTGAATATCGCTACCACAAACCGAAGTGGCTTCAATTCGGATCTTTGCTTCACCGTCTACTGGAGTCGGCTCATCCAGTTCAACAAAATCGAACGTTTGTGGAGCAACGAGTCGTGCAGCTTTCAATTTAAAACAACATCTTTCGAAAAATGATCTACGGGCACATAGTTTCTTACGAACCGCAGGAAACTTTACACCCACCCCACTCCGCAAACAATCGCGAATTTGCGCATCGGGATTCCCTCGCAAACACTAAACAGAAGCGATTCGTGATCCTCGGCAAGTTAAATGGTTAATATTAGCAATCTCGTGTCCGTCATATGAAAGATATTTAGACACTACAACAAGACAGGCGATGATCGTAAAATCTATAAATCACACCATATGCGCAGCAGTACTCACCCTCAAAACCCGCCTAAAAACAAGATGCTGAAGAGGACGTGGACCGCGTCGGAATCAACGACGTTGCAGTTGCTGTAAAGAGGTAGTCCCAGTCAAAATATTTATACCTCTGGGAGCCTCTATACCGACTCAGATTAGCCTAAGTCTTGCGGTCAATATTCTCTATAAAAGTGACCAATGAGAACAACTGGAAAACCCACTGAATATTTCATCCACTTCTAGATCGAAAAATACAATGCGTTCGGCAATCAGATTTCGACATGAAATTCGACTTCATTTCACAGTTCACACCCAGTGTTCGCTGATACATTCTCCCGGAACGATACTTACTTAGTTATTCAGACTCGGAGCGACACAACGATGCGAATTCTGATCGGCGGATGTCAACAAGAGATATCCACATTTAACCCAGTCCCATGCGAATACGAATTCTTCGACTACCTGCGTGGTGACGAGATCAGGAAAACCCACGATGGCAACGACTCGCAAATCGGTGGCGCATTAGCCGAACTTAAGTCAGCGTTTGGCGACGATCTCGAAGTAGTCTTCACCTACGACGCGGAAGGAACAGCAGCCGGGCCGCTCCGCCACAGCGCCTTCATGCGAATAGCTGGAGAATTTCTCGAACCCCTAAAAGAACAAGCCGGCAAAATCGATGGCGTCTACTTCTCGATGCACGGTGCAATGGGAACGACCGAACTGCTCGACCCTGAGGGATATCTTCTAGAAGAAGCTCGAAAAATTCTCGGACCAGATGTACCAATCGTCATCACGATGGACCTTCACGGAATTCTTACCGCCAAAATGCTCGAAAACATCAATGGCCTCGCATCATTCCACACCTACCCGCACATCGATTTCCACGACACCGGCAAGCGTGCAGCACGAATGCTCGCTAGTATTCTGAAAGATGGCGTCAAGCCAGTCGCAGCACGGGTTCGAGTCCCTGCCATTGTTCGCGGCAACGAACTAATCACAGCCAAAGGCGCTTTCGGAGCGCAAATCCGTTACGCCCAAAAACTGCACGAAAACCCAGAAGTTCTGTCCGCCGGATTCTTCATCTGCAACCCGTTCACAGATGTTCCCGAACTAAGCAGCCAGGCGTACGTTTTCACCGACGGTAACCAAGCTCTAGCCGAAGAACACGCCCTACAAATGGCAAACGATTTCTGGCCAAACCGCGCCATCATGCAAGGACAATTTATCTCCCTTGAAGAATCGGTAGCCAAGGGCGCATCGATGGCAGGACCCATCGCGTTCACTGACGCCGCCGACGCTCCAAGCTCAGGCTCATCGGGCGATAGCAATGCAATCATTTCCGAAATGGTCAAAGCTAACTACCCGCACAGCATTCTCGCCCCTATCACCGATCCCGCAGCGGCTGCCAAAGCACACGAACTCGGCGTAGGCGCATTGTTCACAATGGGCGTCGGTGGTGCCCATGACCCGCAGTTCACTCCGCTCAAACTCGACTGGACAGTCGAGTCATTAACCGACGGCACGTTCAAGTGCGAAACATGGAAGTACGAACCAACGATAGGCCCAACCGCTGTCCTAAAATCTGGCAATCTCACGCTCGTCGTAACCACCGAAACGGTCATCCTCGTCGACCGTGGCCTCTTCTTCAAAGTCGGCCTCGACCCCAAAGACTTCCATTCGACAATCGTGAAGTCGCCGCACTGCGAGCCAGCGTTCTTCGATGATTGGGTAGAAGCCAACTTCAACGTCGACGCCCCTGGCGCCACATCAGCAAACCTACAAACCCTCGGACACACCGTTTGCGATCGACCCATCTACCCGCTAGAGCTAGACACCGAGTTCACTCCTAAAACCGAAGTGTTCAGCCGGAACTAATCTGACCCTTCAAACACCCAAAGCCAAAAGAAATAATCAGCAGTAATCAAAATCAGAGCATGTCCAGACCTGTCGATCCAAAAAGTCTAAGAAAATCCACACACAACGTTCTACGTGAACGATTGCGTGACGGCAAACCGACTATCGGTACACACCTAATGTCCGTGTGGCCAGCCATGGTCGAAATAATCGGCTACACCGGCGTTATGGACTACATCGAGTTTTCGGGCGAAGACGCACCATACGACCTAGCCTCGCTCGAAAACTTCGGTAGAGCTGTCGACCTATTCGACCATATGACTTCGATGATGAAAATCGAGCAAGTTCCAAAAGAATGGCTAGCAAGTAAAGCCAACGGATCCGGTATACAGAATCTGCTGTTCGCCGATACACGCACCATCAATGATGCTCAAGAAGCAGTCGCCGCAGTGCGCCACGAAACTCCCGGCCAAAATGGAGTGGCGGGTGCGGGTTGGAAGCGCGATGTTGGCTACGGAATCGGCGCCACGCTCGAAGAAGGAGTTAAGCAACGCCAAGAAGGCGTTGTCGCTCTCATGATCGAGAAAGCCGACGCAATCGAAAACCTAGAAGGAATTCTGGCCATTGATGGTGTCGACATGATCCAGTTTGGGCCATCGGACTACTCAGTAACCAAAGGGCTATACGCCGATCCTGAACATGCTGAAATTCAGAAAGTTCAGAAACACGTCAACGAAACTGCTATCAAAATGGGCGTGCGACCCAGAGTGGAAATTTTCCACTTCGAAGAAGCTAAACCTTACATGGATGCTGGTGTAATCGATTTTTGTATCGGATGGGACACACGCATCGTTTACGACTATTGCAAAGAGCAGGGCGAAGAATTAGCAAAACTGCTCGGAATCTAGACCGGGCTCGATAACAAGCCACACAGCGCCATACGCTCAAAGCCCAACTACGGCACCAACACCAACTGCACGTGCTCTTCCGGCTTCATCAGTCGCTCCATCGATACCTGCATCTCGTCCCAGCGGATAAAACTCTCGTCAGTCACCATCGACTTCTCCGATAACTGACCCCGCTCCATCAAATTCAGTACAGTCCGCCAGTCGATCGGTAACGACCCGTACGCGGCCTTCATCTCAACTTCGCGCCCGATCCAATCGACAGTTCGAAGATCAACATCTTCCCAAGCCATCGAAACAACCAATAGCTGACCCTCCCGACGAATCATCTCCATACCCTGCTGGAACGTAGCCCGAGCCCCCGCCGCATCGAACGCCACCGGCACGCCCGGACCTCCCGACAGCTCCAATATCCGCTCAACAACGTCTTCTTCCATCGGATTCAAAACCAGATCCGCGCCAAGCACACGTGCCGACTCCGCCCTAGCCGATGCTGGCTCGGAAACATAAACAGCAGCAGCCCCCGCCGCTTTCAGCACCTGCATGACCAACAACCCAATCGGCCCCGCTCCCAAAACGACTGCCTGATCGCCAATTTTGAATGCCGAAGTACGAACCGCGTGCACTGCAATCGACGCTGGTTCTGCAAGCACCGCAAGCTCGTCGCTAACGTCGTCTGGAATGAGCAGTGGTCGCCACTCATCCATCGCAACATACTCGGCGAATCCACCGATTCGAGTCGCCTCAAGACCAACCGTCCGAGCGCTGTAACGCTCTCCTGAAAACAACGTAGAAACCGTTCCCGCAGGCGGTTCACCACCGCCGCTAATCACTCGATCACCCTCTTTCAGCAACGTGACATCGCTACCCGTCTGTACGACTTCACCGATGTACTCATGCCCCAATACCGACCCGTCGTTAGCCATTCCGTACTGAAAACGATGAACGTCCGATCCGCACAACGCCGAATATTTGATCTTGACCAGCACCTGATTTGGACCCGGCTCCGGAGTCGGAATATCCTCAACGACTATCTTTTGAGTCCCACGTATTACTGCGGCTTTCATCATCGATTCCTTACTTACAAAACTTACAAACGTCTGTTTCGAATTTCACTGTCAAGCTAAACAACCCGATACTGGACCCGCTACCGGCTTCGTCAAAGCAGCATATTCAAGCACCACCGTAATGAAAATCTCACGCAACTGTGCCACAATCCCGGCTGGCGGATTATCCCGCGGCAACGCTACACGGTCAAAGCAATTACTCGCCACCCTGTAGCAAACACAATTATCGACAACTCTTCAGACACGGCAAACCGGTCACGAGGTGTGAAATTACTCGACTCGGAAATAAGGTCGCAATCGTCACAGGCGCAGGAACCCGCTCCGTCAACATAAGTGGCGTAGGTGTAGCAACAGCAAAACTCTTCGCTTCGCACGGAGCGAAAGTATTGATCGTTGATATGAACGAAGAAGCCGCCAACACCACGAAGCAGATGATTGAGGAAGATGGCGGCGAAGCATCAACATTCATAGCCGATGTCGTCCAAGAGTCAGCATGCAAAGCCCTTGTCGAAGCCGCTGTAGAACGCTATGGCAGACTCGACATTCTCATGAACAGTGTCGGTATCGGCGGTCCTGGAGCAGCACCCGACGTAACTCAATATTCGTGGAATAGAGTAATCGATGTCGATCTCAAAAGCATGGTCTTCATCTCGAAATACGCCATTCCTGAAATGATCAAAACCGGGGGCGGCTCAATCATCAACGTCTCCTCAGTAGACGGCATCCGCGCTGCAATGACCAAGAACGTTCCGTACGCAGCAGCCAAAGGTGGAATGATCGCAGCGACCCGAGCTATGGCAGTTCATCACGGTCGCGAAAACGTCCGGGTCAATTGCATCGCTCCCGGCATGATCTACACTTCTATGGTCGAATACGTCGACGATAAAAAACGAAAGATTCGACGCGACATCGCTCCTCTTGGCACCGAAGGTAAAGCGGAAGATATTGCGATGGCTGCAACGTTCCTAGCTAGCGACGAATCACGCTGGATCACCGGCGTGCTATTGCCCGTCGATGCCGGACTCATGGCTGCCGGTCCGCAAAGCCTTATCAACAACATCCTGGACGACTACGAGTACGATTAGCCGAAACCGCCACTAGAAAATCAAAAAGAATATGCAGGTCACCGAATACAACCTCTTACACACCGGTCTCCGACGCAACCCTGTGAAGCTTCGAACCAGCGATCTAGCGACCAAATACCTGCATTCTCAATGTTAAACAAACGTTCATCCGTACTCACACCAAAAAGGTAAAAATATGCCATACACATTCCAGCCCGGCGAAATGTACCGAATGCCAACCCATTTTGGGCCAGCGACCGGACCCCGCAGAGGTCACAACGGTCGTATATTCGATGGCATCAACAGCCCTAAGTCAGTTTCACTTCGAGCCTCGTTTTTATCTAACGCCAAGCAGCTCGAAAACCTATTACCACCCGGCTTCGAACTATACGGCGATCCGGTAGTAACCGTAAGCGAAACCAACATGACTGAAATCGAATGGCTTGCAGGTCGTGGCTACTCGGTTTTGGGCGTAACAATCCCAGCACGATTCAAGGGCGAAAAAGACACTGCTGTGGGCCCGTTCCTAACCGTCCTTTGGGAGAACCTTGCCGACCCCATCATCACTGGTCGCGAAGAACTCGGATTTTCGAAAATCTATTGCGAACTCCCCGACATTCGAGTCGTTGGCGACTCCGCAGGAACGCAAGCATCGTGGCTCGGATTCACTTTCCTCGATATGGAAGTAAGTAACCTCAAAGCCAAATCAAATGCCGAACCCGCAAGCCCGGAAAAAATAGACGGCCAACTGCACTACAAATACATGCCACGAACCGGCGAATGGGGAACCGCCGATACCCAGTACGCCGTCATCACACCCGCCGAAGGCTCCCATGCGGTAGTTCACGAAGACCTCGTAGGCGACGGGAAACTCAGTTGGAACCCGGCGCGCTGGGAAGACCTTCCAACGTTCTACCAAGTAGTTAACGCCTTCGCCGATCTAGAAGTAAAGGAATTCCTAGGAGGCGGCCTGACCCGCTCAACAGGCGGCAAAGACTTCTCCGACCAACACATCCTGCACTAGCCTCCCCTACCCCATGTACGATCCGCCAGCCACGTTGATCGCCAACCCGGTCAAATAATCAGCCTGCGAAGACGCTAAAAATGCAGCAACGTCAGCCACATCTTTTGCCTGCGCAATTCGACCCATAGGGTTATTGGCGTTCGTCTGCGCAACCATCTCGTCTCGCCACTCTTCAGTCGAAGTATCTGCGTCTGGCTTCAATGCCGACGCCATGCCGAACACCCGCTCAGTGTCGACCAAACTAGGGCAAATAGCGTTCACCGTTACCTTATGCTCAGCCATCTCTCTCGCAAGTGACTGCGTAAACCCGATCACACCAAATTTCGAAGCACAATATGCAGCAAACTTGGCGTTCCCAATCTTGCCTGAAACCGAAGACATATTAATAATCTTTCCGCCCCCGCCCCGATGGATCATGTGGCGAGAAATCGCCTGCGACATCAAGAACGTCCCCTTCAGGTTCACGCCCAACACCTGATCCCAAACCTCTTCAGGAAGATCTACGACGTTCACCCGATCGGGACCCGCCGGTGCTCCAGCGTTATTCACCAGAATGTCAACCCGACCAAACTCCGAAATAGATCCCTCAACAATCGAAGCCACATCGACCGAATCGGAAACGCTACCAGTAAGACCAATAGCCTTACCACCACCGGCGTTGATCTCATCCACAACCGCCGACAATCCACCCCAATCAGGCATACCGTTATCGTTCAGATCGCAAACGGTAATCGCCGCACCCTCAGCCGCCAATCGAGTCGCAATTCCACGACCAATCCCGGCCTTGCCCCCAGCACCAGTAACAATTACAACCTTGCCATCCAACTCGTACATATCTATTCCTTACTCAGATAGTTTCGCAGTCCAAAACCTAACGTAGCTCCAACTCATCCCAAACCCGATCCTGCCCTTCACGCATTCGTCCCGGCATCTCCCGCACCCGTGCTGCAAACTCCGGATTATCGTATAGATTCGCCAGCTCCAGCGGGTCGCTATTCAAGTCGTAAAGTTCGCCCGTATCCGTAGGCGATAAATTCAATTTCGGTTGATGATCTCCAGAAACCATGCTTCTAGACGGCAGCTCGAATAGCGATCAACTGCAGCATCGCTCGATACAATCGTCGCCGATCCACTGTGCGACTACATCAACACATCGCCGACAAGTTGGCCATCATCCTCATCGCTCAACTCAAAGGTAGAACGGCGAGATTATAGGCACACAAACGACATTGCAGTAGTAGCTGTTTCCTTCGATACGGAAGGACTAAGGTACGAGAATTGCGACGTGCGACCAAGTCGTCTGACGACGCGCTGAACTATAACGCCATTGCGACTCTGAATCGAGCCATCCTATGGCAAGTGCAACTATCGCTACGGCGACGCTCGGCCAAGTCGTCCGAAGACGCCCGGAGCCATGACGCCCTGGCTTACCTGAACTTACCGCGACCAGGAATCGGGATAGCCTGCTCAAGCTTGCCGTCACGAATACCAAAGTAGTACTCATGCAAGTTGATCGTCGTATCGCCATGAGTCGGACGTGATCGCACCTTATCGCCAACCTTCAAAGCCTGCGAAACCACATCCGGCAAATTCAGCTTCGTGTGCTCCTCCGAGTGGCTGACGATCGAAGCCGACGCAGGAGAAATCACTTCCGCCAATCCACGATCCATCGAGATCGACTTAAGCCCCATATCAACGATCGCAACGTCCTGCTTTTGTCGAGAAATCACAGTAGCGAGCACCGACAATGCAGGTTCGAAATCGTTGAACACTTCCAGATAGTCACCGTCCATAAAAATGTATGAACCACACTGCAGCTCGGTAATACCCTCGACACGCCCCGTGATGTTGTAAGTTCCCGTACCAGCGGCCGAAACAAGCTTCACATCGATGCCTACTCCACGAATCTGATCAGCAGCACCCGTAAGAATCGTCATAGCCTTTTCAGCTTCTGTCTTGCGAGTTTCGTAGTCCCGCTCGGCAACAACATGACCCTCGTAACCCATCAAGCCATCGAAACGTAAGCCCGGTGCTGCATCGATTTGCTTTGCGAGTTCAACAGCTCCATCGCCATCGACTCCACACCGATCCATCCCGACGTTGATTTCAATGATCACTCCAAGCTCGGCACCAGCAGCCATGGAAGCCGAAGAAAGGTCATCGACATTTCCTGAGCTTTCCACAGCAACGATGATCCTTGCCGAACGAGCAAGCGCAACCAATCGAGCAATCTTCCGCTTACCAATTACCTGGTTCGGAATCATCACTTCAGGCACACCAGCCTCAACCATCACCTCCGCCTCACCGACCTTCGCACAGCAAACGCCAATAGCTCCAGCATCGATCTGCTTACGAACCCAGTAAGGACTTTTATTCGTCTTCGAGTGAGGTCGAACATCGACACCCATCTCGTTGGCTGCAGCCTGCAACTTAGCGATATTCGACTCTGCCACGTCGAGATCGACGACTATGCACGGAGTATCAAGCTCGTCAACGGGGGTACCTGGTAGTGGAAGATAATCAGTCATTTACGTTCAATCTCACCGTCCCGAAGGACATTTTCAAAATCATGTGGTTGCAGTCAGACGCTGCGAACACGAAGCCTACCCCAGCAGCCGCTCAAAAGGTATACATCTCGAAACAAAATCCCTACCATCCAACAAAGAACTTGCCGCGCTATCTTGCATTGTCATTGCTAAGAGGACCGAGCCTGCCCTGAGCAAAGTCAATGAGTGGCTATCAGCGATCTGAACAACGCAACGCACAACTCAGCCAACAATCTCACAGCTGTGATCCTGAACTCGATTGAGGATATCGATAGAGTACGAAGTATCTCTTCACCCTGAACATCTCACCTACCCGATGACCATCATCACCCACTTGACAACTAGAAAACCCCGAATCGGAATACTCGGAACCGGTAGCATGGCCCTCGCCCTCGGCAAATCGCTACTCGCCGCCGGACACTTCGTCGCCTTCGGATCACGCCGACCCGAAACTAAAAACGAATTTCATAAGATCGTCGGAGAAGAATCTCGAATCTACGGCTATCAGGCCGCCATCGACGCTGGTGAGATAGTAATCATCACCCTGCCCTACAAAGAAGTTGCCACCACCGCCCGCAAGTTCGCCGACTCCCTTCGCAATAAAATCGTCATCGACATCACAAACCCGTTCAAAGCTCAGCCAAATAACGGAGACTCAGGCGCCCAAGTCACCGCGTCGATTATTGGAGAAGGTTCACGAGTAATTGCAGCGTTCAAAACCAACTTCGCAGGCACGTTCGAAAATCCTATCGACTCGACCGCAGAACCACGCGAAGTCCACTACGCCGGTGACGACGAAGAAGCTATGGAAGCAGTCGAAGAACTAATAAAAGGAATCGGCTTCAAGCCAGTCGACTGCGGCACGCTCGCCCAAGCAGTTGTACTCGACCACATGGTCCCGCTAATGATCCGACTCGACACCACCGAACTCGACGCCCAACACCTAAGCTCGTTCCGCCTAATCCCCGGCTAACGCACTGCCAGCCACCCCTTCACATTCTCCAACGACTGCTCCATGAACAACTCAATCGTGCTCGTAGTCGAATACCCAAGATGTGGAGCCAACAACACGTTGTCCAACTTCAACAAAGGATGATCCACCGGCACGGGTTCAACGTCATAAACATCCAAAGCAGCCCCCGCAATCTCATCATTAGTCAAAGCTGAAATCAAAGCCGACTCATCAACAATTGGACCACGAGAAGTATTCACTAAAAACGCCGAACTCTTCATCAAAGCCAACTCACGAGCCGTAATCCAGCCACGACTCAAATCCGTCAACGGAACATGAATCGAAAGAATGTCAGACTCACTAAACAACTCGGGCCACGAAACCAGTCGCACCCGGTTCGTATTAGCCCGTTCCGCATCCAAAGTCGGGCCCCAAGCAATCACATCCATATCGAAATGATTCCCATATCCAGCGACTCTCGTACCCAACTTACCCATACCTAAAATGCCCAGAGTCTTTCCACCCACACCCTCAGCCTGACGCGTCTGCCACCTACCTTCACGCATCTGCCGATCTTCCCACGCAATATGTCGTGAAACACCCAAAACTAAAGCCCAAGCCAATTCTGCAGTGCTGTTCCCACGCCCCCGTGAGCCCGTCGTATTCAGCACAGTAATCCCAAGCTCTTCAGCCCTCTTCATATCCACATTCGCCTGCCGAGCACCAGTCCCAGCAATTAACTTTAAATTCAGTAATCCTTCCAAAACCTCAGCCGGAAATCGAGTCCGCTCCCGAGTAGTAACCAACGCGTCGTACGGCTTCAATCGTTCGATAATCGCTGCCGGATCGATCAATGTGTCGTAAAAGAAATCCACCGTAGCGCCATCCAACGACGACCAATCAACAGCCTTCTCTGCCATACGCCAGTAATCATCCAAAACCGCGACTCGAACATCAGACATAAATACCTCCGAAGGCAACAAAACTAGCCAAACCCACCAAAACAATCACACACCCGTTTAGTCAGCTAAACTCTCCCGATCATGTATACATCAATACAAATCTAAAATTGAAAAACTCGACGCCGACGTTCTCCAGAAAATCGAAACCGAATTCGTAAAAATACTCCGAACAGTAGCCGTATTCCACGCCTATTGAATAATCGACTCCGGTAACTACAGCATCGCGACCATTTCCTTCTTTGAAACAGAACAAGGCGCAAACGAATCTATCGAAAAATCACAAAAATGGGTTCACTCAAATCTCGCCCATTTAGTCGACGGTCCACCAACTCAATTCACCGGCCAACAAGTCTTCAGCGAAGTCGTATAAACAGCAATAATTCGTACCCCTACCAGAGTAAATAAGGAGGGTGGCAAACCGCGACCAAAAGCTCTCCCGACGCGTAGCCTAACGTCTCTGCGACTAACGCCACGGCTACCAAATCGTTCAACGACCGCCGGAGCCAAAACACTCACATCCGCTAAAACTGCGCCTCAGCCTTCGGCACATCCACCCTCACCCGCCGAATTCGACCATCACCCTGAAATCGCTCTCGACCTAAGACGGTCGATTCACAAAGCCACAAATCTCTGCCGTCAGCTCCGCCCAGCATGCACGCATACGCGCTCTTGTCAGCGTCTTCCAAAGCAATCACCTGCTTAATCTCACCACCGTCAGCAACTCGCACCCAGCCGCCTGAATCGCCATAGGAGAAATATGGACACGCCACCCAAACACAACCCTCAGCGTCCAGAGAAAGCCCGTCCGTAGGAGCCGCCAAATTCGCAAACGGTCTGCGGCCCGACAACGTCCCATCGTCCTCAATGTCCCACGCAGTCAACGTGAAAGCGAAGGTCTCAGCAACGATCAAAGTCTTCCCGTCCGGCGTGATCACACCACCGTTCGGAAAGCACACCCGATCCGCAACCACTTGCGCCGATCCATCAGGTCGTGCAAGTACAATATTTCCGAATAACGGCGGATTCGATGGCCCCGGCGGAAGCTCCTCACTCAAACCCGGCAAATACGCACCCGCATAGGCATTCCCGTTCGGAGCAACGACCATGTCGTTGTTGCCAGTTCCAAACATGGTTGAAATATCAGCGTGATGCGTAGAATCCGACCGCCTAGCACTACCCGCAATCACCAACGACGAATCCAACCGAACAATCGCCTTGCTTTCGGTTGCAACAACCAATAAATCACCGTTGTCTAAAAAGCCAAGCCCGCTAGGAAACTCGCCCGGCTCGAAAACCATCTCAACCGCACCTTCGTCATCGACACGAGAAACCTTTCCAGCCATCACATCACTGAAATAAAGCTTCTGCTCCTCAGCTCGCCACCGCGGGCCCTCAGGAAAAAACAGATCATCAGCAATCAATTCGATCGAACTCGAAACCATGTATCTCTACCCCAAATGACTAAACCTAAAACATTCATTGCGAGAATGAAATTGTCCGCCCGCAGCAACGACGAATGTCTGGAAAATACCGACCAACACAGTACTGTCACCCTGAATTCATTTTCAGGGTCAAACGACCAATCCAACATTTCAACCCACCGACAGCCTACAACACCAATACCATCACTAATAACCCTCACAGAAAAGCCACCCATCTGCGTGTACCATTACGGGTCGTAAAATACCGTGGTTCAAGTTCGTCACCCGCACTTGCAACCGAACATAAACCAGTACAAAAAACAAACATGACAACGACAAGCGATTCACAAGAAAAACTCGATTCCAAGCGCGCTTCCAAGCGAGCATCCGGAAAATGGCGTAGCTGGGAAACCACTGAAGGCGCAATTCGAGCACCTCACCGTTCGATGATGAAAGCTATGGGACTCAGCGATAAAGACATCGCAGCCCCATTCGTTGGAATCGCCTCGACCCACAACGAAGTAACTCCCTGCAACTCAGGGATAGCGCCACTTGTTGAAGAAGTAAAACGTGGCGTATTCGCCGCCGAAGGAACTCCTTTCACGTTTGGAACAATCACTGTCTCCGACGCTATTTCAATGGGAACCGAAGGCATGAGAGGATCGCTCGTTTCGCGAGAAGTCATCGCCGACTCGATCGAAACTGTCATCTTCGCCGAACGCTACGATGGACTCGTCGTAGTTGCTGGTTGCGACAAATCACTCCCCGGCGGAATGATGGCGATGGCCCGACTCAACGTTCCCTCCGTATTCATCTACGGAGGATCCATCCTGCCCGGCTCGCTCCACGGCGAAGATATCCAGATCCAGAACGTGTTCGAAGCCGTTGGGCAATTCCAAACCGGCAAAATCGATGCCGGCGAACTCCTTGATATTGAAAATCACGCATGTCCTGGATCCGGTTCATGTGGCGGAATGTTCACAGCAAACACCATGTCATCAATCGGTGAAGCCCTTGGCCTCTCCCTCCCTGGATCAGCATCCGAGCCAAACGTCGATCAGCGCAAAGCTGCTTCGTCACGAGAAGCCGGGCACGCTGTATTGAACCTGCTCCGAAAAAACATCCGACCTTCCGACATTCTCACGCGTGAAGCATTCGAAAACGCTGTAACTGTAGTAGTAGCAATGGGCGGATCGACCAATACCACGCTCCACCTCCCGGCTATTGCAGCCGAGATGGGCGTTTCGCTAACTCTCAAAGACATCCACGACATATCGATGAAGACTCCCCTGATCGCCAACATGAAGCCCGGTGGCGATTACGTAATGCTCGATATCGATCGACTCGGCGGCATCCCAGTCGTAATGAAACGACTTCTCGACGCAGGATTGCTTCATGGCGATTGCATGACTGTGACAGGCAAAACAATCACCGAAAACCTCGCCGATGTGAAAGTTCCTGAGCCAACCAAAGTGCTCCACTCGGTCGAAGACCCAATTTCGACCACTGGCGGACTCGTCACTCTCTTCGGAAACCTCGCACCAGACGGCTGCGTTCTGAAAGTAGCCGGACACCAGTTCGGTCAAACCTTCGGTGGCCCCGCCAAAGTCTTCGACGGTGAAGAAGGCGTTATGGCTGCACTCCAAGAACGAACCATCAACGAAGGCGACGCCATCGTGATTCGTTATGAAGGCCCCAAGGGCGGACCCGGCATGCGAGAAATGCTTTCCGTAACCGCCGCTCTTGTTGGACAGGGACTTGGCGAAAAAGTTCTATTGATGACCGACGGTCGATTCTCGGGTGCATCCCACGGATCTATGATCGGACACATCGGCCCTGAAGCAGCAATCGGTGGACCAATCGCAGCTGTTCAAGATGGCGACCTCATTGAAGTAAATCTCGACGATTTCGAACTCAACGTAAAAATCAGCGATGAAGAAATGAAGGCTAGACTAGACAAGTGGCAGCCAAAACCACCGTCTTACACCAAAGGCGTGCTCAGCAAGTACATCAAGCTGGTAAACCCCGCCTCAACTGGCGCCACTACGAGCTGAGTGTGCCAGCGGCACAATCTTCTACCCCCTCACCCAGCGTGAGAGGGCTGGGGGTGAGGGAGAAACGACCAACCTCAAATCACGTCATTGGGCTTACCAGTCACTACTCTCCACACTGTCACCCTGAATTCATTTTCAGGGTCAAACGACCAACCTAAACCAAATCAAAAAATGTCATCCTGAGCCAGTCGAAGGACGACAACCAAGCCCAAAAATACAACTCAGGCCAACCTATCACCATGATCTACGAATTTCGAACCTACGACCTCTTCCCCGGCAACATGCCGAAATACGAAGCCAGCCTCACCGATTCACTATCTGCAGGGCGACTCGATCACTCCGATCTATTCGCTTACTTCTACACAGAATTCGGTCCACTTAACCAAGCCCTCCACATCTGGCCGTACGAAAGCCTCGACGCTCGACAGGCAATTCGTGAAGAAACTACCGGCATCACCGGCTGGCCGCCCGCTACCGGCGCCATGCTTGATGGCCAAGCAGCCGACATCTACTTCCCCGCGCCGTTCAACGACGAATCAATCACCGGAGCCCAGGGACCGTTCTACGAACTCCGAACGTACACCTACGCAACAGGAGAAACCCCAGCAGTCATCGACACATGGGGCAAGGCAATCGACGAACGCCGAAAAATGTCACCGTTCATCGGAGCCTGGTACACCGAACTCGGCGGACTCAATAAATGGGCTCACCTATGGGGCTACTCATCGCTCGAACAACGAGCAGAAGTCCGCAAAGAAGCAGTAGCAAAAAGCGTCTGGCCACCAAAAGGCGCACCAAAGCCACGAACCCAAGACAGCAAGCTCTACATGCCCTTCTCCTTCAGCCCTCTGAAGTAAATATAACGTGGGCTGTCGTTGTGAAAAGTGACGGCAGCCCACGTTGCGTGGATCAAACGTTTGGCTGCCAGTGGGCACTCGGTACTCGAATCATAGATTCTGGCAATATTACGAAACTATAGCGGTCAATCCTCGAGCTGAATCGGTAAAAGAACCTCGCACACGCTCTCAGAAAACGTGACCGGCACACCTAAAGCGATCATCTTGCCAAACTAAAGCTCTGCCTTGCGAGCCACAACGCCAACCGAACCACTTCTTCCGGCCTCTTAACACGTTGGCTCCGAGCAAACGGAGTTGGACCACCAACCTGCATTATGTCCTTCGTATAATCAGTCGCCACCGGACCCGTAAAACCGAAAACCTCACCATTTCGAACACGGAGATCCATATCAACCAAAGCCTGCACATCGCCGTAGTGCTTGTTCAGTGCCTCGGCAAGAGAGGAATACCCCACCATGGAGACTCATGTAAACAACACGGTCAAAAACCTGAATCGAACGCCCTAAACGTTCGGCTTCGGCCACTCGCCCGACCACTTATCACGGTACTCATAGCTCAGCCCAGCACTACCGGCAAGATTGTTCCACATCGTCGTTCGACGGTAGTTTCGTTTGCCGACCAACGAACGCTGGATTAACGCAGCGTCGTCGCGCTCTAACCGTTCAAAAATCCGATCATCATTCGCAGCATCATGATTCCAGCTAGGCTCAGCCGATTCGCTCTCCCGTTCGAACAAATACTTCACCATGTACCGAACCTGATCGCTCGTATTAGCCGTACCAGCATGCCAAATATCGTAGTGCAAAATCAACACCGATCCCGCCGGAACAACAGCCACGATCTGATCCCTGAAATTCCCATGCGAAGCGTTTCGATCACCTGCGGCAGTGAACAAGTGCGAACCCGGAATCAACGCCGTTGGCCCCATATTGGAAGCAACGTCCTGTGGGTAATACATAACCAACACGCTCTGAACATGATCTGAAACTCGACCATGCCCATCGTCAAGCGTCGGAATATTTAGGCTGTCCTGATGCCACACCTGGCTTCTCGTACCCGGATGATTTCGATGACAATGCCTATGCGCAGCCCGCGAATAGTCAGCACCCAACAAGCTCGACAACGCTCCTCGAACAGCGGGGTGTTCGTAAATTTCGTCGATGTTCGGAACCGCCTTGTTTATCTCGTCGCCCGGATTCGTCGGCAACACTTCAAGGTCGCTATAAATCTGCGAATGAAACTCAGCAGGAAACTGAGGCTCAACGATGTGATAGCCGTTGATCACAAAATCAGCGACCTGATCGTCGTTCAGCAAATTCTGTGCTGAAACTCCTGAAGCCTCAAAAGCCGTAGTAGCGCTAGTCATCAAATTGCTCCATCTTTTCCAGGACGAACTGGTAACCAAATACTTCGACTTCCGATCCCTCTAGCGATCCACGCTGGTCGGGAAAATGAACCACCCGCCAGCCATCGCAAATAGCTTCGTAAACCGAGTCATAATCCAGACCCGTTTTCGTCGGATCAATCTCTACAATCGAACCACGCACCGGCTCGTGTAACGCCTGAGAAATCGCAGGCGACCGCGGATCGGTCGATTGACCACTCAAATAAAGAAGTCGCTGTTTTAATGCCATATATTTCGCTGCGTCAGCCCTCAAACCCTAATTCCGAAATTTCCGCCAATCGGGGAAGTACACACCATACTGAATTTCCGACACCCGTGTTTCACAAATTTGTCATTGCGAGGAATGAGATGACGACTGTCCATCGAGCATCCAAAGCCAGCCCTCACCAAAACATGTCATCCTGAGCCAGTCGAAGGACGACAGACAATAGCCACCAACACCCACCCAAAATCACATCCCTAGTGATAAATTCATCTCGCTCACAACCCATCAATCATCACGGATTCTTTTCACATGCTCACAGCAGGCGCCGGACGAACTGACATCACCCCTCCCGTAGGAATCGCCCACGCAGGTTGGGGAGCGGCAACACATCAGCGCGCCGAAGGCGTCGACATGCCGTTCTACGCAACCGCCCTTTACGTAACCGATGGCGATCTAGAAATCGCAATCGTCGATCTCGATATTGGCGTACTCATGAACGACGATGATCGAGCCATTCGGGCTGAAGTCGCCAAAATTTCTGGCATCAAAGAAGAAAATCTCCGAATCTCTGCAACCCACACACACTCCGGACCCGTGAACCGACAGTCTTGGCTAGATGAAGGAATGGAACTTGTC
>Ga0209043_1000547_pt1 | contig 23455 bp, 18 predicted proteins | sample SaaInlV_100m_DNA_3_FD_184654 | JGI IMG/M metagenome (GOLD analysis project Ga0209043, IMG submission 184654) | Marine microbial communities from expanding oxygen minimum zones in the Saanich Inlet - SI037_S4LV_100m_DNA (SPAdes) (version 2) | ecosystem: Environmental > Aquatic > Marine >... | reverse complement strand
ATCCCAGTCGTCCTAATCATTGATGAAGAAGGCTACATCATCGAGAAACAATCAACTGGCACCCCGACAGACGGTTGGGCAGAATTTGATGGTAAAATGAGTGATATCTTATCTGCAAACACCTCTGATAAAACCGCTTCGGAATTGATGTCCTATCGCCTTGCTTGGGAGGAACCCAGCACATCCTTCACGGCGGTATTTATTTTGGGGATGATACTTTCAATTTTGGTTTACTTCTCACCATGTGCTTTCCCAGTACTCCCAGGTTTTATTTCGTATTACCTTTCACTTGGTGCACGTGAAGATGAACTTATCGAGGAAGGAAAATTGAAATCTAAAATGCCCAATTCTCTAGTCATTGGTTTACTCTCTGGCCTTGGAATGTGGACATTCTTTGCAATCATCGGAATCGTTTCGTTCTTGATGGGTGAAGCATTCATTAAACTCGGAATCGTTCACTACATCGCTATTTTCATTGCTTTATTATTGGTTATTTTAGGTACTATGATGCTTATTGGCATCACCTCCCATATTATGGGATTTGTTGATAAATTTGTTCGCAAATACAGTACAACTGAGGCCGATGAGACATTTACTCCACGGCGAAATATGTACCTTTACGGCATTGGATATGCGGCTGCATCCATCGATTGTACTGCTGCAGCCGTTTTGCCGTTTGTTATATTCTTGAGCAGCGAAGGGGCAACAGCTACAGCAGTTGGAATTAGTGGTCTAATGATTGGATTACTTATTCTGATGATTTTTGTCACCGTAACCGTTGGACTTGGTCGCCAGGTTATGATCAATTTCCTCAAACGAGCCACTGGAATGATTAAACTGGTCGGTTCATGGATGATGATTATGGCTGGAATCAGCCTAACGATTTACCTTACTCGGCCGGACCTAGTTGGGCAAATCTTTGGTTAATCGACTGCCATTCGAGCATCAAAATCATCTTGGAACTCTTGCGTCTTTAGCCTTTCAAGGCAGGGTTTCATCCAGTACATCCATCCAAGTCCAGTCAGCAATAATGCTGTTGCTACATCCCAAATGTAGTGCTGTTTAATCACCATCGTCGAAATCACTAGTAAAATCCACATTACAAGGAGGATGCCGTGGAGAATTTGAAGTCGAGAAGTTGTTGGAGGATACCAGTAACGAAGAATAAGAACAACTTGAGTACTTTGGACGATGTGAAGTGACGGCCAAGAATTCCACGGAGTATCTACATCATGCAACAATGAGTAAAGCGGTTCCCAAGAGGTGCCTTGAACTCCATGAATTAGGTGACGTAAATCGACTTTCACTGGCAACAAGATAAAAATCCCGTTGATAATCCAACATGTAATCAACATCATTTGGTGAAAGACAACATTTTGTCTCCACATCAAATCGTCTTTACTTCCAAACCAAGCAGCGGCGGGGTAATACAAATACAATGTGAAATAGGGTAAAATCATCCAAGCGAGGAATGGGATGTCAAGGTCAATTTGGTAGGTTGGGTCAAAAGCGGCCCAATCACGAATCGAGGCTAATCGATTTATCGAGGTATAGGGTATTGCTGCAAGAAGGAACATCGCTGTTAAAATGGCATAGGTGAGACGTCGACCTCCAAGCATCTGGCGGCCATTCCAATGTGAGCGCCAGATTCGCCATGGTTTGGACCCCCATTTTAGGAACATGGCACCACTAACTCATTTGGAGGTGTAATACTTGTGCCGGACGAAGGTATCTGAGCCCGTTTCGGACAACTTCCTTATCGTGTCGTGCCACAATGTGGGCAAGTTTTCCAATCAGACATCAATGTAGCTTGACATTGTTGGCATGTAGTTGAGATTGGTGGTGCTGGGGTCTTAGAATCGGTCCCATCAATGGCTTTTTGAGCAGTTTGTTGGCGCAAAAATTCCTGCATAACTTCTGGCGTCAAAGCACCTTGTTCAGCCGCCATTTCCATCATCTTCACTTGTACGTCATTTTGCTTTTCCATGCGTTGGTCTTGATGGTCTTGACTTTGTTGAATGCGGTCCCTTTTTCGCGATTGGACCTGTTCAAATAATCTCATTGCTTCATCTGTTTTGTGTGAAGACTCCTTCATTCTCAAATCTGCTTTTCCTTGGTCTCGCTTGAGTTCAGCGTCCCAAACAGCCTCTTGTTTTCGTAGTCCCAATAGTTCGGTTTCGGCTTGAATTGTTACTTCTCCGCGTTTCTTCGCTCTTTCAACATTGACTTCACACTCGATTCTTCGCAATGTAGCCGCTTCTCGAATTGCGATACGCTCCATAAGTGCATCAGCATTCGCGCCTTCGGTTTGAGTGGCAAAGTCCAAATCCGCTTTTAGTCGAGCAAGTTTCTCTTGATCGGTTTTACTCGTTGAAATAAAAGCACGTAAGAATGTAAATCCAAGTGTGGAAAGCGATTGACGCATTTCGACTTCTGCATGCATCTCCAAGTGTTCTTGGAATTCAGAACTTCGAAGTTCTTCGACACTTGAACACTTTGCCATTGCAGGCACGATACAACGAGTTGTTACTTCATGTCCGAGGAAACCGATTAATCCCTCTCGGTCGAGAAGTGGTGCATGATTAGCAAAAATGTTGAGCAATTTTGGTATGTCTTCTTTTCGCAATTGAACTCGTAAATTCATGTGCCCTGAAGCGTTTGAGCCATCGCTAAGGTCTGCAGCAAATGGTATCCACAAATCGACAGGCCCTGTCATGGCAAATAACATTCGTCGGTCAGTAGCAGTTGCACCAATCATGTCGGCGATATGACGTCCTAGCCCCCCTCCGATATTATGAACCACTTTTTCTGAAACAATATCACCGATTCTTCCATCGATTATGAAAGCACATGCTTCATTTGGTTTCAAGACCACTTGCCTTGCTTTCCATGTTTGAATATCATTTCCATCTACTAGTCGTGCAATAATATTTGGGTTACTTCGCCATTTAAAATTCGCTGTCATTTTTCACACCTTCTTTTTCTGTCTTAATCCATCAAGGACGGTTGACCGAGCACTGTAGTAGCCTCGGGAACTTGTAATCATCTGCTCGCATTGGCGGATTAGAGATTTTATTTCATCAACGGTTTTGTCTGAGGAAAAAGCATGTTCGACACTATTAGAAATGTTAACAGCCTTAGTCATCATTTCAATTACATCATGGTCATGTTTGATGAGTTTTTTAAGTACTGATACCGATGCGGAACGTTGCCCTGAAAAGAAGGCATGCGTCATGCCAGTTGGCGATTTGTCGATATCCTCAATCAACTGGTCAATGGTGTTGCAACATGCTTTGGCTGCCTTGGAAACATCGATTTTCTTTTCACGGAAGCAACTGTCATGGACATTCATCAAATGGTTACGGGCACGTGTGCCACAGCGTTTTATTTCCTCTCTTATTGCAAGGTCGGCATCACGTCGTTTACCTTTTGTATAGCCCTCATATCCAGAGAGGACCATTTGGATACCTCGTACATACGGGAGCACATCAAGAGGGGTTCCTACCATGTTGACCATACTGAATTGGTACGGGGCCACTTATTATGCTATCCTTGGGATGGAAGTGGGGTCCCACCGATTATTCTTCAGAATTTATAGGCTGTCTTCGAAGAAGAGAGATTAGTACAGTCACAATTCCCGACCCAAGTAACGCTGAGAGAAACACATCAAGATTGGCAAGGCCATATTCATTGGTTGGTAACCAAATATAACTGAATCCAGTTGAGATATCTGCGGTAAACATTCCGTATACTACAACCGAACCAAGCCCACTCAGAGCGCCAATGAGGGCTGCTTGTGAGGTTATTCGCTCCCATAGTGTGAGGAATACAGGTAACACGGTTGCTGTTGCCAGTAAATCGGCACGTAGGAATATTGCAAAGACACTTGTTGCATTTACTTCAAAGCCAAATATCGTTGGTTCAGTAGCCAAATAGATGGCAATCGGAACCAACGCGATGGTTGCAATTCTAGCGTGTTGAAGTTTCATTTTTCCATCGGAGAGGTCACGCGATATCGATGCAACTACAGCGTTCTGCAGGGTGTCTACACTTGAACAAACAAGGGCCAGTCCCAAGATGATAAACGCAGAAATAAATAGCACGTGAACATCTTCGAGGAGATAGAAAAAGGCCCCTGATTTATCACTGAGCGATGCTTCTGCAGGAATAATTCCCTGGCCAGCAACGACGGTTCCCAAGATTCCCATGATGAGTACAAGTGGGAATACAAGGCCAGCAGCAAGAAGAGAACCCCTCTGTAACGCCTTGTCATTTTCAGATGCATAGGCGCGTTGCCAATTCCCTTGCGTAAACATTTCAGCGGCAGTAATAGCAATTACAAGTGCAAGTCCGGATGCAAATGAATCCATGTACGATATTGAGCCAATGCTCCAATCATCCACAGGATTGTAGGCCTTTGCATCACTCACCAGCGAACTGATGTCGCCAGTAAACAAAATGAGCATTAGGGCTACAAAAAGCCACAAAACGACCCATGCCTGCCAACGGTCGGTTCTCAATGAAGCCGGCAATCCTCCATACGAGGTGTATGCGGCGGTGACTATTCCAACTGCAACCATTGGTGTTAGTGTATTGATGCCTGTGAGAATATTCATTGCTCTTCCAATTGCGGTAAATTCTGCAAATAAGAATGTAAACATATACAGCACTGAAATTATCCCGACATAGATTTGCATTGGCCGGCCAATTCTCATCCTAACGTAATCTGCTAATGTGACTCCAGTAGGCATTTTTTTGCGAACCATTGGTCCAACGTAAGCGAGTAAGAGAAAGGGAGTAGCCGCAGATACCGCATAACCCATAACATCCCAAAAACCTCCCCAATAACCAACTTCTGATGGCCCAAAAAGAACCCAAATTCCCACACCCGAGGCGAACAGGCTCAATCCGATTTGGAGAGAATTTTTCGAATTTCTTGCAGATAGGTACTGCTCTTCCTCCTCATCCGATTCTTTTTGGAAACCAATGTATGCAAATACCCCAAGCGTGAAACACAGAAGACCATACGTAAGTATCGAATTCACTGAATCACCTCAGAGGGCAGAAAGAATCTGATGAGTTCGGTCAATGAGGTCAAGTGGATTGTGTGCGAGAACATACAATGTAGGCTCCCATCCAAAATCACCTTCGTCAAGCAAAATATCGATGCGAGAATCTTGAGTTGCCACCTTACCTTTTGGCGCAAGTGAATAATTGTAGCCAAGCTGTTTGCACGCATCCTCTACTCTTTTTGCATCAACTCCATTCTTGACTAACGGAGGGCGGATATTCAAGATCGAAACTTTGCTTGAATCAATCGAATGTGTGGCTAGTAAGACAGATGCAAGGTGGTTTGAAGAACCGAAACTTGGAGTTTCATGATGGCGCAAGACACCGTCAACCAATGTGATACGCCCAGGGAATGCTGCGACTTCTGATGAAGTAGTTGCACCCGGGTTACAAGATGCGATATTCAATCCAACTGCCGGTATCGAATGCTCAATTCGCCGTACATCCAACCTTCCAGCAGCCCATTCCAATCTTCGAAGGAGTGCCCTTTGTTCTTGGCCTTCTTCCAAATCAAGTCCAGTCAATGTTTTATCATAACGAATAGTATTGTTGCCACTGAATTGAAATTCAACGACCAATCGTTGGCGAACAACACGTGATTCAGATCCCATGGAACTCAATGCCAAAGATAATTCATGACCCCAGCCATCAATTGTCGCTTCATCGGCAGTTGCACCGATAGACGTAGGGGGTTTCTGCATTTGACGAGAAATGGTGCTTTGTGTGGAACCTAGTGCTTCGGCTATTTCAGTCTGTGACCAACCTTTAGTCCGCAATTCTTTGGCTACATTTTGATGCAAACGACTGAGCCATTTGTCTCCTACTTCTCCGAGCATGGGGTGAACTATTGCCCAATACTATTCAATGTTACTTGCAAAGTATGCATCATGCATGCAATTATTTGCATGTATTATCAAAGACAGAACAAAATTTCGTCAATACAGAATAATTATACTTATTTTCTCGAATATTATGGCCAAAATTTCCGAAACGCAAAGAATCTGGAATTAGAAGGATATTACTAGCGAATATTATGGCATAATTTATGGCCAATTGCCTGTTTATTCAATGTGCATATATGTCAATTCATTTCAAATACACTCGCGAATACCGGCAAATTTTCTTTGTCAATCAATCCATTTCAATTGTAATTACTCAAGAACACTAAGAACCCCGCCCAACTCCCTATCTTTGAGTCGAATGGAGATGGAGGTATTCATTGGAGAAATCGCTGACCGGATACTGAAGTATCTTCAGGCTGCGGATGAACCAGGGAAAGTTGTTGAACCAACCCCTCATACTTCACTCTCGAAAACTGCTGATCTCAAAATACCACTTGAAGGAAACGGGATGAACGCAGTGTTGGATGACATCGACACCTATCTGCGGGCATGTGTCAAAACGAATCGCCCTGAATTTATGAATCCACTTTGGGGCGGAATCAATACTGCAGGGCTCGCAGGAGAAATCATTGCGACGCTGACAAATACATCGATGTATACCTATGAATTGGCTCCTTTAGCCACTTTAATTGAACAAACACTCCTGAAGCGAATGGGTGAACTTGTAGGATTCTATGAAGGCGCAGGAACTCTAACAACAGGTGGTTCAAATGGCAATATGCTTGGAATGCTTTGTGCCCGGCAAGTGATGGCCCCATCATCTACTCAAAGTGGAATAGATGGACGTTCAATGGTTGCCTATGTGTCAAGTGAAGCTCATTATTCGGTTCTTATGGCCGCAAACGTCATAGGAATTGGTCATCAGAATGTCGTCAAAGTTGCTTGTGATGAAGATGGATGTATGCGTATATCTGCTTTGGAGGATGAAATTGACCGTACCCGTCGCGAAGGCCGTATTCCATTCTGCGTGGTTTCAACAGCAGGAACCACCGTTCGAGGTTCATTTGACCCCATTAAAGAAATTGGCGAGGTTGCTCATAACCATGGCCTCTGGCATCATGTAGATGCTGCATGGGGTGGTGCAGCGTTGTTTTCATCTAAACACAGTTCGTTGTTGTCCGGTATCGAATTAGCAGACAGTGTTTGTTGGGATGCTCATAAAATGATGGGGCTTTCACTGATATGCAGTGCCTTTTTGGTCAAGGATTCTGATATTTTAGCACGTGTTTGCGCTCATGGTAATGTCGCACATTATTTATTCCACGAAGAAACACGGAATATTGATGCAGGAAGGTATTCATTGCAATGTGGACGGAGAAATGATGCCCTCAAACTCTGGCTGGCTTGGCGGGAATGTGGAGATGCCGGTTGGGCTTCACTTGTAGAACAGTATATGCGCCTTGGAGATTATCTTGAATCTCAGATTTCAGTGCGTGAGGATTTGGAATTGATGTCATCGCGAATGTGGACAAATGTTTGCTTCCGTATATCTCCCAAGAATTACACTGGAGATCTTAATGAACTCAACTCTGAAGTTCGACGTCGGATGATGGAGAATGGCAATTTCATGGTCAGCCGTTCAAATCTCGGTGATGATGTGATCTTCCGTGCAGTGATTTCAAATCCAAAAATTGGTGAGAATACACTTGACGAATTACTCGGTGAAATCACTCAATTGAGCGATGAAATTCAACGCGGATTACCCAGCATCAATCCTTATTCATCCCCCTGATTTATCTATCGCTAAACGACATATTTTGAATGAAAAATTGGAGAATAATCATGGAGGATGACAACCCAACCACTCCCATTTTGGAGCGAATCACTTCGAGTAGCGGATTTTTGCCGTTGATTTTTATTTTTGGCTTGATATCATCGATTGTTGAACCCATATTTCTATTGCTATCGGGAAAAGATATCAGTGATGCAATATGGCCTTATGCATACCGTACACTTCAGTGGACAATGGCATTAAGAGATGACATCTTTTCATTCACTCTTCTGATGAGTGTTCTACTTTTCTTAACCTTTCTAGTTCTTCAACGCCAAAATAAAGGACATAATAATCCACGCTGGGCTAATGCCATTGGGTTTTTTCTAATTGGGTTATTAATTGGTTTCATCTCACTCTTCTTTGCACTTGATTCCTTTTATTTGCGAGGTGCGTTTCTTCTACTACCAACATTGTATGGTTTTATTCTCCTCTCAGTGCTATTGATGGTCGGTGGACTCCCTCAGATTCCAAGAGAACGAAAACCTCTACTGATTACCAAACACTCATTGCAAATTATCGGAGTATTCTTTGCCGCATGGTTGGTAATGCCAGGTATTCCTGCAATGGTTGGTATGGCGCCCTCGCCTCCACCAGCACCAAAAATTGGTTATGGGGCAGAACCCGGGCCATTTGCCACGTCATTATCTATTCACCCCTATCCAGTCCCCCAGGAAGTGGAAGATGTCCGTGGTGATGTGGAAAAAGATATCGAGTTCTCAGTATATCTTACCCTCCCATTACTTCCGGAGGGTGCCGAAAATCAATCTATACCATTAGCCATATTATCTCACGGCTGGGGATATCCGACATATGGTGAATACACTGATTGGATTGCTCACCTTTCTGCCAAAGGTATGGCAGTAGCTTTTATTCAATACCCCTCATACATCGACCCTGATGTTGAAGATGATTTTGTTGCTGTAGATGAGAACGGAGCGTCAAATTGGCCCCACCACATCTACCGGGCACAAGCGTTTCAAGCCGCTTTCGATCAACTTGAGCAGGTAGCACTTCTTGAGAACAGGTCTGCTGAAGTGGATGATGTCCTTGGCAACCACACGATTGACCCTTCACATCTATGGATTGGAGGTCACAGTTTAGGAGGTGCCTATGTGTTTTTGAACTTGTATGAATCATTAGAGCGCCAGTGGGGAAATGAAACGCTGTTCCTTGATTTTGAGTCTCCATGGACGCGCCCTAGTCACCCCGAATTGCAGCCAAACATGTCGCGCTTACCGGATTCAACTATGATTCATATCGCTCAGGGGGTCGATGATATGACAGTTGACTCATGTTACAGCATCCACCATCAAGCAATGTTTTCTATGCTCCCTCAAGAACATGTACTATTTATCGAATTACAAAGTGATTTGTATGGTTTTCCTCGGCTAGTTGGCTCCCATTACCTTCCAACTGATTCAGTACATGATACACTCGCTGATTGGGGCGTATATCGGCGAATTGATGCACAAGCAGATTGGGTAGTGGCTCGAAGTCGTGGCGATGTGTTTACCGAATCATGGGCTTATGAGCATTTGATTGATTCACCACTGTTGACAGATATGGGTAAGTGGTCTGATGGACAAGATGTTCTACCATTACTCATTCACCATGAGGCACTTCTAATGAGTGACAAATTTTCCCATTGCCAAAAATAAAATAAATTCAATGAAGATATTGCTTGAGTTTAAGGGGCGGGCCTTTATCCCGATGCTATGAGCGATGGTGCACCTGTTCGAACCGCATTGTATGATGAGCATGTCGCACTTGATGCAAACATTGTTGATTTCCATGGCTTTGAGTTGCCAATTTGGTATTCAAATATCAAGGCAGAACATCTCGCAACACGTTCTGGTGCTGGTCTTTTTGATGTTTCACACATGGGTTCTTTTCGATTCACAGGAGAAAATGTAAAGTTGTGGCTGGAATCTCTTGCAACACAAAAAGTATCGGCGATTCAAGCACCCCGTTGCGCCTATACGCACTTTCTTGACCATGACGGGCACCTAATTGACGACATGATTTTCGCGGTCGTCTCCGATGAAGAAATATTAGGTGTTCCGAATGCCTCTATGATTCAAGTAATGTGGGATTGGTTTTCTTCACACCTACCCTCTGATGGTTCTGTTGTGCTCGAAAATTTGTCCGCCGATACTTCAATTATGGCGCTTCAAGGACCAGAGGCCAAATCCATTCTCTCATCTGTGCTCGGAGAATCAAATCACGTTCCGCGATTCAAATGGCAACGTATTGGAGACAATGAACTTGGTATCGAAGGATGGATTCAGGGTACTGGATACACGGGTGAGGCTGGGTATGAGATATTTGTACCAAACACCCAAGCACCTCTTCTTTGGCGAAACCTGATAGAAGCCGGTTCAATTCCAATTGGACTAGGTGCTAGAGATACTCTTCGATTGGAGAAGGGATTCCTCTTGTCTGGTGTTGATTTTTGCTGGCCCCCATTGGCTGAAGAAGATTCAAGAGAATTCTTGTGCAGAGATTCATGGGAAACTAATGTCCCCTTTGGCCTTGACCTTGAACATGAGTTCATCGGTAAGCATCGAGTCATCGGACATGATGAATCTGATGCACGATGGTGGGGAATTCGATACCTCGAAAAGGGTCCGTTGCCAAGGCCTGGAAAAGAAGTCACCACATTGGATGGTTCATCACTTGGAAAATTAACTTCTGGTGCTCCGGCACCAAGCCTTGAAAATATTGGTATCGGTATTGGATATCTGCACTCCGTCACTGAAGGTGACGAGGTCCTTATCCTCGCCAGCCCTCGCAAATCAGTTAGAGCTGTTGTGGTTAGCCCGCCCTTTATCTAATCCATTAAGAAACGGATTCAAAGCCTCGAGAAAGCGAGTTTTTTCACGCATAGAAGTGGCATCTAATTGGACGTTTTTTCCGCGCAAATATAGTAATTCTGTGGCCAGCATTTTTGTATTCTTCCATTCGACTGCGCGGCCAATCCCCTCATTTTCAGCGAGTTCAGCCATCAAGCAATCAGCATTGATGACTGAAGGTACCCCACATGCGGCAGCATCAAACATTTTCACTGGAAGTGCACCCTGCAAAATATTTCCTCTGGTTGGTGAGTAGAGGGCGAACATGACATCAACCTCTTGGATCATTTTAATGAATTCTCCAGCATCGAAACCACCATGGATTTTCACATCTAGTTTGTGTTCCCTCTTTGCCGAATAAAGTAGATTTGACACGGATTCAAAAGCGACTCCATCTCCTGCAACAAGAAGTGACGGTCTTTGTGCTGGATCAAGTGTTAGTACTGCCTCGAGAAGAAATTCAAATGATTCAAGTTCACGCACTCTTCCGAGATATCCAACGCACCAACTGTCGGTACATGTTTTCCTGTTAAGATATTCTATTTCTGGACGATTTTCAATGACTGTAGATGAATAACCATTTGCCATCAGATATTCCCGAAATCCCGAATAGGACCCCTTCTCTGAAAGTTTTCCACTTGAAGTAATTATCAAATCGACATGCTTCAATCGCCTCAACATCTTCCCTTCCATCATCTTGCTTAGGAATTTACGTAGTAATGATTTTGGTGATACCATTCGAACCCAAGTGTGTTGCAAGTCATGCATGTCGAAGACCAATGGAATCTTGTATTTTTTCTTGAGAAAACAGCCTGTAGCCAATGTATCAGCATCATGGCAATATACTACTTGAGGCTGATTTGTTCCTAAACTTCGGGATACAGTTTTATTAAAATTGCGAATTCCAAGTGCAGTTTTGATCATTCCACCATAGGGGCTTTTGCCGAGGTGGTAGCGCATTAGGCGTACACCTTCACGTGACTCACTCATTGGATATTGTTCTTGACGGTCATAGGCATGAATCGTGACTTCATGTCCTTCCATAACCAACCAATTCGCATGACGTAAGACCCTTGGATCAGGTGAACAAGGATTGGTAACCACCATTGCGATATGCGCCATAACCATTCCATGATGATGTAGAACATGAGGTATTCGGCTTTTCTCGCCATGCTTGTGAAGAGCGATAATTAAGGGCGGCTCGCGCTTGGTTTAATTCACACCCCCTTTGTGTAAGTGATGATATGGTTGACCAATTGCCAAACTTGGGCCGTGAGGCCGAGATGCTTTCCGCCATGGGAATGTCATCAATTGAGGAATTATTCCAAGATATTCCTGCCGAAATTCGGATGACTGAGGCCTTACCCCTCCCGCCTCCACAATCTGAAGAAGAAATTCTTGCTGATGCTCGACGCTTGTTAGGGGCTAATGTTGCCTTGGGTGATCGAGTCTCTTTCTTGGGTGCTGGATTATACCGAAATTATGTTCCTGCTTCCGTTTTTCAGTTGATTAATCGGGGAGAGTTTCTCACAGCATATACTCCATACCAACCTGAAGTTAGCCAAGGTATGCTTCAAGCGATGTGGGAATTCCAAACACTGATTTCAGAACTTGTAGGCCTGCCTGTTGCAAATCTTTCATTGTATGATGGTTCCACTGCTGCTGCTGAGGCTTTGACCTGTAGTGTCCGAGTTCATAATCGAAAAGCAACGCAAAAAGACACGGTCTATGTATCTGAATTGACTCCACCAGACCGCCTTTCTGTGATGTACAATTACTGCCAAGGAGGTGGCATAACCATCAAACTTCTTCGACATCATTCTGACGGAACGCTGGATTTGAATGCTGTTTCAGAGGCTACTGGTTCATGTGGCGTCTATGTTGAGCAACCAAACCCACTCGGTATCTTAGATGGTGGTCTTTCTCAACTCAAAGAAATTATTGGTGAAAACACCGCACTGATTGTTGCAGTTCAACCTGTATCGCTTGGATTGATTGAAGCCCCAGGAAATTACGGAGCAGACATTGTTGTTGGTGAAGGCCAACCACTTGGCAGTCCTATTACAGGGGGTGGGCCGATTTACGGAATCTTTGCCTGCTCAAAGGCGTATCTGCGATTGATGCCAGGGCGTATTGTTGGGCGCAGTATCGATGTTGATGGTAAAGTTGCATATTGCCTCACTTTATCAACACGAGAACAACACATTCGACGACATCGTGCAACATCAAATATCTGTACCAATGAAACGCTGATTGCATTAATGGGTGCAATGCATATGGCCTTGTTGGGTCCAGAAGGTCTTCACACTCTTGCAGTTAGAAACATGACCGCGTGTCTGTTGGCCAAGCAAAAGTTGAGTGAAATTGGAAGTATTGCTATACCACATCAAAATAATAATCATTTCAATGAATTTGTAGTTGAATTGCCGGGTTCAAGTAAGGATTGTTTGGCCCATCTGGATTCGGTTGGTATCATCGGTGGATTTGACCTCTCCGCATGGTATCCCGAACGGAAAAATTGGCTTTTAGTGACATTCACTGACCAAACAAGTGCCACTCAAATAGAACTGTTAGTCGCCCATCTTGCAGTGTGGGCATCAGCTCAAGGGGTGAGGGCATGAGTAACTTGTTTGAACATAATGGGGCTAAAGGACAGGGATATTCGCAACCGGCGCCAGTTCTTCCTGAATCATCCATTTCTCTGCCGCCAAGTTTGGTTCGTAAAAACCATGCTCGCTGGCCACGTTTATCAGAACCCGAAATGGTTCGCCACTACACATGGCTTTCCAAGCGTAATTTTGGCATTGACACTGGATTTTATCCACTTGGTTCATGCACAATGAAGCACAATCCCCGCGTCAATGAAGTAATTGCACAATTGCCTGGGATTGCAGATATTCACCCTCATCAACCTGAACATCACATCCAGGGCCTCTTGGCCATCTTTCACGAAATGCAGTACATGCTGGAAGTTTGTTCAGGAATGGACCAAGTCACATTGCAACCTGTTGCAGGCGCTCAGGGTGAATTTACCGCAGTAAGATGCATACAGGAATACTTCCACCTTCGTGGAGAAGTACAACGAACTAAAGTGATTGTACCTGATTCCGCACACGGTACCAATCCTGCAAGTGCTGCAATGTGTGGATTTGAAATTATTGAAATTCCTAGCAGAGAAGATGGACGAATCGACCTCGATGCGTTGAGGGCTGTTGCCGACCAAACCACTGCAGTCATGATGATTACCAACCCGAATACACTCGGTTTGTTTGAACCAGATATTGTAGAAGCAGCATCTATTGTCCACGGTGTCGGCGGTCAAATGTATTACGATGGAGCCAATTTCAATGCCATATTAGGAATTACAACACCGGGTCTAATGGGATTCGACGCGGTTCATTTCAATCTACACAAGACCTTCAGTCAACCACACGGAGGTGGTGGCCCGGGTTCTGGTCCTATCGGTGTAAAGTCGCACCTGGCGGAATTTTTACCAGGCCCTCTAGTCAAGAAACGACCACCTGTAGGAAATGAGTCTCAAATGGCCATCGAGGATATGTGGTATGGCTGGTACCAACCGACTCACAGCATTGGCAAGGTCCAGCAATGGCACGGTAATGCGGGTGCAGTCATCCGCTGTTGGGCGTATTACCGACGTTATGGAAGTGGCCTGCGCACCATGTCGGAACATGCAGTACTCAACGCCAATTATCTTCGTCATGCGATTCACAAAGCAACGAAAGAGGCAGGTGTTGATTCGATGGTTCGAGATGGAGCAGAGGCTATAGTCGCCAAGCATGAGTTCACTCTTTCACTGCAACCAGCCAAAGAATCGCATGATATTTCGGCCATGGATGTCGCCAAAGGACTTCTTGACAAAGGATACATGGCACCAACGGTTTACTTCCCGTTGGTAGTTCCAGAATGCATGATGGTTGAACCGACAGAAACCGAGAGTAAAGAGACATTAGATACCTTTGCCACACACTTCGCAGAAGTGCTTCAAATAGATGCAGAAACACTTCATGCAGCACCAATTACAACACCTGTTCGACGTGTAGATGAAGTCTATGCTGCTCGAAACCTCTGCCTCCGCCATCCATATGATGATGAATAAGAAATGCGTATATAGCGCCATGTGGTGGCAGGAGCATGAATATCCGAAAGATGCGCAAATTTGGATGGCGCACCGTTCAGATTGAGCCTCGAGCATCGATGGCTCTTTTCCCAATGGCTTGGGGTTTTCTTCCCCTCGCTTTTTGTTGGCTCATGTGGTTCACTGGCGCTTCTGACGAGTTCATTCCGTGGTTTGGTGCTGCAAGTATGCTGCTCATGTTGATGGGAGGTCTTGCTGGTGTTTCCAGCCGAATCGGAACACTAAACTCATCCAAAGTCGGTGTAGCATTAGTTTCGATTTGTTTCGGGGTTATGGTATGGGCATTGGTATCGCAACACACCGTTTCTGTACTCTTTGGCCTCATATATTCATCAGTATCGATTTATCTTCTCGTGAAGGCATTGGATTTCATTTTCAAGGATGGAGGATATGTGTTTGAAATGAAGTGGGATGTCAAGGAAAGGATTCCAGCAGATGCATTGTTTGAATGGGATATTAAATCGGCGCGTTTCACCCAATCCTGCATGGCAATAAAGCGATTTAGCGGTAATAGTTTCGCTCAAATCTATGGCTTTGTTCAAGGCGAATCAGTCTTTTTGAGATTTGATGTCTTTGGATGTCAAACACAAGAACAGTTCAAAAAACTCGATTTTGGGATGGATTGGCCGAAATTTCGAATGGCAGATATTACCCAAGAAGAGTAAGATTTGGTTCAAATTCCCAATATGTTTGAAGAGGCATCTTGAAGAACCACCCGCGCCGGCATAGTAACATGGATGTCACCATAATGCTGGGTTCCTCCTCCGACATGCCGGTTGCTGAAAAGTGTACCAAAATACTTGATCACTTCAATGTCAGTTACCAATTACGTGTGGCTAGCGCTCATCGTTCTCCAAAATTCGTAGAAGACATTGTCCAGAAAGCAGAAGCAGATGGGTGCCAAGTTTTCGTCGCAATGGCTGGTTTAGCAGCGGCATTACCCGGTGCAGTGGCGGCTATAACAACCAAGCCAGTAATCGGAGTTCCTTGTGGCGGCAAAGTTCCATTTGACTCACTTCTTTCCATCGCTCAATTACCTCCAGGTGTTCCAGCGGCAACTGTTGGAGTAGACCGTGGAGATAATGCCGGTTATCTTGCCACCCAAATCCTCGCTCTCAAAAATCCTCAATTCGAGGCTGCATTGAAACAGAATAAACTCGACCAAATCGAGAAAGTAAAGGCCCAAGACCGAGAGGTCAATGGGGGCCAATGAAATGTTTGATTCAAATGAATTCATTCAAGAGTCTATTGAGACACTTAAATCTACCATTGATGACATTGCAATCATCGCTTGCTCTGGGGGCGTTGATTCGACTGTAGCTGCAGTTATTGCCAATCAAGCCGTTGGCGGATTATTGCACTGTGTCTATGTTGATACCGGATTCATGCGCAAAGGTGAAACCGAAGAAATCGAAGAACTCTTGGCGGCTCAAGGTATCAAAAACCTCGTCACTGTCAAGGCAGCAGATCGTTATTTTGAGGCACTCAAAGGAGTCACTGAGCCTGAACAAAAGCGTAAGGTCATTGGAGAATTATTTATTCGAATTTTTGAAGATGAACAAAAGAAATGTGGTGCGAAATATTTGGTTCAAGGGACAATTGCTCCGGATTGGATTGAATCAGGAGGTGGCGTTCGTGACACCATCAAGTCTCATCACAATGTCGGTGGTTTGCCAGAAGACATGACACTCACTGTAGTTGAGCCCCTTCGTGATTTGTATAAGGATGAAGTTAGAGAACTTGCTCGTACCCTTGAAATCAATGTAGCAGAACGTCAGCCATTCCCTGGTCCTGGACTTGCTGTTCGAACTTTAGGTGAATTAACACCTGAGCGAGTGGCAGTTGTTAGAGAAGCCTGTGCAATTGTCGAAGAAGAATTTGAATTAGCAGCATCAGAAGGGAAAATGGAAATTCCTTGGCAATATTTTGCAGCTCTGCTTCCCGTTCGCAGTGTCGGAGTACATGGGGATGTACGTGCCTATGGCGAAACGATTGTTGTTCGTGCAGTCCAGTCAATGGATGGAATGTCGGCACGATATTCTGAAATTCCCCATTCAATCTTACAAAAAATCAGCACTCGCATTACCAATACGGTCAAGGGCGCTGCTAATCGAGTGGTTTATGACATCACTCACAAACCTCCGGGCACGATTGAATGGGAATAATTCTATCACTTATATAGTGTTGAATCCTCTTGTATTGTATGAGAAATTTTATCCCCCTACCACACAGAACTGAGACAAATGCAGGCATTATTAACATGCCAAGCATTACTACCCCAAACGGCCCTCATTGCGACGGAGGTTATGAGCCACCACACCATTCAATTGTATATGGAAATGTATTCTGCCATGTTTGTGACAAAGAACTAGACGGATGGAAAATAGACCCAGATTGCCTTGATGATGGTGAATTTGCACAGCCCTTCTTTGATGGAGCAGGTGTGAACGGTGGCGGAATTAATTGCTATCCCGGGCGCCCAGGCGGTAGCTGTCACGACACTTGCGCTATTCACATTGATTTGATTTCACAATCTCTTGGGCAAATCATGCGAAGACATTTGCGAAACTGTGGCAGAATCACTCGCCATTTCATTATCATTGGATTCAGTCTTGAATCTCTGCAAAAAGCAGTGCGTAGCAACCTTTTCAAGAGCATACGTGAGATGTATGAACTAACCCATCCTGGTGAATTCACTTTCGAATATCGTACCGGCGATGGAACTCAAGTTCAATTGTAATTCTCCACTTGTTACAAATCAACACTGTGATCTGTTGGATTCTTGGAAATTTGACCATGGGTGGACGAAAGGCAGTAAGTGGAAAATCTGATGTTTGATTGTCGACTCAACTAAACGCCATCTAGAAACATATTCAAACTCCTCACCCCACCAATCAATTATACAACTGTCTGTAGTGGATGGCCTTGGGCGCTACAAGAATACTTCTTGAGAAAATTTACGCCGATTGAGGGGTTCGAACCCTCGACCTTGGGATTAACAGTCCCACGCTCCACCAGCTAAGCTAAATCGGCAAAGTGGCCGTACAGCCTCACCTTTATGACGACTTCTATCAAGCCAACTAGGTGATGATGCGAATCAATCGTTGAAATTCAGCAGGCTGTTCGCTCGCAATCTGTAAAGCATCACGGAGACGAGAGAGATGCTGAGAGCTTAATTCATGGTCATGGTGGACTGAAATCCACGGTTGGCCTTTTTTGAGATGCTGATTCCTAGATGATTCAAGAACATAGCCAATGCTATGGTTGATGTGGTCACTCATTACGAAGCGACCTGCACCAAGTTCTCTGGCAACTTCGGCCAAAGCCATAGCATCAATAGATTGGATATATCCGGTTTCAGGTGCTAAAAGCACCGTGATGTGTTCAGACTTAGGTAACACATGCTCTGGATTGAGAGCAAGTTGTTCCGCCACCTCTCGTTCAGTTCCTTGCTGCACACACATTTCGATGAAACAGTGTAATGCTTTACCGTTTCCAAGTACTTCTAGAATCATTTTGATACCGCTTTCAAGTGATGAGGAAATCCCGGTTAGTGCCAGCAATTGTCCTCCTTGGAGGGCGACCAAATCACGTGTATCTGTCGAGCCTTTTCCACGAAGTACATAGACACTACCAAGAACTTCCAATGAGTTCCCGATATGCGTGCCTATCGGCTCATTCATATCGGTAATTTGAGCCACGGTATCAATCCCCAATCCTTTAGCAGCACCAACCATTGATTCTGCTAAAGCGACGGCCTCTTGCTCTGTTTTCATGAATGCCGCATTGCCACATTTAACATCCAATACAAGTGCATTAAGTCCTTCTGCCGCCTTCTTTGAAACAATTGAGGCGGTGATGAGTGGGATGCTATCAACTGTATTGGTAACATCTCTAATGGCATAGAGTAAACCATCAGCGGGAGCAATCGCGTCATTTTGTGCAGCGATACAACACCCGACTTGTTCAACCGCCGCTTGCATTTGTAGAGGTGTTAGATTGCAATTGAACCCAGGTATCGCCTCGAGTTTGTCAATCGTTCCTCCAGTATGGCCTAAACCCCGCCCCGCCAACATTGGCACTCTAAGTCCACAGGCAGCAAGAGCCGGAGCGAGAATCAAGGACATTTTGTCACCAACACCACCAGTGCTATGTTTGTCAACAACATTTGCTGTCCCCTGCCACTCGAGTACCGCACCTGACTCCATCATGCCTCTTGTGAGTGCAGTAGTTTCATCGACAGAAATACCGTTTGAATGCACGCATCGCAGCCATTTTTCAATGTCGTCAATCGGAAAGGAGCGTTGAGCAACACCCTCAATAAAAATCATCAAATCAGAAATCAGCATGGATTCATTGTTTTGAATCGAGGTGCATAAGCGCTCAATGAGGTCTTCACCCATCGACTCACCCTTCATCTTCTACAAGGCCAATTTCAACCAATCGTTGGTGTAAATATGCACCTGCAGTAATCGATTGATACAACGCTTTTCCACCGGTCAAATCAATGAATTCCTGACGTGGTGTAAGGTCAATTTCATTTCGAGGGTGTACAAACATCGGCATGGAAAACCTGCGGGCACTGGAACTGCTTGGGTTTACAACGCGGTGAGTCGTTGATTTGAACAAACCATTGGTGATATTTTGAAGCATATCCCCCGAATCTACGATGATGTGACGAGCATCACCAACGACCTTGATCCAACTCCCATCATGGTCCATGACTTCAAGACCATCTGCAGTAGCAGTAACTAGGAGTGTGATGAAATTGATGTCTTCATGTGCAGCAGAACGGACTGCACCAGCAGGTACATCTTCTCCAAGAGGCGGATAGTGAATTATTCGCATTATGGTATTTCCATCCGTTGACATTGAACTAAGCCAGTCTTTTTCCTTCCCAAGATAAAGACTACATGAATGCAAGAGACTTTGTGATAATGCTTCCATCTGCGTGAATAATTCATCGACAATTGGTTTGAATTGAGGCACTTCTTTGTCAGGCCATACATTAGCAACATATGTCGGAGTCTCGCCAGTAGTTGGATGGCTACGTCCACTTTGCCAGAACTCCTTCAAATCGGGTGCAGGATTGTTTTTTGCATGTTCAATGCCAAACGCAGTATAACCGCGTTGGTGAGAAATTTGTGGTTGCAGATAGTTTTTTTTTGTTTCATCACTAAGTGAGAAAAAGATGTCACCTTGCTCATATGTTTGTTCAATCGATTCAAGAGGTATTCCATGATTTGAAAGAGCAAAAAACCCGATATCTTTGAGCGAGTCGCCAACGGCTTGAATGAAGGCCTGTTGACTTTGAGGCTCTCCACTGGTATATTCTGAGAAATCGATAACTGGGATGCTCCGCATCATTCCACCTCAATCGAAGTTACTCCGGATTTTTGCAAGCAGTCGAAGCATTTCGATGTATATCCATACAACGGTAACTAGTAGGCCGAATGCCCCCCACCATTCACCAACTTTTGGGGTGCGGTGTTGGATTCCCTTTTCGATGAAATCGAAATTGATTATGAGGAGGAAAGAGGCAACAGTCAAAATAAAGACTGTTAGTAAAATCCCTACAGGGCCTGAGGTGTGAAGAAATGGAACTTCAAAATTACTAGGTAGTAAGTACAATATTATTGAGACCAAATAGAGCATCATTATTCCTCCAGTAAGTGTAAAAATAACTTTCTTCAACATCGGAGTTGCCTTGATGATTCTTGTCGCATACAATCCATACATTGTACCGGTAATGCAAACTGTGCCGAGAGCGGCTTGGAAGACTATACCTTCATACATAGATTCGAAAATCATTGAAAAACCACCAATCAGTAATCCCTCGAAAATAGCATAAGTGATCATCAGTCCAGCGGGATTTTCAGGACGTTTGAACAGAAGAATAAGATATGCTATCAATCCGCCAACAAACCCAACTCCTGCGCCAACAAAGATAAAATTCATGTCAATTGTAATGCCAATGGTAACCAGCATAAGTGCGGAAAACGCCATTGTTCCAAAAAGAATTCCAATCTTTTGCATTGTACCTTCGTAGGACATGGTTTCATATCCACTAATGTTGTTCCAAAAGCGGTTTGACAGAACAGGGTTACTCGATGAATATACCATAGTATCGGTTCATGGACGGTGGGGTCCCTTGTCAATCTTGTGATGTTCAAGCGTGTTCATCGACTTGTTCTTGGTAGTAGTCAGCAAGTTGGTCAATTGTCCACCCTTGGTCGAGATATGATTGAATTGTTTCTTCAGGCCATTCAGGGCATCGAGCAAGGTCTTCGGGTGAAAGTCCGGAAGGTGTTGGCATCCCACCACTGCCATCAAGTACAGGCAAATCCCAGTTTTCTGCATCGATTTCTGCTCCAGCGAGAGCCGCTTGATTTTCACTATCAAGGGTAATCAAATCCTTGATTTCCTCGCCTTCAGTTTTAATATTTCTCAAGATAAAGAATGCACCAGCAGCTAACGCCATCCCACCGATCATGAATGCAAGCATCATTTTAGTACCGAAATCTGAACTGGTATCTGCACTTGGTGAGGCATTGGCATTTCTCTGTTCAGTTGAGCATCCTTTGACATCGACTGGAATGTTGGCCATCGTATTAGGGCATGTATCATCCCGATTGATGACCATATCGCCATCATCATCCAATGAGCCATTGTCAATGGTCGTTTGATTGTTATCCGAGAGGATACCGCCAAGGTCACAACCAAGAACATCCGATTCGTTAACGCCATCACCGTCAGCATCAGCAAGAGTCAATGCTGCGGTAGGAGATACATCAGGAATTGATGAATTCAATGCCGTAGATTGAGCCCAAGTCACTTCAATTGCATCGGGAATGCAATCTCCATCAGTATCTGCATTGGTAGCATGACTACCAAACACATATTCGACTTCATTGAGCAATCCATCACCATCTGCATCATGACTCCCTTCTAGAATATTCAGTATTGGAAGTGTTCGTGTGGTTCGATTGAGACCATTTGCGACTTCCCAGTAATCTGGTAATCCATCGTTATCAGAATCTGTGACATTATCGGTTCGAATCCAATCTCTATGCCATCCGGCAAGGAATGGTGCTGTAACTTCTTGGCTACTGAGAATAAGACCCATTTCACGGTTACGTGTAGGTGCAGAATCACCCCAATTTATTGACGAAATAAGCACATGCTCAGCATCAACGATGACACCCTTGTTATGCAGTTTTGAGACCTCATCATCTTCACTCATAATTATTGCATTTATGTCGTATCCCAATGTAGTGTTCCATTCTTCATTGAAGGTATCAACGACTTCTTGAATATCTTTGTCGAGATATGCACCGTTGATTATCAGCCGAATACGTACTCCACTTTGAGCAGCATCTTCCAAAGCGCTAACAATTGGGTTATCACCCCAACCCCAACTCCAATCCACATCGAGGTATTGCAAAGACAAGAGAATTTCCTCATCCGCTTGTTCAATCATCCATACCAATCCGTCGACACAGGTGTCTGGACAGGTAATGAGGCGACCGGAAACATCGGTTGTAATCGGTTCAGCCAGAGTTCCGTTGACTAGAGATTTGAGTGCATCCAATGACCAACCAGAAGGTGCGGAACCAGCATAGACTTGTGTTATGTATGTTCGACTTGAAGATTCATCATATGCAAGTTGATTCATGACTTTTTGAGCAAGGTCCGTATTATCGACTAATACTCCCCATTCAGAGTTTCCACGCTCATCAGGTGCAGGTTGAGAAGAACTCTTCCAATTACCTGAACCAATCCAGACACTTTCATTGTCTTTTACAGCCACTTTGCTGTGGATATAGGCGTATGGTTCATCGCTTTGTCCTCCGAACCAAAAGGTATCAATTCCTGCTGTAGCAAGTAAATTAGCGACACCGATTTGATTATCCTTGTCGTAATTGTTCCACCAATATTCAGCAGCGTTGAGAACAACTGTGACATCTACACCTCGGTTATGTGCTTCAATCAGTGCTTGTACCAAGTTTGGTTGCTCAATTTGGTATAAATGAATATGAAGGGATTCTGTTGCATTGTCAACCCAAGCCACCAGGTCGACAAGTCCATCTTGAGGACCAACTAATGGTGTAATGGTGCTAGTTCCAGAGAATACAGTAGGTCCGCAGAATGTACTTGCACCTAAGCGCCCCCATCGGTGTTGCCAATCCAAAGCCACATCGGTATCCGGTAAATTACCACATCCATCACCTCGGTGATAGACTAGTAGAGATAGACTTGATACCGGCTCAGCTAAACTGATTCCACTCCACCCCTCGACTTCAACAGGCCCATTGCCATAGGCAACAGTATCTGCAAGAATTCCAGTTGGAGTCTTGATTTGAAGCGTTGCCCCAGAATCAGGGAGTGTTAATCCAGTGGCAGACATGGCGATATCAAATCCAATGATTGTGCCGTCTTCATAAACTGAAAGACCGCTTGGGTCAGCAGCAAGAAGTACCGAACCATCAGACGGAATAGTTACCTCATCAAAGATATAATCTGTAGCCTCATTAGCGGAATTTATGAGTGTCAACACCCAACCACCCATGTAAGCAAGGCTGTCGCCAATGTTGGAGATTTCTACAAATTCGGTATTACTTGAAAGGGTAGTCGAGCCTTCAGGCATAAAGCGACTGATGACAATATCTTCGGCCTCAGCAAAGAGTGAGGCATCTGGCTC
>Ga0209043_1000540_pt1 | contig 23623 bp, 33 predicted proteins | sample SaaInlV_100m_DNA_3_FD_184654 | JGI IMG/M metagenome (GOLD analysis project Ga0209043, IMG submission 184654) | Marine microbial communities from expanding oxygen minimum zones in the Saanich Inlet - SI037_S4LV_100m_DNA (SPAdes) (version 2) | ecosystem: Environmental > Aquatic > Marine >... | reverse complement strand
CATGAAATGATGCTTGTTGAAGGCATGGGTGGTATTCTAACTCCTATCCTCAAAGATTACTATGTTACAAATTTGATAAAAGATATGAAAATTCCCACAATAATTGTAACTAGAAGTAAAGTTGGAACCGTCAATCACACTTTGATGACCGTAAAAATGTGTGAAAAATATAAAATTCCAATTAAAGGAATCATAATAAATAATTTTGATGATGACGGTTATCCCATTAATCAATTAACAAAAGATTTGGAGACTTTAACTGGAGTCAAGGTTCTTGGTTCAATCCCGTTCATTAACGACATGAGCGATGAATCATTGCATAGAATTTTTAAGAAAAATATTGACATGAAGTCATTATTAAAATAATTTTTTTTAAAAATTAAATTCGCAGTATTTTAAATTTATTTGATCCGCCCACGTTTGAAAACTGTGCAATCTCAAAAATTATTTTAGAAAAGGAATTGTTGTCTTTAGATAAAACAAATGATTTGCAGTCAATTGATATGTCCTCTGATAACACTGCCCATATGTTTTCTTTAGTTGGCTGTATTTTTCTTAATTCAGATATTTTTTCATCAATTATTTTTTTGTCCGATGATTTTGGGATTAAAATTAAAAGCGTCATTTTGGCATCTTTTTCCAATGTTCTAGTATCTGGAATTACAATGTCCAATTCCATTCCTTGATAATCTACTTTTCTTTGACTGCTTAGAAGGGCATTTGTAAGCAGATAATGCAGTATGCCTGTAGCTAAAATTCCGACTGCCTCCTCTTTTTTATCCATTAGAATTACTTTGTCGTAGCAATTCTCAACTATCTCATTAATGATGACATCAAATTTTTTTTCATGAATTAAATTTTCAATACTGTTTGATTTTTCAATATGCTCAAACAGGTAATCTTTGATTGGATTTACCTCATCAGTCATCGTATATTTTGTTGTAAATTCAGTCCATAATAATCTAGTTTGCATTGGGTTTGATCTTTTTTAGACTCTATGTCTAAATTTGGATTTTTCACGCAATTTTTAATTATTTTTAAGTGGATTCGTTATACATTATTCATAATGGATTTTTTTAAAAACAAGGTTAAGAATAAACTCAAAAAATATCAAGAACAAAAGTTAGATGAAATTTTATTTAAAATCCAATTTCACGAATCCACTAAAATTGAATTAGAAAAAAAAATGAAACAATCACCTCATGATGATGTAAAACTTGCTAAAGATATTGCATATCATGCCCAAATGGTGGACATTTGGATTGGCAATGAAAAAAAACTTCGTAAACAAATGGCTGACAATGAACGAGATTAATTCTGTGAACTTTAATTAATTTTTAAAATTAACTTGTAAAGACATATCTTCTTTCGCCTCTACTTTCTACGTCTGTTTTTACGTCCACTAACACAAACTCTTTTTTAGTGTGGACCTTGGACTGTTCTGGGGTTAATTTGTTTTCATGCAGTTCCTCGTACTCGCTCCATGTCAGTCTTTTTCTTTGACCTATTTCAGCTTCTAAATTCATGCTCTTTACAATTTCTTCGTATTCTGGCTGTACTACTCCGCTGAATACCATTGCACTACTTCCACTACCGTAAGATCCAAACCCTATTCTTTTTCCCTCTAGATCCACCCCTTTCTGATATTCAAATTCTAAACTGCTTCTAAATCCTAGATACAATGATGCTGTATACAGATTACCAATCATTGTAGATGCGATAAGTGAACTTGAAAGTTTTGATTCAAACACATCTTGATATTCTTGTGTTTTTGTAAACAATTTTGTAAACTCATGATCTTTTGCCATGAACTCTTCATCAGCTAATACCGATTCAATAGTTCCGCGAGGATCTTTTGGTATTGGTTCCTCCATTCCAATTTCCTCTAGGATGTTTTTCCATCTTGGAAGTTGACGCCATTCGTGTCTAACCAAATATGCCAATGCCTTTTTCCCCATGTTACTATATGGCAAGTGCATGTTGATGTAATCCATGTGGTCTAAAATTGTTTCATCCTCTTTCATTTTAATTAAGTTTGAAGAAATTACTTTTTTCTTGTAAGCTTCTAGTGCTTTTCTAACTTGAATCATGTAAAGTAAATTAGAATATTGGCCGTGTACAATTGGGGTTTCTTTTCCAAACGGTCTGTAAAAATCATATTCGTCCTTGATTGACGTTGACGTAACTTTAGGATCAAATTCTAACAATCGTGGATCATCGTTAAGCAACATTACCACTGCACCTGCCCCCTGAGTCATTTCACCACTTGAACCCATGTCATATTTTGCAATATCTGACACTACTACTAGTGCGCTTTTTCCTTCTGCCTCACCTGCTCTAATCCAATTAGTGTTATCGTACAGTGCATATGATCCACTCACACATGCAAATTTTGTTTCTACTCCCCCGCAGTGCTCAAATGATCCTTGACCGTAAACTTGCTCTAGCATTCCAATGACGTATGAGTTCATTGCTTTTGATTCATCAAATGCAGATTCTGTTGAAATGTACAGTCTTCCTATGTCATCCGGAGACAGATTATTTTTTTCCATAACTCGTAAACATGCATTGGCTGCAAGACATGCCGGATCTTGATTTGCGTCAACTATTGCCATTTGAGATACTCCTAGACCTTTTTGTAATTTTACTGGATCAAGACCTCTTGCTTTTGCAAAATCTGCCGCATCAATGTATAATCTTGGAATGTATATTGCAACATCGTCTATTCCTGCCGTCATAAGCTTCGTTCAAAATAACAGTAATTAAGTATTTGTCGTGAATTTTAGTTAACTAGGCGTATTTCTTTTCTTTTTTGTCGCCTGGCAGTTCACATGTTGTTATTTTTTTAATTCTGCATCAAACATTTTTTTAAAGACTTCAAATGGTTGAGCCCCAAACAATTTTGAGACTTGTCCTTCTGAATTAATTACAAAAAATGCAGGTGTACCTGTTAATTCCAGCGCTCTGGCATCCTCATTACTGCTAAGAATTCTTTGTGAATGTTTTTGCTGCATCATACATTCTGTCCATTTGTTCATGTCCAAGCCTATCTCTTCTGCAAAATTTGTCAGATTTGTTCCAGATGCCCATCCATTATTTTCTCCTGTCCAGTTTGAATACAATATGTCGTGGTATTCCCAGAATGACCCTTGATCACTTGCACAATGTGCCCCTTGTGATGCTTTGACTGAATCTTCTCCAATTATGTTGTAATCTTTAAAAATAATTTTTACCTTTCCTGTCTCAACGTAATTTTTAATAATGTCTTCTTCAATTGAATCAAAAAATACGTGACAATAATGACACTGATAATCTCCAAATTCTACTAGTGTTATTGGAGCGTTAGAATCTCCCAATATTGGGGAGCCATTTGATACAAGCGTGTCCAGAGTAATTTTTGGAGGTCCAACTTGTTGAATTTTTGGCGTAGGCTCCATGGATAACCCTGTTTCATCTGTTATGCTGTTTAATCCGAACATCACAACTGTAATTGTAATTGACGCAATTATGGCACCTATTGCAAGTGATGGTGCATGTATCATTGGTGATTATTCTCTCTCAGTACATTTAGACTTTTGTTCTATTCTTGAACATCGTTATCATTTTTTATTGTCTAAAATAAATTAGTAAATAAGTGAGATAATCTTAGGGATATTATGAAGAAAGTCTTTGTTAATGGATATGGTTCCATAGGTAGCAGAATAGTTTCATTCCTAAAAGACGATCCTGAAATTAATGTTATTGGAATTGGCAAGTATTCTCCAGACGATAAAGTAACTGAAGCAATATCTAAAGGATTGAATGTTTATGTTCCTGAAAATAAATTAGAAAATTTTAAAAATTATGACATTTCTGGAACTATTGATTCTGCATTAAATGAATGTGATTTAGTAATTGACGCATCCCCTGGTGGACATGGTTATCAAAACAAAAAAAATATTTATGAATCAAAAAATGTCCCTGTAATTTATCAAGGCGGTGAATCTACTATTGGCGATCAAGCTGTTTCTGATTTACTTTTTAATTCACGGGCAAACTATGATCAAGCATTAGGCAAATCTCATGTCATGCAAGGAAGTTGCAATGTCACTGGGATGGGTAGAATTTTAGAGCCACTTCGAGACACGTTTGGTGCTAAAATTACTCGATTTGATGTAACTTTGGTTAGACGTTGGGCCGATATTGAACAAACCGAAAAAACTGTTTCAGATACCATTGAGATGACCGAAAAACCTCATCATGGTGATGATGTTAAATTGTATTTTGGACAGGATGCACCTCTTTACGTTCGTGCACTAAAGGTTCCTAGTAGACAAATGCACCTACACATTATGGATATAAGATTTAAAGAAATTGCACCAAAACCTTCTGAAATTCACAGTATTTTTGAGAACGAGTTTGGGGTTGCAACTTTGTGGACTGCAAAGGGAACTAAAGATGTTAGAGATTTTGCTCAAAATATGGGTTTTAATTTTACTGATACCAACATGATCCATATTCATGCAAACATGACTGTGTCTATTGGTGACACTGTACAAATGATGTATTCTGATGATCAAACTGGAATTGTAATTCCTGAAAATCATATGCTAATGCAAGCAATGTTGTTTGGAAAATCGTACAGTGATGCATTTTCTCACACTGAATCAATTTTTAACATGAATGAGAAAAAACAAAAATTACAAGAACACTTTTCCAAGTCAAGTGAATGACGTTGTTGTTTAATTAAGATTATTTAATTAGTAAAGCATGATTCCTACAGCATGAGCGAAAAAGAATCAAGGGATTATGTTAATAAATTAATGAATGACATTCAAAATAAAATCAATGATGTCGATAATAATTCTAACAAATTAAAACCCAAACCCATTAAAGATAACTTTCAAAAAAAAAAGTCAATAAACGAAGAAGCAAAAATAGATAAAAGTGGGCAAAATCTTGAAGCAAACATGAGTGAAGATGAGCCAAAAAAATCTAAAATTGCAATTGCGACTCTTAAAATGCCTGATGGAAAAGAAGTAGAGATTCCATTACCTCCAAAAGTATTCAAAAGTGGTCGTGAAGGCTTCTATGCACAAATTTCAGCATTTGTATATGATGACGAAGTTTATGGTGGTCAAATACAAGTGTGGAAGAAGACACCTAAAAAAGACGATTAAGATTTAATTTTTTCAATTCTAATTCTTTTAGGAATATTTTTTGATACTTTTTCTACTATGATTCTTAATTCATTGGTTTCTATTTTATCGCCTTCTTGAGGTATGTCTTGTAATTTTTCATGTAATAATCCGTTTAAGGATGCATAATCATCGCCATCTGGAATGCTCGTTTTAAAAATATCATTTACCACGTCAATTTCTATGTCTCCGTTTGTAATTATCGTATCTTGATCAATTCTTTCATAAGTTACTTGTTTGATCACATCTGTTTCATCCTCAATCTCTCCTACTATTTCCTCAAGTAAATCTTCAAGTGTCACCAGGCCTTCCACACCTCCATGTTCATCCACAACCATTGCCATGTGCGTTTTCCTTCCTTTCATTTCTTTCAACATGCTGCTGATCATTTTTTCTTGTGATGCAAATACTGCTTTTCGTGCAATTTGTTCTAAACTTACCATTTTGTTATCCTTTTCTAATTCTTTTAAAATGTCACTCACATGTATGAACCCTACAATGTCGTCACTTGTATCTCCAAAAATTGGAATTCTGGAATGGCCTCTCTGATTAATCTGTGGTAGTGCCTCAAAGAGTAGCATCTTTGAATTTAATACGAACATCTTTGTTCTGGGGGTCATTACTGAACGAATTACAGTATCGTCAAATTTTAGAGCGCCATGAACTAACTCCATCTCTTCTTTTTCTAACGCATTTTCTTCTAACCCTTGATCAATTACCCCCTTGATTTCATCTTCTGTAATCGGAGGTGGTGTATGACTACTTCCGGTTATTTTTACAACGCTGTTAGTAATAGTTTCAAAGAATTTCACAATTGGATAAAATACATAGCTGAACACTAGTAGTATTGGTGCACATCTTAATGCCACTTTTGTAGAGTTGGCATTGCAATATGTTTTTGGCGTTATTTCTCCAAACACTAAAATTAAAAATGTCATAATTCCAACTGCAATACCTAATCCGTCATTTCCAAATAATCTTATTGCAACTGTTGTTGCAAGTGCTGATGCTCCTACGTTAACTAGATTGTTTCCAAGATTGACACTGGACATCATCCAACTTGGATTCATTTTTAATTTGTGTAATGCTTTGGAACCTTTTTTACCTTCATTAAATAATTGAACTACTTTTGATTTTCTTATTCCTACTAGGGCAACTTCTAAACCGCTGAAAAATCCCGATAGTCCGATAAGAATAGCTAGGGATGTAACTTCAATCCACAAATCTACCATGATTTAACTCTCAATTTTTTTCTATACTTGGTTCTATTGCTCATTTAGTTTTTTTGCACCATCTTTTGGTTATCATGAATTATTCATTCATGAATTTAAACCATCCCTGTTTTAGAATTATTTTGCTGATTTGTGCCTATTTTTTTGGAGGATTTGCAAATGTGTTTTTGGGATTATTGTGATAATCTACTGGAATCATTGCATCCTTCTGTCTACCTGTAAGAATTCCTACCACTACGTCGTCTTTCTTTATTATTCCTTCACCCATCAATTTTTTAATTCCTGCAACTGACGCACCTGATGCCATTTCACAATCAAATCCGTTTAGACCTACAACTGACATTCCATCCAACATCTCAGAATCTGATACAGTTGTTGCAACGCCATTGGTAAATTCTAATGCTCGTAATCCTTTTATGATATTTGCAGGTCTTCCAATTTGAATTGCAGTTGCTTTTGTTTTAGGTCTTAACCCTTTTTTATCTAGATGATTATAGTATCTAGAAATTAATTCTGTGTTTGGATTTCCTTTGTTCCATCTTAATTCCTCACCTTCAAATTCACCATTATACAAATCTGATAATGTGCTGGCACCATCTGAATTAATTACTGCAATTCTTGGAATTTTTTTAATCCATCCCCACTGGTATAATTCCATTAATGCCTTTCCACAGCTTGAGGTATTGCCTAATGCGCCACCTGGATATATTATCCAGTCTGGAGATTCCCAATTCAAATATTCTAACGCTCTAAATGGAATTGTTTTTTGACCTTCTATTCTAAATGGATTTACCGAATTTACCGTGTATCCGTCATAATTTTTTGCATCATCTAATGATTGTTTTAATGCATCATCAAAATTCCCTTCAACTTGTATGATTTGAGCTCCGTATTGATATGCTTGACTAAGTTTTCCTGGTGCAATTTGCCCTGCAGGAATATACACGTCACAATTTATTCCTTCATTTGCTGCAAACATTCCAGCCGATGCTGATGTGTTTCCAGTCGATGCACATACAATTTTTTTAGCACCCACCATCTTAGCATGAGTGACAGCTGTTACCATGCCATTGTCTTTGAAAGAACCACTTGGATTGTATCCTTCTGGTTGTAACCATAACCCTTCTTTGTTAATACCTGTGAATTCTGCTGCTTTTGACATTTGGTATGGTTTAGATTGTCTTCCTTCTGCCCCGTCCAAAGAAACCAGATATTTTGAACATTCGTCATTGTCTTCTGTATTTATTTGACAAAAATTTAGTAAATCTCGGAACCTCCAAACTCCACTTTCATTAAAAATATTTCCTTTGGAATTCCTTCTTTGATAAAATGTTTCTTTAAGATTTGAAGATGGTTTATTTTTATATATTACATCTAGCACATGGCCGTTTTCACACTGTACATTAGTACTCATTATCGGATATTCTAATCCACATTTTGGATTAACACATTTGAGATACGCGTCGCCTTGCATTTGTAATTGTAGATATTTGTTCATAATTTAAAACAAATGGTAAGTTTTTACACAATTCAAGCTAATTTCCTAAACTTTAGATGTCTGTTGTTTCTAATGGATTTGTGGTTACGTATATTGAGCATCTAAAAAATATTTTAAATCATATTCTTGATTCTTATCAGATACTTGATGAAATTGAAGATAAGCCTGGGGATCTCTCTAAAATTGAAAAAGAAATGTTAAAAATTAATGGGTTCATACGGGTGGTTTCAAATAAAATAGATCCTGACAACATTCCTGCATCTGATTTTAAAATTTTAAGAATAAAATTTTCTCAATACCTGGAAAACTATTCTTTTGAAGCAGAAATTAAAACCATGGCTTCATTATACTCTGATGACATGTCACGCGTTAAAAATATGCGATTAAAAATATTGGAAGCGCTAAAAAGTAAGCATATGATCGACGATGCAAGGGAATTGATGGATGATTTATGACTAACAACAAAAAATGTATTTTGTGTGGATGTCTTGATCATAGGTTAATTGGGTGTTCTAGACACTTTTCAAAAAAATGTAATTGCTACAAAAAAAACCTATAGACAAAATAATTATTGTTTAACTTTGGGTCCTGATCTTTCATGAAAATTTAAACAGCATCTACATTCTTTTTCAATACATTCTGATTCGCTGTGGTGACCGCATATTCCACATTCGCAACTTTTAGACATATCCCTAGTACTGTTATTTACATTGCATTTATCTCTTAACTTTATCTGAATTTAATGCCGATCTAACTCTATTTTTTTGCTTTTGCTTTTTTTGCAGGTTTCTCTTTAACTGATAGCTCCTTTTCGATTTCTGCAGCTTTTTTATCCACCGTTTTCATAATTTCTTGAATCAATCCATCCAAATCACTATCTTCAACATCTGGCTCTACTGTGCTGGCAATTTCTGTAATTGTGCTTGAAATTTCTGCGCTTACGTCTTCAAAACTTTCTGGATCTTCGTATGCTACATTGTACAAATTTTTTAAATTATTGATATGGCCAATAACTTGGTCTGTTATTGTAATGGAGTAATCTGTTCCGTTCACATCAAATTCTTTTGCACTCATAATCATTTTCAAAAATTGTTGTTTATAATGTTTTTGAGGAATTTATTGTAAGATTATGGAATTTGAATTAAAACACGATATGATCTAAAGCTGCCGCATCACTGATTAATCTTGTATGCATTGCACCTACAACATAGCCATTTTTTATATCTCCTGCAGGCACCCATCTGTTTGTAGATGAGAAGTGTCTTTTTTCCTGCATTTCCCGCTCTATCTCCTCAATATCAAATTCAGCTTCCTCAACTTCCTGTGTGGTTAGATGTTTGATAGTCACAAGAATTTTAGTAATTTTTACCCTGTCTCCAAACTTCCATTGTAGTACTGGATTTTCATCAGATACCTCTAAAACTTTAATTTTCATTTGTTTTTTTCCAAATGCGTCATGGCTGATTAGTGCTCTTTCATCTGTAAATTCTTCAAAACTAATTCGTGAATTGACTTCTGCATCAGATACTGTTTCTAGCAATGACTCTGTAACTGATTCCATTTGATCGTCTTTTGAATTATCTTCTACCATGCAAATGTGTACCATTCTAGGCTTAATAACGATTTGAAAATAATGTGACCTTAGGCACTAGTTCTTTGTTTTGTCTTAAATGGCATTTTACATTCTTTTAAAAATAGTTCTTTTTTTGAACTAATATTTTTTGCAAAAATCTTTCCCTCGTAAGTGCATACGCAGTCAGTAATTTCTAAGGATTCATCCCAAATTTTAAAAAACTCCCTTAATTCCCTATTTTTGTACACTCCTACATCGATACGCTTTTTTGAAAGGAATTTGAATGCAAGTAAAACTTTTTTGTTTTCATAAATATCGAATGTTTTAATCCAATCTAGACATCGTTCTATTTGATCCGCTGGGACTGGAAGCGATGTACTGGTTCCTGATTTTGCTTCAATTGTAAAAATCGTACTCTCTTCTGTATTCACTGCCAACACATCAGGTAATGCAATGCTGGGTGATCCTAGCCTGAATGCCTTCCAGTCTTTTGTTTTTCTAAATCTTTTCACAATGGTATCTTCCCACTGATACCCTCTTTGCCTGCGTGTTTTTGCAGCTTTTTGATTATTACTGGAATTTTGCTTTGTTAATTTTTGTTTCATTACAACTACTGATGCTAATTTTGTTTTCATATCTCTTTTTTATCTATTATTAGATATAGTAAACTAGGTAATTACATTATCACTCAAAAGAATTGAGATGTTTTTGCATTATAACGGGACTGTTTTTCACATTATAATGTAAAATGCATTTAATTCCAACTCAATGTGATGCTAATTTTGTTTGACTCAATTTGTATATACTTGATCAATTGATAGTTTTTCATGTCACAATTTGATCTAGAAAAATTGTTTGAAAAACGTGACTCCTATCTTAATATTTTAAAACACGTCAGTTTTGAATTAATGATGGAACCTACAGATGAAGAAATTAGACAAATCAAAGAATTGGAAAAAAATACAATAAACGAATTAGATAAAATTCAACAAGAAATTTCCCAAATTATATCTAAAAATCCTTCATAACTTCAATGAGTTTATCATACCCCATAATTTTAGAAATTCAATGTTTGATGAATTGGTTACTAATTTAGTTAAAATTAAACAAAAATTTGCAAAAACATACTCTGGAAATGCGCACATTCAAGAAATCATACCATCTCATGCATCAAAAGAATTTGCTATCGATGAAAATCACCTAAAACAACTCCATATTTTTGCAGAAAAAAATCCAATTTATCTAAATTCATTTGAAGAAAATATTTCTGGAATATCTTGCATGGTGTATGAGGGCGACATTAACGAATATTGGTTAAACAGCATTAAACACGGTTCGAGCTGTCAGCCATTTTATCCTACATGGATAATGTCTGCATATGTTATGGCGTCAATAGCTAAAAAATTAGGATATTCAGAACTTGTAGATATTGGTTCTGGAGATGGACGAATTGCATTTTGCGGAAATATTTTAGAATTAAATTCACATAGTATAGAAATTGATGATGTTCTAGTTGACTTGCAAAAGACAATTTGTTTGGAAACACAACATGACTTTAATCCCCAATGCAGTGACGCACTTGAATTTGACTACTCTAAATTAAATTTAGCAAGTCCTGCATTTTTTATCGGAGGGCTACCTCAAATGGGAGGGGATATTCTAGCTACGGGCATCATCGAAAAAATTAATTCTATTAAAAATTTGAAAATCAAAACAGGATTAGTTTTTGCAGGAACTAACACAAAAAGACAATTGTCTGGTAATCTGTCTGATGGCGGTTGGAGTAATTTAATTGATGAACATGGTTTGAAAGTACTGGATACTGTTTCGTTGCCTACAGTTTGGACTTTTGATCAAACTGTTGAAACTCCGTATGTTTTTACTAATTTTAAATAATTTGAAAATAATAACTTCCTTCGTTTATTCCGCACTTTGAAATTTTTACAACTTGATCCTTTTTTGGCTGTGTCATCATCTTAGCCATTATTCTAACTGAATCACCAAATTCTACCACGCAAAAATACTCCTCATTTTGTCTAGAAAATTCAATAATTTTACCCTTAAATTCCTCTTTTTTCAATGATGTTTTCTCGTTACAATTGTCACAAAATTCTGATGGTGGCCATACTAATTTTTTACATGCCTCGCATTGAGGAATATAAAATCGTCCTTTTTCTAATTCTTTTTCAAAACTCATTTCTCTAAAACCAAAACTGTGGATGATGTAGCAGCAGCAGACATGTTGTGAATTAAACCTGTTTTTGGATTATCTGTCTGACGACTTTTTGCATTATTTTGTAATTGCTCAATAATTTCTATAGTTTGTGAAATTCCTGTGGCGCCCAATGGGTGCCCGCATCCAATTAAACCTCCTCGTGGATTGATTTTAAAATCATTTGTTTGATGTAGATTTTTTATCATATCCATCCCGTTTCCAGGATCTGTAAATCCTAGGGATTCTAATATCATTGGCTCACAAACAGAAAATGCATCATGCACTTCTGCAACATCTATTTGTGAAACATTGCGATTTGCCATGTTTAATGCCGATTGCCCTGCAATTTTTGTAGACTCCATAGATGACAGCGAAGTGTTTTTTGTAAATCCTGCAGAAGTTGTTTTCTGTCCTATGCCCGTAATCCATGTTGGCGAGTCCGTATGTTTTTTCATAATTTCCTCAGATGCCAATAGAATTGATGCACTTCCCGTGCATGGTCTTGAGCAATCTAATAGTTTTAGATCGTCTGTTAATTTTTTAGAATTCATGACATCCTCCACCGTGTATGTTTTTTTTGATAACGCGTTTGGATTTTTACTCGCTTGTTTGTGATTTTTTACAGAAACTACTGCCAATTCCTCATCTGAGATGTTGTATTTTTCTTTATATGATTTTGAAAAAATTGATGCCCAAAATATCGGATGTTTGAATTCACCTCTGGAATTATCCCACTCTAATATTTGACCTGGACTGTCATATCTCTCTGCCCCTGAAACTAGAACCATGTCTGCAAGACCTGACGAAATGTATGAAAATGCTGAAACAATGGAATTTGTGCCTGAATTACATAGACTTTCAATAGAATGTGCTATTTTTGGTTGAATCCCTGACATTTCTGACAAAATTGGAGATAGGTATTTTGAATTATTATTTGTAGAAATTAAGACTGCGTCAATTTCTTTTTTATCTATTTCGGGGTTTTTTTGAAATAGATCATTTGCAGATTTATGTAATATTGATTCTATCTTGTGATCTTCTTTTGTAAATGGACTTGTCCCATATGCTATAATTCCAACTTTGGACATAATTACTCATCAAAAAATGTTTTTTTCAATAATGAAAATGATTCTATTGCATCTCCTATTGGATTAAATTGAATTATTGGTAGATTGATTCCTGCATCTGTAAATTTTTCTAATTGCAGTTTAGATTCATTTGGTGTTCCTGCTATGCATAGTGATTTCAACATAGAATCCGTGACAAGTTCGTGATTTGACTTAAACCCTGTTTTTTTAAATTCTTCAAAAATATTGTTTGCATCATTTTGAAATCCGTTTTTCTTTAGAAATTCTCTGTATATTTTTCCTACTGATATGTAGAACGCAATTGTTTTTTTTGCTCTTTTTGTTGCCTCCTCTGAATTTTCTGACACGCATGTAATTATTTGACATGTCACATCAATTTTTTTTTGTGATTGCATTCTTGAAATTGTTTTTTTCATTTCCTCTATTGGTCTTAGGTAGAAAATCACCCCGTCCGCAACTTCCCATGTCAAATTCACCATTTTTTGATTAATTGCTGCCAAGTAAATTGGAACCCTTTCTCTGGTTGGTTCTATTAGTAGCGTGAAATTTTTTAGATTGAAAATTTTACCTGAATAACTGATTTGTTTTTTTGCTAACGATAGTCTGATAATCTCAACATACTCTCTCATTCTTTGGACTGGATTTTCAAATACTGTGCCATGAAAATCTTCAACTATTGGCATACTGCTAGTTCCTAAGCCTAGAATTAACCGTCCATCTGATAGGGTGTCTGTAGTTGCAGCACCCATTGAAATCGTTGATGGGCTTCTAGAATAGATGTTGATAATTGATGAGCCTATTTTTTGATTTTTAGTCTTACTTGCCACTGCCCCTAGCATTGAAAAATTCTCCATTCCCCATGTTTCAGGAATCCAGACTGAATCAATTTTAGTCTCGGATAGCATTTCTGTACATTGGAGAACCTGCTTGACTGAGAGCAATGAGCCTAAACTACATGCAATACGCATGAAAATCGTACGATTGGCGGATATTCTAGTGTATCTGTTTTAGTCTTAGGTTAATTTTGATTGAGGTTGATCATTATCAGACAAATTATCAATTAATTACATTGACACAACAGAGTATGATTGAAAAATCCACAAAAAATAGCATATTTTGGCACAATGCAACAAAATATGCTTCTACTAGTAGTGACGAATCATTTGTAGAGGAAGTAGCATACATGATGGTCACATTACACCGAACAGGCGCATAAAATCCCTAATTTTATTTTATTATTTTCTCTATTGCTGCTGAACATTCTTCGATGTCTTTGTAGGAGTCTATTGAATGCCACTTTGCATTTCTAAATTTCACTGTAGATAATTTTTCTTTTTTTGCATAATCTGGGAATAATGTTTTTTCAATATCTCCTATGCTTGGCAAATCTTTTAGCGTTTCTTTTTTAAGATGATAAATTCCTGCATTCATCCATAAATCAGTTATTTCTTTTTTCTCGTCAAATTTCATTATTTTGTTTTCATCTGTTTGTAAAATTCCAAATTTTGTTCGTAATTGAATTGATGCTATCGAATTTTCTACTTTGACTAATTTTTTTAAATCTGTGTTTGTTATTATGTCTCCATTAATTACGATGAAAGAATTATCTTTTATTTTTTTACCTGCTTTTTTGATGGCTCCTCCTGTTCCGAGAGGTTTACTTTCTATTGAGAACGTTATTTTAACTCCTAATTTTTTATTTTCCAAGTAGTTCTGAATCATTTCTGATTTATAGCCTGAACAGATTACTACTTCTGTTACACCATATTTTTTTAAATATTTTATCTGCCATTCAATTATTGGAATATTGTTGATTGGGATTAGTGGTTTTGGGACGTAATCTGTGATGGGTCTTAGTCTTTTACCTCTACCTCCAGCTAGTATAATTGCTTTCAATTACTAATTCCATATTTACGGACTATATCAAAATTTTCTCATTCTTTCTTTTTTTGACTAGTTTCTGAATTGGTGACAATTTCTTCCATTTTCTTTGCAAATTCATTATAGATTGTTTCCAGTTCCTCTAATGGCGTTTCACTCCCCAGTAACTTTATCGTTTTATTCCATGACTCGATATACTTCTCATCATCCATGCCCTTTCCTAGAGTCTCTGCAAGTGAATTGACCCCTTCGGTTTTTCCTAATGCGTAAATTGCAACTTCTCTAGCAGTTAACATCTTCGTTAGTGTTATTCTCTGTTATGTAATAATGTAGTTCTGTATAGCATTCTACGCAATAATCCTCAAATTTGGTATGATCACAATCATATACTTTTTTTACATCATTGCTACATTTTACACAAATTACCATCAGTATAACCCTCTTAGGATTTTACTATTTTAATTGCGCCTAGCGCAAGTTGAATTATTGCCGGTGCAAATAACATTAGTGGATTTCTTTCCACTCCTTCTGGAGCTGGTGTTCCAATCATTGCTAAGCCGCCAATTAAAATTAAAATTCCTGAAACTATGATTAATCCTCCTAGCCCTTTTGATTTTTCTTTAAGAGCAATGAAAAATGCTACAATTGGTAAAAGTATTGCTGGACCGCCTAGTCCCATACCTCGTTGCATATCATTTAATGGCAAAAATCCTTCATTGTCTGCATTGCCCATTGAAACTGCAACATCTGCACCGTATAACACCAATAATACAATAGATATTCCTGCTAGTATCATTGCTGCTTTTAATGCCATACTAGATTTCACCACTCACAACATAAAAACCAATCAGATGGATTTGACTTCTACTTTATGTTTGACCTCATCTAATTCATTTAACAATTCATCAATTGTTTGATTATCAGTTCCAACTATGTTCAAATGACCTAATTTTCTAAGTGGTTTTGAAATTTTCTTTTCATACATTTTTAAAAAAATATTTTTTTCTGCAAGTTCAATTTTTTTATACTCGCCTTCAAAATCTGAATTTCCTAAAATGTTGTACATTATGGTGTTGTAGGTTAGTTTTGTATTTTCTAATTCTAAACCTAGAATTGCTCGTAAATGTTGTTCAAATTGAGATGTTTTTCCTGATTGCATGGTATGGTGACCTGAATTATGTACTCTTGGAGCGATTTCATTAATTAGAATGTGGCCTTCTTTTGTTACAAACATTTCAATTCCAAAAATCCCTGCACCTTTTAGAACCGACATTGTTTTCTCTGCAATTTGATCTGCTTCATCTGTGATTTGTTTTGAGACTCGTGCAGGAGCTATTGTTTGACGTAAAATGTTTTTTTCATGTATGTTTTCAACAAGCGGATATGACTTAATTTGTCCCATTGTATTTCTTGCAGCTATAACTGAGACTTCCATTTCAAACGGAATGAATTTTTCCAATAACAGTGGCTTCCCTTTAAAATAATCAAATGCTTCTTGAACATTTTTTTCAGAATCAATTTTATAATTTCCTTTTCCATCATATGCGTCTCTTCGTGCTTTTAGTAGTGCCGGAAAACCAAATTTTTGCAATCCATTTTTTAAATCATCTAAATCATCAATTTTGATAAATTCTGGAACTGGGATGTTGTTTTGTGACAAGAATTCTTTTTGCAATAATTTATCTTGAATTATTTTTAACGTCTCGGGAGATGGGCTTACTTGCGAATCGGTTTCAACTAATTTCAACACGTCGCTATCCCCCGACTCAATTTCATATGTGATTATGTCTGATTTTTTTGATAATTCTATAATTGCGTCTCTATCCTTGAAATCTGCAATTATTTGTTCTGCTCCAACTAGTGATGCCGAACAATTTTGATTTGGGTCTAAAACTATTACTTTGGAAATATGTTCTGGCATCGTTTTAGCTGCCTCTGTTAGCATCATTCCTAGTTGCCCTCCGCCTATAATTCCCAAAATTTTTCCCAATAGATGAATTCATTAAAAAGCACTAAAAATATCTAATGTAAAATGTCTAAAATTATTAAAATTATTTTAGGATCTGTGATATTGGGAACTGTATTTATTATTCAATCACTGGTTTTAGGCATCGAGTTTAATTTTTAATCTCTTTTAGTATCGAAATGAGTCTTTAGTGCCATCTGTCGGAGGGATGGATTTAACCCATTTTTTATAATCCTCTTGAGATGAATTGTATTCGTCCTCTTTTGCTTCTCGCACTATGAAATCATCTAAATCTACAAAATTTTTACAATTTTCACATAACCACAATGTCCTATTCTCTGGCATTACTGTTTTAGGTAGCCTCCTACCTGTACATTGCTTACAAAATAATGGCATTACTTAGTATAATTTTTGCATTATTTAGTTAAATCGAAATTGTTAATTATTCTCAATCTTTTTCTATTATGATGACATATTCAAAAAAACCTCTAGTTGGTATTATCATGGGATCCAGTTCTGATAGTAGAATAATGAAAGGGGCTGCCGAAATTTTTGACGAATTTAAAATTAAACATGAAGATCAGATAATCTCTGCACATAGAACTCCCTCACGATTGTCTGAGTATGCTGAACATGCAGAAAAAATGGGTTTTAAAATTATTATTGCCGGAGCAGGTGGCGCAGCTCATTTACCTGGAATGATTGCATCTCATACAACAATTCCAGTAATTGGTGTTCCAATTTTAGTCTATAATGACAAACATCCAAAAAAAATCGACGCAGCAAAATTTTCTGCTTTTGGTGGATTGGACTCATTACTGTCCATCACGGAAATGCCATCTGGTTCACCTGTTGTATCAGTTGGAGTAAACAAAGCAGGAAATGCTGGCATATATGCTGTTAAAATTCTTGCAAATGAGTTTTCTGAATTAAAAAAACAATTAAAGAAACATAAATCTGATCAACATAATTCCGTACTGAAAGAATCTGAACAATTAAAGAAACAAGGACTCACAAAATTTACAAAAAATAAATTCAAATAATTCTATGTTAATAATTTGAATTGAACATTTTTTTCCTGTAAAGATTTAATCAGAGATTCTGCCTGTTCTTTTCCTTGCGTTTCTAGATTTAGTGTAACCGATGCTGAACCTGCGTTTACGTCTGAACTTAATCTGTCATGAACAACTTCTACAATGTTTGCATTAGCTAAAGTGACTATGTCCACAATTTCTTTAAATGCTCCTGGTCTATCTGGAAGTAAAACTGATAATTTTAGCAACCTGCTCATTGCAGCTAGTCCTTTGTCTACAATTTGACCTAAAAGATACATGTCAATATTACCTCCTGCTAGAACTGCCACCACTTTTTTTCCAGGTGATGGTTTTTTTGAAATTAAGTATGCCAACCCTACTGCGCCAGCAGGCTCAACCACAAATTTCATTCTTTCCATTAGTAGGAACATCGCTTTAGTAATTTCATCATCGTCAACTAATACAATTTCGTCCATCAGATTTTTAATTATTTCAAAAGTAATTTCTCCTGGCATTTTTACTGAAATACCGTCTGCTATCGTCCTATCTCCTCCCGTTGATTTCCTTTCATTTTGTTTAACTGATTCGTACATTGAAGGGAATGACTTTGATTGAACGCCTATTACTTTCACATTTGGATTTTTTTCTTTTATCGCAATTACCGTTCCTGCAGCTAAACCGCCGCCACCTATTGGCAGATAAATTTCTTCAACATCTGGAAGGTCTTCCAATATTTCTAATCCTATTACTCCTTGTGCAGCTATGATTTGAGGGTCATCAAAAGCTTGCACTATTGTGGCACCTGTTTCTTTTGCAATCTCTTTTGCTTTAGAATATGATTCATCGTAATTCCTTCCTTCTAGTATCACATTGGCGCCATACCCTCTTGTTGCAGATACTTTTGCAGGCGATGCATTTTTTGGCATTACAATTGTGCATGAGATATTTTCTAATGACGATGCTAACGCAACTCCTTGTGCATGATTTCCTGCTGACGCTGCAACTACCCCGTGTTTTTTTTCTTCTTCTGATAGTGATTTTATTTTATAATATGCTCCTCGTATTTTGAATGATCCTGTTTTTTGTCTAAATTCTTCTTTTAGGTATATTTCTGAATTTGTTAAATCACTAAATGTCGGTGAATGAATTAAAGGTGTTTTTCTAATTACATTTCCTCTTAATGCATTTGCTTTTAGTATTTCGTCATATGTTGGATTCATTAGAGATGTTGCTACTTATTTGACGTATTTGAGTTCATCGATGAATAATCCTTTTTTATTTAATTTTTATGCGTAATTTTAAAATTAAGATTGCATTCTATTCTTTAATCGCCATTTCTAATTCTTCTAATTTTTTTACAATGTTGTCTTTTGCCACATTTGACATTTTTCTTGGATCAAATAGGCCTTCACGGTTACTATTTTTGATAAATTCTATATCTAGTGTACATAGAGCGCCTTCTTCTCCTCCTACTAATCTGGTATCGTCAATAAGTATAGAACTTGTTTGATATGTTTCAATTAACAGGGAGTCTAATTCCTTAAACAGTTCACCCTTTTTCTCTCTTAATCTTTTGAATTCTTCTCCAGAATCTTTCTCAATTTCTTCATACACTTTTTTACTAAATTCTTCATCTTCGTAAAATACTTCAAATAGTTTTTGATGATCAAAATCTTTGTACCCCATTTCTTTTAATTTATTCAGTACAAATTGATCACTGTTATCTGATAGCTCTGTTTCTTTGTTTTTTGTTTTATCTACAAGTTCTGCTAATTCCTTTTGACAGTCAATCGCTCTTTGAAGTGGTTTGTAGAATAGTAAGACGTGAAATTGCAACGATATGTGCCCTGATATTAAATAATTCCCTTCATTGATTTCGAACTTTGTAAATATTCTTCTAAGGTCTTCGTTGTTGGTAACTGATACATCCTGAATTGACCAATTAGTTAAATTTTGAATTAGTTTTTCAAGATAGTTTGTAATCTGTTTTGGATCAAATGTTTTTTGTTCTGTAATTGTTGAATCCCCCATCATGACTTTCAAATCTACCATTTTTGTCAATTCTAGAATTTTTTTTAAAAATTCATTTTGTATCATCTCATTTTTTTTATTCAGTATTTGGATGAATTCGTCTGGTGATCTTGAACCTAGTCGCACAATTTTTTTCCCTGCTTTTACTCTCCTTAAACCTTCATTATCATTATTCGTACGAATTTCTATAGTGGTACATGTTTCTAATATTGGATAATATCTAAATAGATTAATTCCTATTTCTAGGCGTGGACAAATCAACATTACTGTGTGATAATTGCAATAATGCGATTGTTGAGTATTATGACTGCAGTTATAGGGGCAATAGAGGTAAATGTACCCTCTGCAAAATTGATTTTCCCTTGGAGTAGATGATTAAATGTGACTGAGAAAGAAAATACAAAAAAAGGCAACACCGTAGTTGACATGCTACTTAGCAGACATGCTGAAAAAACATTAGATTCTGAAACCATGATTGTAGAAACTCAAAAACGGGTTTGGGGTGCTTTAAAAAAAGGATATGAATACAGCGGAGTAGTAGATGAATCTGAGCGATTCCTTCGAAAACATGTATTCTCTAAATTAGACATGGTTGTTCTGTATGTTGATTTAGTTGGTTCAACCACCATGGCTTTGGAAATGCCTGCAGAAAAAATTGCAATTATCATTAGTTCTTTTGCACAAGAAATGGCTGCTGTTATTAGACAGCATAATGGATTTGTTTTAAAATTTGTTGGAGATGCAGTTATTGGTTATTTTGTTGCAGACAATAACTCATTACTTATAGCTGACAATGCAGTTAACTGTGCAAAATCTATGAACACAATTATTCAAAAAGGAATTAACCCCATACTAAATCAATATGACTACCCTGACTTGATGGTAAAAATTGGAGTTGATTTTGGCCAAAATATTGTTGTCAGATATGGTTCAGATGAGATTAACTCTCACGTGGATTTAATGGGCCCTGCAATGAACATTGCAGCAAAAATTCAAAACATGGCAAAAGCAAATCAAATTTTAATTGGCAGTGACGTATGTGAGCGTCTACACCCTACACTGCAAGAAGATTTTGAAAAAATAGTCTGGGAAAACGATGAATGGAATTACCGTTCTAGAATAACAGGTGAAATTTATCAAGTATTGGGATTTAAAGGATAATATAATATTTTTATAAATTCCATCACACTGTAAATTTTTCTGGACATTCAACATGCTCGTAATGGTGCTCTGTAAATTTTTCTTCAACCACGTACATTACAATTTTATGCAATTCTTCATCTTTGATATTTTTCTTACACCGTAAGCAAGTTCTTTTTAATTCCATCATGGTTAATTTTGATCTAAATTAGTAATCTATAACGATCTACGATCAACTGAATTTGAGCAAAAATTACTATTATTACACTAAAGAGTATATGAAATGCCTAAGGTAAGCGTAAAATATACCAAATTTACAGGATAAACATGGATAATATGGTAATGAGGCATTTACAGGACCTTTATGGATTAAATCCAAATATTCCGCACATGGCATTTCAATTTCCAAGACTACCTCCAGGACTAAATCATCCGTTATCTCCTGTAAATCATAATCAAATGAAGCCACAATTAGCACAGCATAACGAAACTGTCAATCAAAAACTTCAAGGATTTCAAAGAATGTACCAAGATTATGCTTCAGGATTATTATCTAAAGATTCTCCAGTAGTTCCACCAGGACACCCACTATTTACCAGTAAAACTTCTGTTCAGATACTACAAACTCAAAATGACAAATTAGTTAAAGAGAATTTAGAACTAAGAAAGAAACTACAAAGTAGACCGTCTGATAGACACAATCCATAGAAATTTAATTTTAAATTATTGATAATCTTTATTATATTCCCAAGCTAATTTTTAATATGAAAAAAACACCTGCAGAAAAATGGCAAGTTGCCGTCATGAATTATAAGAAACAATGCCAGAATATCCTGAAACTATCTGGTAATGTTCGTTATGCTGGTGTAATCAATGCATATGGTAGAACTTTAACTGGAATAATTAAGCCGAATGTTAAACCTCTCTTAAAATCAGAAGAAGTAAAAAATGAATTTTTTATAGTTTCTACATTAATCTCATTGCGACAAAACAATGAAATTGGAAAATTAGATTATGTGCTGTTAAAACATTCAAAAGTAAATATCTTAATTCTACATAAAAACAATGTCACTTTTTATGTTTCAATCAACCATAAAGAAAAAAATTCTGAACAACTTGTTTCAAAAATAAAAAAAATTATTTAACGCCAGATAATTTAAAAAGAAAATTTTGGGATTGTTTTTTTATAAAAACAATCTATGTTGGTGTAAACCCATGATATCCGCTAGTTTGTTGATCCTGGTCTTTGTATGTTGGCTCAAACAATGAGATTAGGTATTCGTCTGGATCTAAAATCACTGCATTTTTACCTGCATCTTTTTCAATGACGTCTCGATGAATCTTGACGCCTTTTGTTTTTACTTCCTCAAGTGCAGATTTCAAATCCCCAACTATGAAACCCAAACTTATTCCATTCTCTATTGAACTGCCTACGTGCTGGGCAGTTAGTGATGCAGGATGTAAACTCAACAAAGCTCCGGATGTACCTAGATCCACCCATGTTTCTCTTTGGTCTTTGATTGGCAATCCAATTACTTCGTTGTAGAATTTTATGGATTTGCCTAAATCTTTGACGGCTAAGATTACGTTACCGACTTTCTTGATATTCACATACAGTATAGCTTAAAGTTGCTTAAATCAATTACTCTAAATTAAAAATACTTTTCAATTATGTTTATTGAACTTCTACCATTGTTTCAGTTCTTTCAACACCTCTAATTTTTTGAATTTCATTTGTCACTTCTTTTATCTGCGTTAGTTGTTCTACATCAATAATTGCAACTGCGTCAAATTGACCGCTTGTTGGAAATGAATCGACTACCGTTGTCAATTTTTTTAATTTAGCTGCGATGAGTTTTTTTGGAGATTTTACTAAAATTATTGCTCTTACCAACCTAAGTCCACCTCCACTTCAATTAGAGTCTCTGTAGTTACGATATCTTTAATTTTTTTAAACCCAATTACCATTTGATTAATTTCGTCCATGTTGCCTTTTAAAATCACACTGACATCTGCTCTGCCTGTAACTATCATTGTCTGTTTAACGACCTTTCTTTTTTTCTTTAAAATTTCAACCACGGTATCTACTTTTCCGGGTTTAACTGTGATCAAACATAATGCTTGCATAGATGCTTTAGGGTGTTAAACCTGATAAAGATTTCTAGAGTGCATCTAAACAAAACCGATAGACTGGTGCACGCTAGGCGCTATTTAGATAAATACCAATAAAATCTCACATAGTTATGACAAAATCAATTAGCTGCAAGGACGCAGGAAAAGATTGCAGTTGGTCTGCATCATCGACGACGAATAATGTGGAAGAATTGATGTCAATGGTTACAGAACACGTCTTAGCAGAACACAAGGAAATTGAATTGAACCCTGAAAATATGGCATCCATCAAATCCCTAATCAAAACCACTGGAAGGTTTTGGTGGTGGGGATGAGTTCAATGAAAATTTTGTTAGGTTGAGATGATTCACAACACTTTGCCCAAAATAATTCTGATTTTAAAAAAGCTGTTTTAGTTTACGTGGCACGCTAGTAGGACTTGGTATATTTTATATCCGATCTTATGCCGCCCATAGTATGCAGCAAATTTAACACCCGTACACTGCTGTTGTTATACTTGAGAAGGGTGAGGATTCTTCTCATTTTTTTACCATAAGAAAAAGGTAAATCTAGATGCGTTTTCTTTGTAGATTATGGACCGTGAACAGGTGGTAGTTGTTGCAAAATTAGTTGCATATGTGCTAATTATTGCTGGAATCATAATGCTATTTGCAGC
>Ga0209043_1000527_pt1 | contig 23909 bp, 18 predicted proteins | sample SaaInlV_100m_DNA_3_FD_184654 | JGI IMG/M metagenome (GOLD analysis project Ga0209043, IMG submission 184654) | Marine microbial communities from expanding oxygen minimum zones in the Saanich Inlet - SI037_S4LV_100m_DNA (SPAdes) (version 2) | ecosystem: Environmental > Aquatic > Marine >... | reverse complement strand
CCAATCCAAGTCATGAAAATTGACCATGACAACATAGGAAATATTTTTTTAAAAATCAGGAAACTAACAAAGGATTTTAATCTGCCCAAAGGCGCTTGTAGCACTTGGGGTGCATTGTATAAAGCGTTAAAAGACCTTGAAGAGGATACTCACCTACACATCCACAAGGAAAATAATATTTTATTTCCTATGGTCATTGAAGCCGAACAAAATTTTTCAAACTGCTAAAATAACCCATGTTAAAGGAGAATAACTCCTCAAGTTAGCAGCAAATAGCGTTGCTAGTTGGACAGGCCATTGTTGATGGCGTAACGGACAATGTCAGCATTATTTTTCAGATCCATTTTCTGAAGTATGCGCGACCGGTAGGTACTGATTGTATTAATACTGAGACATAGTTCGTCGGCTATTTCCTTTAGTTTTTTACCCGTGGAGAGCAAACGAAAAACTTGAAACTCCCGATCTGTTAAAGATTCATGAAGAAACTGTTCATTGTCTTTATTTAAACCCGTAACCAATTTATCCGTGAGAGCAGAGGATATAAATTTACCGCCGTTAAAAACTTTCCTTATGGCATCAATTAGCTGGTCTGTAGCACTGGATTTTTGTAGATACCCAGAAGCCCCCGCCTTTAAAAATCTGGTTCCATAGTGATCTTCCGGGAAAATACTTAAGATCATAACAGGTAGCTTTGGATACAATGCCTTCAGTTCAATTAAGGTATCCAATCCGTTTTTTCCCGGCATGTCAAAATCTAGAAGAACGACATCAACTTTTGTTTTCTTTACTATTTTTAGAACTTCGTTCCCGTTTTCTGCTTCACCTACAATACTTAAATCTAAACATTCTGAAATTATAGTTTTAAGCCCCTGACGCACTATTTCATGATCGTCAGCAACTAGAACTTTGATAGAATTTTCTTTTTCGGGCGTCATTTTAATGATAAAGGAATAGTGATAATTACATTTGTACCTTTACCGGGCAAACCTTTAAATTCAACTTGTCCACCCCATGGATGAACACGTTCCTTCATTCCGATTAACCCTAGTGACTCATGGCTTTCTATATCTTTCTTATTTATTCCGGTACCGTTGTCTGCGATTTTAAAAATTAGATTTTCGTTGTCATAATTCATTGCTACTCTCACATGGGTAGCGTTGGCATGTCGGATGACATTTGTCACTGCTTCCTGGAAAATACGAAACAAAGTCGTTTGCAGGTCTTTTTCTAAGTCAATATGTTCGCATAGACGGTTAAGGTCAAAATTTATACCTAGCTTTCTCTTGTATTCATTTGATTGCCAAACAATAGCTTCACAAATTCCAAAAGCATCTAGTATTGGAGGGCGAAGTTCCATCGCAATATGTTGAACGTTTTTAATTATATCATCGACGATATTGGTCATTGATGTTGCACGGGATTTTAGTTCTGATAACTCCGTTGGGATCCTCTGCTGAAGCTGGGTTGTGTCAATTTTTAAAACGGTCAATGTTTGACCTAGTTGGTCATGGACTTCTTTGGCAATACGAGTTTTTTCTTCCTCCCTTATAGACTGAATTTGAGCACTTAACCTCCGAAATTTTTCTTTAGAACCTATTAAAACCTGTTGCGTATTTTTGTGTTCTTCAATTTCTTTTTGCAAACGATTATTACTATTGATTAAGTCACCGGTTCGAGATTCAACTAATTGTTCCAACGAGTTTTTATGCCTTTCTAGTTCCTCTTCAATCTGTTTTCTTTGAATCGTATTTGCGATTAGACCACCTATAGATAAAAGCACTTCTTGGCTATGTTGATACCATGAAGGATTTACATGCGTATATAGAAACATCACACCAATCAAGTTATCTGAGCTATTTAAGGGAACAATGTAGTGACCGTGAGCTTTCATGTCCCGGAAGGTTCTTTCATGACGAGAATCAGTAAAACAACTTTCACTCATCAATATTTTTTTAGAAACAGCAACACGACCGCAAAGACAGTCTCCAAAAGGAACTTCTTTTTCTTTTTCGAGAAATTCCTGACTAAAAGCCCCGAAGGTTACTAATAGACGTAAGACTTCTTTTTTATTATCTGCTATAAAGATTCCGGCTTTGTTTTCAACGTGAAGGCCCTCAAATCCGCAGACTGTTTGCATTATTTTTTGCAATATCTCCGTTAAACTTCCAGGACTTTCCAAAACCTGGGCGACCTTATGCAGTACTCGGTATTCATCTGTTATTTGGTTGGGTGAGCCTTGGTTAGTTGGCGTGTTTTTTTTGTGAGACATCAGACTTTATCTAAATATTTATTCAGAAACTAAATTGCTTCATTTAAATCACATTAGACAGGAACAATATGGATTTTGTTAAAACAGGAATTCCAATATCACCTTGAGAATGATCATTTTATGTTAATTGAAGAGGATGAGCAAGATAGAGGTGTTGATGGAATCGTTAAGAAAGTCTAGGTAGCTTCTTTGTTCCCCATAGTGTTGCCCACAAAAAAATGGGCTACGGCCTAAACCGTAACCCATTATTTTAAATATTCGGAGCGGGAGAATGCTAAACTATGACACCCTGCTCCGAAACTTTCCTTTTAAGTAAACCTTTTACAACTTGTAACTAAACTTACTTAGCCGCAAGGGTAAAATCAGCCTTGGCAGCACCAGCACCAACGGTTACTTCCTGAGACACCTCACCTACATAAGGTTGCCATGCGGTCACTTTGTACTTACCAGCAGGAATGCCCTCAATCTTGAAAGCTCCATCGGCTCCAGTAATCGCGTAGTACGGGTTCCATACAATGCGTGCATCCGCTTCCATGTAATTATGCTGATCGCACTGCAAGAAGAAATGCTTATCTTTTTTCTTCTTCAATCGCTTAATGTTCTTGGTGACATATGCAATATCTCCCTGACTAGGAAGAGGCTTGTTGAAAAGGGTCTTACGGTTTGCACCGGCAACTGAATAACCATGTGGGTTATGCAAAACGTCAGCATCCCGGTTGGTTACTATCATAATAGTACTTGTTTTATCTTTAGCTTCTGCTTTGGTGGGCTTTCGTACTGCAAGCATTTTCTGTTTAATGTCACACTTTTCAAAATCAAATGCAGCCGTACCTAGGTCTCCCCAAGGCTTTCCGCCATCTATTTCCTCAATAAAAACAACCGCATCCTTTAGTTTCCCTCCGGCAGCTAATACTTTAATGCGTGGGCGAATACCGTCTTTAGCATCTGGATGAGTGGAACAAAATTCAAAGTTTTTCCCTTTACTAAGATCTTCCATAATTGCCGCTGGTGCAGCACCTTTCAATGAAACAACACCAGTGATTGAACCGGCGCCTGCGGTGCCAGCTGCGTAAACCTTCTTCTTGGCTGCGAAACTAGTTCCCGCGAAAGCAATGGAAACAGTCAGCACCATCAATGCTACTAAAACTTTTTTCATTTCCTAATTCCCTCCTAAAGTTTATCAATTGCAAAAAAATTCAACTCCTCAAACTAAAACACAAAGTGGGTACCTCACATCAAACGATTTTACGTCGTAACAGAATGCCGCATAGTCTATCACAAACTTACAAAAAAATGCAAAACAGGGGAACCCTAAATGAAGGGTCCCCCTGTATCGTTACAATGTAAATGTTATCAATGATTACTGCTGGTTCATTGATAACACGTCGTCACCAACCCCTTTAGAGGCTGACTTCCCAGCTTTTGGAGCCGCCCCACCTAAAGGTAGGATGGATCGCTCGCCTGCAGGGAGTACCTTAAAGTAACCCCACTGACCCGCTTGCTGGTAAGGAGTACGCGCATTCAACCAGAGGTAGGTACCAGGGTTGCTGTATGTACCGCCAGCATTAACAAACGCCTGGATATACTCACCACCACCGAACTCCTCTGCGTCGATCATATCAGAGTTTTCCTGATTGAGATGGCGACGCCATTGGTGACCGTCCATATTAAACATCTGGTTCTGCTCGTTATGAGCACCAAAGATGTTGATCATAACACGGTCTCCGGCATGTGCCTTCAGAACCGGAGTCGCAGGATCACTATCGGCAGCAACACAAGCTGTGAACATATTACCCAGTTCACAACCCTCGTCCTCGCGATAAGTCCACGGCTCCAACCTGTAATTCACACCCGTAAGCCCTGCAACGTTCTGCAGGTAAGGCATGAATGACGTACCGATAATATTATCCTCGTCCTGGAAGTAAAGCGCGAAATCTCGGTAGTTTTCCAGACCTCGGTTTTCAGGATAGGACTTGTCGATAATAACATCAGCTTTCCAAGAGTTACCAAGAGTAATATCTTTCCCGGTTTCTGGATCGCGGTAAACAGAACCTTTAGGACCAATGATGATACCACCAAACATTCCATCACGGACGTTGCCGGTCAGGTTACCAAAGTCCCAGAGCAACGCTCCGTTGATGTTGTAATCCTCGTGAGCATAAAAGGTATACACCTTGGATTTGCCAGGTTTAACCGTCTGATCACCAGGATTGTTACCTACGTTGATTCCTTGAGAGTCTAAAGGATCAAACGCAATGTTATTCGCATGAAGCGAGGCGTTGCCTTTTTTCAAGCGATTTGTAAGTTTAACCTTAATGCACTCACCGATATTAGCACGCAGTGTCAACGGATGAGGTGCATGCCCCTTGGTTGCAGCCTTAGCTACTTCACCTTCAAGAACGAAGATTTTCGCATCAGCATTAAGCAACTGGAGCTTTCTTTCAAAATCAACCTCAATCTCATCCTCGGCGTTCGGATTAAATTTCAAGCTGGTGTTAATAGCAACCACGCTGAAATTCTTAACCGGTGCACCTTTCGGACAAAGCTGCTTGGCAGATTTTCTAGGCTTCTCGTTACCGGGAAGTACCTTGAGATCTTTCTGCAGCTTGTCATGAACACGGATGATTCCCCAACTACCTTCCGACAGCTTAGAGGTACGACCATCGTAGTAGATGTAATCACCTGCCATTTGCTGATATCCACCTGCCGTAGTGGCCAGATCATAGCGCTCAGCAATACCTATGTGCAGAGCGTTTGTCACTCGGGAGTCTCGATCATAACGCTCGGGACGATACCCGTGACCGGAAACAACGAAGGTGTGAGTTTCGTTCATCATGCCATGAAGAATACGGAACACTACGCTATCCCCAAGATACGCCCGCAGTGTTACGGTAGACGGATCTCCGTGTACCCTACTGCTAAAGACCTTGGAAGGATCACCGTTACTCATCAACCGTGCAGCAAGTGAAGCAGAACGGAAGTTGAAGCCACCTCCTGTGGTATGTGTTCCACCGTTCAAATGCGGAAAAGCAACTTCCAGCATGGTAGTAGGCATTTGGAAGGAAATCGACTGACCTGCCGCAATGGCATTCTCACGAGAAAGTCCTGGAGGATTCCCTGCAGTCACTAACTGTGCCGTATGCGGAACGGTATCGTGAAGCTGCACAACTAGCTCACGGAAACTTCCATTTCGCTGATAGGCGAAAGGTTCTGTCCCATGAATATCAGCCACCGGGCCACTTCGAATCTGTTCTCCAGTTTTAGGATCATGATAAGTTGACCCCCAAGGCTCAACAATCGTCGAACCAATACCACCATGTGGCCAAGTGGTTGCACCAAATGCATGGTCATGCCAGAACACTAACCCGACATCTACATCCACCCACCATCGATAGCGCACAAATTCGGTACTGACGATCTGTCCCGCTTTATGAGCGTGGGTCATACCTTCCGAAAATGTGATCTTGTACTTATGATCCTTAGCAAAACTTTTGTTTGGATCAGGAGAAATAGACGTGATCCACCGAGCATCCTTCCCATTGGGCACTTCGATACCAACCATGATATCAGCACCTACATGATATGGAGTTGAATGGTGCGCCATTTCTATTTCGATTGTTTTATCACCAGGCTTTGTAGCCTTCAAAAGCTTGGCGTTCATCGGAACAGGCATTCCTACATGGTGCCCGTCTTTCATTTTTTTATCGAACTGTCTATATGACCTCATTGACTGATCATAGGAGAAACCAGAGATCACACCATCCGACGCTTGGTTATCAAACTGAAAAAAGTGCGGATGAATATTGATTTTCGACATCTGAAAGTTAGTAAAATCATCATCATCCCACTCACTGGTCAAAAGAACATCGACACAGTCATAAACGTTTGCGCGAATAGCCAGTGGAATAGCTTTCTTCGGATCGGCCTTCACCTCTGCCATATCTTCATCGATTACATATATAAGACCATACTTATCGATAATCGGTGGTGTCTTACCAATAGCAGCCGAAAGTTCAATCGGAGTGTTGATAAAGTGCAGATTGTACTGCCTTCTTCCTGCTCCTCCGGGACAAAGACTCCAACGGCCGTGCTCACCCGGTTTTGCCGGCGCACTACTTTCTACGTTTGGACCTGATCGACCACTACCAGATTCCTGCGCGGTAATGATGTCATGATCCGTCGCCATATGGAAAGGCTCCAACCAAGGAGCACCACCATGGTGACGCGCAAAAGGAACTCGCTTGCCAAAGTGAGGGGTCATATGAGGCCAAGCCAATTTACCCGATAATGGGCTAAACTGAATTGGGTGTCTTTTACCAGGATGCGGCGCCTTGAACTTAGGATTCTTATCTGTAGATTCTCTCTCAGATAAAGCCTGAGTACTCTTCCAAGCATAATCCCAAACCGATCCATCGTATGAAAGGATCTGGCCCTTCTCGTCATCGGTATGACCTGGGCGACCCTGAGGAGGCAACATGTACTTTACCCAATCTTTAATGTTAACGATCCGATCGGTTTTGGTCCAGTCACTTTTTCCTTTACCCTGGATCTTAAACTTAGTACCGAACCAGTCCATCGTCTTACCAACCAACTTATCTGAAGACACACCTTGAGGGATACGCCCCTTACGGTCAGGAAGCTCGGCCAATGGCCGCATAATATCGGTGCTACCGAACGGATAGTTTCCATTCTGCAGGGTGTTATAAACCCTCCAGTATCCCCACATCCCCGCAACATAATGATGCGCTACATGGCAGTGGAACAGAAAATCTCCCGCTAAACGCTGACAAAGACCGGAACCACACTCAGTCTCAAGATCCAGTGCCTCAGCAGGCCCGATAACTTCAACGTCTACCCGGTCAGTAGTGGTACGAATTACTGGATATTTGACCGGACCATCGTACGCTGCAGTAATCAAGTTTTTGATTTGTACTTCTCGTTTTGGAGAACGGGTCCAACGAATGGTACCGCCATGAGGATGATGAGAGTGAAAAACCTCTGCACCACCATGGATCAGTCGGAACTTGGCCGGATCACCTAAATACGACCTAGGAATCGTTGTCGGCGCGTCACCAAATGTATAAGAACTATAAGACAATGATTCATCTTCATAGTGAAACTTTTTCTCTTGCTGTGCCAGATTATTAATACCGAAAGGTTCGGAACGATAATTCATAGCACGAGCAGAAGGACGGTACGCATCTGTCAACGGGTCGCGCTGTGGAATCATTTCTCCAAAACGGTTAAGAGGACGGAACGACTCGTCACCGACTTCATGATAGAAAAGAACAAACTCTCTAAAGTCTCGCTCCTCATCATTAGTGATCATGACTTCCCAACCACTTCCTACAGGCTTGGAATCCCACGGGTCGAGATACTTAGAACCCTTAGGCTCTACGATAAATGCGCCTATCAAACCAAGTGCAGAAGGATCACGACCGGCATGACTCATGATCATATGGCTACCTTCCTGCTCATCGATCGGAATCATCCACTCGAAGTCCTGAGATTCGCCAGATGGTATAATCGCTCCTTTGGAAGCAGCTGTATCCGGCAACCCTGAGGAACTGATGATCATCGCGGAGCCATTTACCTGGAACCCGGCATCTTCATCTTCTAATTGATTTGTAACGTGAACTCTTACGCAATCGCCCTGATTAGCACGTAAAACGAGAGGCTGAATAATATCACCCTGTAAACCATTCGTGATAGTTCCCGGATCATTTTCATCCTCGCGGGCTTTTGCGTTTATCACTTCGTCTTTTCTGACTTGATCAATATTATGATCCAAGACATACATGTACCCAGGATAATAATCACCCCATTGGTTCAAGGTAATCTCAACATTAATTGCAGACACATTGTATTTCTTTACCGGGGCATTGCTCGGGCAATGGGCACCTTTGAATACCTTTGCTCCTGCTTCGGAAGGACCAAGCAAGTAGCTTTGCTGTAGCTGGTGCTCTGACCAAGAATCATGAAAACCACCACCTGTAGAAGCTGGGACCGCATGTTCTTTTATTTTACCCTGCAAGCGGTCCATCAATTTCATGAAGGTGTTGTCCAGACGATCTTGACGGCCTTCCATGCCGCTCATCATCTCTTCATAGTTAACTTGGTTCTCAAGCTTGTCTAGCCAGGCCGGACGATCATGTGCTTTTTTTGCATTATGATCAGATACAGCTGTAGCGTTCGATACTAGCCCAAAACTCAAAGCTAAAGTAAGAACAGCCAGCGTTTGCCACGACTTCCAGCCGTTGGTGATGCTACGTAACATGTTGATACCTCCCTTGGAATTGTAAACAGACAAAAAAAAAACAAAAAAATATATAAAAAAAACGCCCACTATCAGCGTTCAGTTCGACAAAGATATATAAAGATATATTTTTAACAACCGGAACCTATCATTTTTTCACCCTATTTGCAAAGCTCAAATTCAATCTTTTTGCGTTATTTTAATATGCAGTTTATCTTCCCCTCTTAAAACCAATACATGTATTTCCCCGCCTTCTAAAACAGCGCTTAAAACCTCTTTAAATTCAATGATTTTGGAGACTGCTCTCCCATTAATAGCTTCAATATAATCTCCCACCCTAAGCCCCTGCTTTTCGGCCGTGGAACCTGGATAAACCCTTGATACAACAACTCCTTTGTCACCACCCAGACTTTCTACTTCCATACCCAGAGACGGCTCATCAATACCCTGAAGTGACTTTTTAAAAACTTTATCCGGTCTTTTTTTCTGGCTTTCCAGCTTGACGGTAACTACTTTGCGCTTCCCGTCTCTAAGAATATCCAGGTTTACCGATTGTCCCGGCGAAAAAGCACCTATTAGGCGGATCATCCTGCTCGGTGTATCAACGGCGGTACCTCCAATTCTTAAAATCACATCTCCGATACGAATCCCTGCCCGATGAGCAGGGTCCCCCTCGAAAACAGAGTTCACCCAGACACCCTCCCCCGCTCTCCCTTTTACCTCTTGTGCAATTTTCGCGGTTACCGACTCGATGCCAACTCCCAACCAACCTCGTCGCACTTCCCCAAACTCAAGCAACTCACCCACAACCTTACGAACAATATTGGAGGGGATAGCAAACCCGATGCTCTGTGCATAGTTGATGATGGCCGTATTGATTCCTATGATATCCCCCCGAATATTCAGTAGTGGTCCACCGCTATTACCGGGGTTAATCGATGCGTCGGTCTGAATAAAGTCTTCGTAGCGTGAGAGGTTTACATTTTCTCTATTCAATCCGCTGATGATCCCAAAGGTCAGCGTATCATTGAGTCCATATGGATTTCCTACTGCAACTGCAAATTGACCAATCTTAAGTCCCGAGGAATCACCCAATATGGAACTCGACAAAGGCTTCTCCGTTTCAATCTGAACCACAGCGATATCAGTGTCCTCATCTGTTCCTAAAACAGTACCTACTTTCTCCTCCCCACCGAGCAAGGTAACCTTGATTTTTCCTGATCCCCGAACAACATGACCATTAGTAACAATAATCCCCTTCACTCCATCAATAATCACCCCCGAACCTGCACTTGCGGGCACCCCCGATTGATCGCCCTGCCGACGGATCGAAGGGGAAGGAGGGACATACGCGGACATGCTCACTACCGATGGACGGACCTTGTCAGCAAGAGATACAAGCGCCTCTTCTAGTTCGACCAAAAGATTTTGCCCGGTTGAACCCGCATGTACCGGGTTAGTAAAAAATAAAATGATGCACACCGGAAAAATGATCGCCTTCAAGAACTGAGTTTTCTTTAATAAGTAGTTCATTAGCAGGGTAGTCAACTAGATTCTCTAAACAAATAAAACGCTAGTGATCTTTAATAAACAAGTAGAAGCGGTAGAAATAAATTGAGAATCCAAAAAAATCAGCGCCAAACAGTGCTACAGTTTTCTTAAAAATGGCACTCGTTTCTAATACAAGACCATCCATTAATTGTTTATGGAACCGTACAGCAAGTAAAACTTCGAATTAAAAAAACTCTATATATAGGATAGAACTCTGTCAAGAAGTAATCCCTGCAAAGAGGCCTGTGTGAAACAAGGACGTCATGATCTTAACCAGGAATAACTTTTTTATTCGTAACAACACCCTCAAGATCGCGATTTTCTTTTTCCGTCCAAATGTAGTAAACATAGGTTATGGATTACAAAAAGTTTGAACCAAAGTCAGCTCAAGAAATATTGCAGTGGGCTAAAAATGAATACGGGCAAAAAGCGGGACTCGCTTCCAGTTTCGGGATGGAAGATATGGTCTTGATCGATTTGCTGGCCGGATTACAAGGAGACATTACCATATTCACATTGGATACGGGACGCCTGCACGAAGAAACATACGAGGTCATGGATCGCGCACGATCCAGGTACGGAATTACCATCAAGGCCTATTTCCCTGATAAAGAAAAAGTAGAAACTCTCCAGAAAGACAAAGGGTTCTTCTCTTTCCGTGAAAGCGTGGAAGACAGAAAGGAATGTTGTTCTATCCGCAAAGTAGAATCTCTTAATCGTGCTCTCTCAAACCTGGATGCCTGGATCACAGGTCTACGACGAGAACAAGGAGTAACCCGAGTCGACCTGCAAAAAGTTGCCGTAGACGATGACCACAACTCTATAATCAAGATCAATCCGTTGGCAGACTGGTCCTTGAGCATGGTCGAGGAATATATCAAAACCAATGATGTCCCGGTTAATGCGCTGCATAAAAAAAACTACCCAAGCATTGGATGTGCCCCTTGCACGCGCTCGATAGAAACCGGCGAGGATATAAGGTCAGGTCGGTGGTGGTGGGAAAACCCTGAGCACAAAGAATGCGGACTCCACCCTCGGTCCTAGGTCAAAGCAAACCCACTACTCCTTACAAGTAAAACATCAACTACCGCTTTTCAATTCTATCTATAACTCGCTTTGGATCGGCAAGCACCGCAACAAACCACATGATGATTGACCGCACCATTTCTTTTACCATCTCCAAGCGACTGCCCTTATCTTAAGCCTTACCTTGGCGCCAGCTAGTTCCTATTGTTTCTTCAACTTCAACGAGACGGTAAGGCAAGCTCTGAAACGACAATATTCCGGTCAGCACAAAGTCCTGCAGGGCTTTGCTCTTTGCAAAAAACCTTGCCCTCGAACCAGAAACTATTTCAGCAAGAGACTCTGGTATTGAATCCCCCGGATGGTAACCCATGATTTGAGTGTGTGCCATAACCATTGATCTACCAGCCTTAAAAAACACCATGAGTATTGCGTATGTTAAAGTAACTAAAGGTAGGAACGACTATTATCTAGCTTGCGCAAATCAATAAGAATGGACTCTAAAAACCTCATCGAAAAAACTCGTCTTTACGTAGAAAAAGAATTGGCTGGTGATGGCTCAGGCCACGACTGGTGGCATGTCTATCGTGTCTGGTCTATCGCAAAAAAAATCACTCAAAAGGAAAACGCAGACCCAACGATTGTGGAACTCTCTGCCCTACTGCACGATATTGCGGATTGGAAATTTAATGATGGGGATGAGTCGGCAGGCCCTAGGCAGGCTACCGCCTGGCTAAATAAGAATGGAGTCGACCCAAGACTAGTTGGCGAGGTATGCGAAATCATTTCAACGTTATCATATAAGGGTGCAGGCGTAGCCACACCCATGCGCACGATTGAAGGTAAAATAGTACAAGATGCGGACCGCCTAGACGCCATAGGAGCGGTGGGAATTGCGCGAACCTTTGCCTATGGTGGAAACAAAAACCGATTGATGTATCACCCTGAAGAAACTCCTGTTATGCACGAAAGCTTTGATCACTACAAAAACAACAAGGGACACACGATCAATCATTTTCATGAAAAGCTTTTACTGCTCAAGGATCGCATGAATACGGAGTCTGCAAAAAAACTCGCTGAGCAAAGACATCTCTTCATGGAAAACTACCTGGACCGCTTCCATAAGGAATGGAATGGTGACGCATAAAATAATCATGCAAGCAGCAGAGTTAATAAGTAACGCAAAACGTGCTTTGTTCCTTACAAGCGCGGGAATGAGCGCAGACTCGAATATCCCAACTTTCAGGGATAAAGATGGCTACTGGAAAAACTTCCCCCCTTTTAGAGAAAAAAATCTTCAAGCACAGGATCTGGCAAGCCCATGGGCCTTCCGCAATGAATTGCCACACGCATGGGCCTTTTATGAATGGCGGCGACAAAATGCCCACGAAAACATACCGCATGAAGGCTATGAGGTCATCGATCAATGGATGAAAAATCACTTTGAGGATGCATTCATACACACCACTAATACCGATGGCTACCACCTTCGTTCAGGATGTTCTGCCGACAAAGTACTAGAAGTGCACGGATCGATGTGGCGCCTCCAATGCCTTGATGTTTGCTCACATGCTTTCTGGACTGAAGAGACCGTCCCCCTCTGCAAACTTGAATCGCAAACCATGAGAGCCTCTAACTATCCAACCTGCCCTCAATGTCGTGGAACTGCGCGTCCCCACATTCTGATGTTCGGGGATATGGAGTATGTGGGTCACCCAGAACAAGAAAAAAACTTTGAAAATTTTTTAAAAAAAGAAGTCGACCTTGCCTTATTGGTTGGTAGTTCGGGAGCGGTCCCCACCAATGACTACCTTGCAATTGAGCTTAAAAACAGAGGTGCGAAGCTTATCAATATAAACCCCGACCCATGTGCTAATAACATAGCCCAAGCAGAAGTTTTCATCCCGCTCAAAAGTGGCGATGCTTTTTCCCAACTTGGCGCATTGATTTCTTGAGCAGAAAAACCGATGACCTCCTCCGAGGTTTCACCTATATTAAGAATTCCTATCTAGATGAATGTATAGTATGATTTGTTAAATTTTTCTCACTGCCAATAAGACCCTTAATAAAAGTAGAGGGATTGAGATGAAGATTACGATAGCCGCCCTTATTTTATTTTTCACGAGTAACCTTCCTGTTCATGCAGGTTGTAGTAAGTCAGAGATCTGTACCATGATTGGGAAAATGAACCATTTTGCCATCTTGGACAAATGCCCTAGTGCCGGACCTTTGCTAGCAGAATGTAAAAAAGTTAAAGAAACCACTATAGAAGATCTGGCTCCCGGAGAATTCATTGACAACGGGGATGGAACCGTGACTGACACAGTCAACAAACTAGTGTGGATGAAAACAGGTGAACGCGATAAACAGGGGAACCTTAACAAAGTAAAACTCAAAATAGCCAAAAAAATAGCAGCGGCATCCAGTGCGGGTGGGCGTTCTGATTGGCGTATCCCCTCGCTTGCAGAGTTTAAGACCTTATTTTTCCCCAAGCGAGTTCTTAATGCGGGAGGGAAAAAGGCCTGGATCAATCCTATCTTCGATGATGGAGTTGGTCACTATTACTGGACTAGTACAGCCTGCGACCAGGTATCAGTGATAACAGACCGGTACCAAAAAAAGATTTGTCAGCAGGGAGAGTTGGCGGCCTGGCTCGTTCACTTCAATATCAACGCTGTTTTCTGGCACCACAAGAGTGAAGATTATCACGTCTGGTTGGTTGCTGACTTAAAATAATCTGTGTGATTATTTACTATCTTCCACTTAACCCATTTTTTACAAAAAAATATCTTCCGTTTGAACATTCAGTCTAGCCACGTATTAACGCCCCTTTCTAATTCCATGCAGAACAAAGGCACATTAAAATCATATTGAGCATTTGAATTACCGGAACTTCAAGCCATCCAACACATCTAAGTTATTATCATTAAAAAAACCAACGTAACTACTTTGTAGATATAGAACAGGGGATGGACTAACAGCCCTTCCAGCGATATATTATAGGACTATGAAATAAGGAGAAACACAATGATGCTAGATGGTGAGATTACTGAAATCACAAGTCCACCCAACAAAGCTGATCGCTTCAGATGCGTCACTGTCTGGGTTCCAGCGACAGAAGAACACACCGAAATAACTCTACCGATTGAAGGATTTAAGAAAACAGGCCTTAATGAAGGCGACCAAATCACGATTAAAGTGGAAAAAAAATTCGATATAGACGCCATGGCGCAAGACCTATTCAAAGGAAAGTTATAGCTATTACAAAGTTATAGTTTTTTATCCAGTTGCTTTAAACTTATTGCATGTTTCTAAACTTATATCCCATCGGTTTTTAAGTGATGTCTCCAAAACTTCTTCCTTCATTAACATGAAAAATGCAACCAACTTGAAACAATTAGGTGAGTTCGGGCTAATCGAACGACTTCGCTCCAGGCTTAACACCCACTCACCACGGATAAAAAAAGGCATCGGGGATGATTGCGCGGTTTTCTCAACCCGCCCAAATACCGTACAACTAACATCAACAGATGCGCTCATCGAATCAATCCATTTTGATTTAAAAACAATTTCCCCAGTGCAGTTGGGGCGAAAAGCCATGGCCGTCAACATAAGTGACATAGCTGCAATGGGGGGCACCCCATATTTGGCACTTATTTCATTAGGGCTTCCAACATCCTCATCCACCAAGTTCATTGACAAGCTATACTTAGGGCTACAAACAATATGTGATTCACATAAGATAGAATTAGCTGGAGGCGACACCGCAGCCTCTCCTAAGCACTTGTTCATCAACGTATGTATTGTGGGTGAGGCTAGCAAAAACAGGGTCTTTTATAGGACGGGAGCAAAACCGGGTGATCAGATTTTTGTCACAGGTAATTTAGGTGACTCTGCCATGGGCCTTAAGATTCTAATGGAAAAAAATAAAAAATTTGGCGCGGCTAAGTACAGGAATCTGCTTATAAAAAAACATTTGGAGCCTACCCCTCGAATAAAGGAATCGAGTCTATTAGCCAAATCTCGATTAAACGTGACATCGATGATTGATATAAGCGATGGCCTCACGCAAGACTTGGGGCACCTTTGCTCTAAAGGTAATCTTGGGGCAAATCTTTACGAAGACAGCCTCCCCGTTTCTGAAGCGTTGAATAATATCTGTACGCAAAAAAGACATGATCCAATCAACTGGGCCCTACAAGGTGGAGAAGATTATGAATTGCTGTTTACAATAAAGTCCGAAGATGTTAAAAAACTAAAGAGATTGTTTTTAAAGGCCAATACCTTTATTTCGCATATTGGAGAGATCACCAATTCTCCAAAAAAAATCATCCTGTCGAGGGCAAATGGCAGCAAAATTTTCCTTAAACCGGCAATGGGGTTCAATCACTTCAAGTAAAGATAGTTGGAGTCAACCTTGTTCATTAAATTGAAATCTACCTACCAAAGAATTCTTGCTAATTACGATTCAAATTCACCGGTCACATTAGGAGCCGACTGACACCTTGAACGAATCTATATTACCGCACACCCTTCTTTTAACCATACTTCTTGTTTTTTCGGCTTTCTTTTCTGCCTGTGAAGCAGCTTTTTTTTCTCTCACATCACTCCAACTAAAAGAGTTAAAAGACAAGAAGGGACGCTGGGGACTCATCGCCAACGACCTCCTTGAAAAACCAAGAGAATTACTCATAACCATTTATATTGGGAACGAACTGGTAAATATTGGCGTGTCCGTTATCACGACCTCTATTTTTATAACTCAATTTGGGAGCGTTGGTATAGGCCTCGCGATTGGAGTGGGAACCTTTCTTTTGCTAGTCTTTGGAGAAATCATTCCAAAAACCCTTTCACTTCAATTCCCTCAAACTTATGCCGTTGCAGCCGCATACCCTCTTAAATTATTTGCTTTAGTGGTACAACCAATTCAATCGGTTCTCACATCGATCGCTGAAAAATTTATTTCATTTATAGGGTTTAGGCTTGGTAAAGATAAAAAAACGGCCATAACCGATGATGAGTTCCGCACAATGGTTCAAGTTGGTGAAGGCGAAGGTGTTATTGATTCAGAGGAAAGCGAGCTCATTCATAACGTTATAAAATTCGGAGAAACAACGGCAGCAGAAGTCATGACCCCTAAAATAGATATGTTCACATTATCTATCGACGACAAGCTTGAAGATATTCTACCGCGTATCATAGAAAATTTTTATGCGCGCGTTCCCGTTTTAGATAGTGACGGAGAAAATTTCGCTGGAATTTTATTCACCAAGGATTTAAATAAATTAAAGACCTTGCCACCTGAAAAATTTAGCCTCAAAAGTGTATTACGTCCCTTCATTTCTATTCCACAGACAAAAAAAATCAAGGAATTATTGCAGGAATTCAAAAAAACAAAGCGGCATATAGCCGCTGTTCTTGATGAGTACGGTAGTATCTGCGGATTAGTAACCCTGGAAGATATTTTAGAAGAGCTGGTGGGTGAGATTGACAGTGAAATGCGTCTTGAAGAAAACCCTCTAGCTCAAATTGATGAGAATAATTATCGTCTTCTAGCTACCTATCCGGTTGATGAGTTCAATGAATATTTCAAAACTCAAATCCCCGTAGAGGAATACGATACTGTTGGTGGGCTTGTGTTTGGTCTTTTTGGCAGGATACCGAGGTCAGGGGAGGCAATCACTTACGAAAACTTAAAATTCCGTGTTGAAAAAATGAAGGGTGCTCGCATATTAAATCTACATCTTACCGTTATAAGTTCAGTTAGCAATGGGAATCAAGAGAAGGCAAAGGAAGAAACATAATGGCCCTTTCAACCACATTAATTTTAATTAGCAGCTTTATTCTCATGGAAGCTTTTTTCTCTGGATCAGAAATTGGCATGATTGCCATCAACCGGATTAAAATGAAGCAGAAAGCTGACGACGGAAACAACTCTGCCCAAATTGTCCTTAGTTTACTGAACACACCTGAAAGATTATTCGCCACCACTTCACTTGGAACCAATCTTGCGGTTGTTTCCAGTACTTCTATTTTCACAGCTTACATGGTAACGAATATAGGGCAGCAGGGCGAATTATTGGCCATGATTATACTTTCACCCATCATTCTATTTGCAGGAGAAATTGTTCCAAAGATGATTTTGCAAAACCGCGCCGACACGGTCATGCCATTCCTGATTAGACCCCTTAACTTAAGCCTAACATTACTGTCTCCTATCATAAGCTTTTTTACTGGCATTTCGAATTTTGTCACGAGCAAGTTAATTCGCTTACCGCAGGAGGATAAAAAGTCGTTCAGCAGAGATCAAATCCTGCAGGTTCTTAGTTTGGACTCTCAAACAATCGCGCTTGATGACGCCGAACGAACCATGATCCACAAAATTTTCAATTTTGGTGAAATCACTGTCGAGCAGTGCATGGTACCGCTCGTCCAACTCACAGCTATTCGTGATGACTCAACCCTGGAGGAAGCGCACCAACTTGCCGTAGACACAGGGTTTTCACGATTCCCAGTCTTTCACGAGAGAATGCACAACATCATAGGAATCCTCAATACTTTTGATCTGCTAAATCAGCCAATTAGCAGCTCGCCCATAGCACACCTTATTCGACCGGCTCATTACATTCCTCCCAATAAAAAAATTGACGACCTGCTCAAAGAGCTACAAAAAAGAGGACTGCATATGGGAGTCGTAGTAGATGAGTATGGGGGGTGCATTGGCCTTACAACCGTAGAGGATTTACTGGAAGAAATTGTAGGAGAAATAGAAGACGAGTACGATAAACCAGAACAAAAGTTCCAACCGTATCCGGGAGGCGGTTATATCATCGATGGAGAAATGGAAATAGATGCTATCAACGAAACCATCAAGCTCAACCTGCCTACCGGGGATTACGAAACTCTGGCCGGGTTGGTTTTGAACCGTTTGGAAACAATTCCTCAGCCTGGCAAACAGGTCACCGTAGAAGATGTACGGCTAACAGTAAAAGAAACAAGTCGACGAAAAATTCAATCGATCATTGCAATCAAAGTCATTCCTGAAGAAATCCCAACGGATTCAACAACAGATTGAAATTATAGGTTAGATATCCCTACCGTTCTCTAGTTCTTTATAGGCTTCCATGATTTCTAAAAACTTAAGATGGGCTTCCTGTGCTTGCTCTTCTCCCAGATGGGCTGTTTTATCAGGATGGTATTCCATGACCATTTGACGGTATGCCTTTTTTATTTCTTCACTTGTTGCATTGGAAGGAACACCCAAGAGAGTATAAGGTGTTTTTAAAGCTGCAAGGGAACACTTATCCCGAATTAAATCGTGCTGCTCGTATGACAGACTTAGAAGTTTTGATAACTGACTTAATTCCTTCTGAACCACCTCTGTTAGTTCACCTTCAGCCAAAGCAACTCGGTACGCCAATGCAAGCAAAAGTGACGTATAGTGGTTGTTGCAAGCTTTACAGTATTGCTTAACGATTGGATTAAGATCAGGGTTTAACTTCTGCGTTTCATCAACCACATTATCAATGAAGCTAAGCTCACCAGCAGAATAATTAAGATTCTTTTGGAAAAATACTTTTATAGCGATTCGCGAATGTGGTTTCACGGCTCCCCGGACCATCGATATTTTTGTCATCACAACTGCAATACAGGTCACAAAAATCCCTTGATCATCAAGCCCCGGAAGAGATTTACGAATTTTTCGCTGGAGTTTCTTAGTAACAATATGTTGCAAGGCACCGCCAATAACAGCACCCATGGGTCCACCTCGCAAAAACCCCATCCCTGCTCCAACAATCCAGGACATCTAGCATCGCCTCTTAACTAAAGAAATAAAATTCTAAAAAAACACCTTTAAAAACTACGCAAACCAAAACCTCACAAACAATTAAATAAAAAAATAGTTAGAAGGTAAAATATTTCATATAATTATATAAAAACTTGCATTATATAGGGTACTAATAGCAAGGGCTTAGTTCTAATTAAATTAATTTCACAGTGTTAAAAGGAATCTTTATGATCAAGCATATTGTGATGTTCAAGCTAAAAGACAGAAACAGGGAAAATATCGAAAAAATAGTCGATGCATTAAAAACACTCGAAGGAAATATTGACGTCCTTCGTTCTGCAGAAATCGGGATAAATTTTACCGAATCAGAAAGAAGTTACGACATAGTACTGACAACAGAATTTGATGACCGTAAAGCGCTTAACGCTTATGGGCCTCACCCCAACCATCTCCCTGTTGTTGAAACCGTGCGCTCCCTTTGCTCAGGTTCAGTAGTTGTTGACTATGAGACATAAGGCCTGTTCACCTATATTAAACAACTGCTTACACAAAATAAAACACGAAAAAGAAATTCTTTCAACTAAGCAACCCAACACCCCATACTAATAAATAAACTCTTGTAATTCATTATGCAAAGTGATAAATTTTCCGCTAAATTTAACCAGTCTCAAAAAATGTTTTAAATGACCAAGTTATGGATAACATAATTAATTGATCAATATCTTAAAATAATAATAATGACTGACAAGAGAGTAGGCATAAATTACTGAGGAAATTATAGAATGGCTATCAAAAAAAAATCGACTAAACGCAAGGTCACTACAAAAACAAAATCCCCTAAAAAAAAGGGGACAAAGGCTGTTAAAAAGAAAACCTCCTCTAAAACAAAAGTAAAAACAAAGGCTAGAACAAAAGTAAAGGCAAAAACAAAAACAAAAGCAAAAACAAAGGCTAGAACAAAAGTAAAGGCAAAAACAAAAGTAAAGGCAAAAGCAAAAACAAAAACAAAAGTAAAGGCAAAAGCAAAAACAAAAGCAAGAGCAAAAGCAAAAGAAAAAACAAAGGTCAAGGAGCCAAAACAACTTTCCCAACCCAGACCTGTCAAACTAAAAAAAGTGGTGCTAGATCGTGAAGCGATCAAAATCCGGGGACAGTTGGTACTCAACCAGCAGGAACTACTTAATATCATCCAGCTAAATCAATCTACCGAACGGAAGATATCCGAGTCAAACTTTAGCAATGAAATTGATATGGCGTCGGACCTGGAAGGAAGAGAAATGATGTTCCAACTCACAAGTAGAGACAGGAGTGAGTTGAAAAGAATCCAAGACGCAATTTATAAACTCGACCACGGAGTCTACGGTATTTGCGAGAGTTGTGCAAAAAAAATAAGTGCAAAGCGGTTAAAAATTTTACCGTTATCTACTCTTTGTATACAATGCAAAGAGGCGATGGAACAAGCCTAAAAAAAGACTACTCTTCATTTTCCGTGACATTTTTTGAATTTTTTTCCACTCCCACAATGACAGGGATCGTTTCGACCCACTTTTTTATCGTCTCGACGGACTGTTGACGGTTTCGACTCTTCTGAACTTGCACCTCGATGTTCTACCATGTTTCCAGACTGACTTTGTTCAGCAGAAAACTCAGAACCCTCTTCAATTTGAACTTTAAAAAGATATTCAGTCACACCCTCACGAATCTGGTGCATCATTTTACTGAACATCTCAAACCCCTCCTTCTTATATTCTGTCAAAGGATTTTTCTGGGCGTAACCACGTAAACCGACACCGTCTTTCAAATGATCCATTCCAAGAAGGTGATCTTTCCATAAATTGTCAATCACCTGAAGCATAATCATTTTTTCTAATTGACGCATCATATTAGGATCGATGCCCTCTTCCTTTATTGCGTAACAACTTTGAACAGATTCCATAATAGCGTTATGAAGTTTTTCTCGATCACAGTTTTCTAAAGGAAGGCTAAGGCTGCTTCCAATCTCAAGGGCCTCTTCTTGTTTTTTAATCGGAACCATGAATTGACGCATCATGTATTCATCAAGAGCCTGAATATCCCATTCTTCAGGATATATTTTTTCGGATGCAATATCATTCAATACTTCATTCACCAATTCATCGGCCATTTCCAAAAGCATTTCTCTATGGTTCTCATTATTCAGAATATCCCTGCGCAAACCATAAAATACCTCCCGCTGCTTATTCATTACGTCGTCATATTCAAGAAGATGCTTTCGAATATCAAAATTGTGGGCTTCAACTTTTTTCTGGGCATTGGCCACAGCTTTGCTAACCATTGGATGTTCTATAGGTTGCCCGTTTTCCATGCCAAGCTTTTCCATAATTCCTGAAATTTTTTCCGAGCCAAAAATTCGCATTAAATCATCTTCAAGTGAAAGGTAAAAACGGGATGAACCCGGGTCACCTTGCCTTCCAGATCTACCTCTTAGTTGGTTATCAATACGACGGCTTTCGTGTCTCTCTGTACCAGTAATGTGCAGGCCTCCTAATTCAGATACTCCTTCGCCCAACACTATATCGGTGCCTCGCCCAGCCATGTTAGTTGCTATGGTAACCCCTTTCTTATGGCCAGCCTGTGCTATGATTTCAGCTTCTTTTTCATGATGCTTTGCATTAAGAACATTGTGTTTGATACCATGTTTTTTCAGACGATGACTTAACTGTTCAGATTTTTCTATCGATATTGTACCTACTAGCACCGGTTGCCCTGATTCATTGCAACCACGTATTTCCTCAATGAGAGCTTCAAATTTTTCATCTTCTGTTCGGTAAATCAAATCAGAACAATCATCTCGAACCATTTCCTTATTAGTCGGTGCCACAATAACTTCAAGATTATAAATCGAGTTGAATTCCTCTGCCTCAGTATCGGCCGTACCTGTCATTCCAGAAAGTTTATCGTACATACGAAAATAGTTTTGAAAGGTGACACTAGCTAATGTCTGATTTTCATTTTCTATCTTTACGCCTTCTTTAGCCTCCAAGGCTTGATGAAGCCCATCACTGTATCTTCGCCCTGGCATCATTCGACCTGTAAATTCATCGATAATCACCACTTCTCCATCATTAACTACATAATCAACTTCATTTTTAAACAAAGCATGTGCCTTTAGCGCTTGCTGAATACAATGCAGCGTCTCTATATTCTGCGGATCATATAGGTTTTCAATATCGAGAATTTTTTCAACCGTCCCTATGCCTTCATCATTTAAAGCAGCTGTTTTAGCTTTCTCGTCAACCTGAAAATCTTTTTCCTTACGTAGTTTCGGGATAACCTTGCAGGCTTCGTCATATTTTAAAGTGGATTCCTCAGCTGGACCGGAAATAATAAGTGGGGTCCTCGCCTCATCAATAAGAATGGAGTCAACCTCATCGACAATAGCAAAGTTTAGATCTCTCTGGACAAACTGTTCAGAAGAAAATTTCATATTATCGCGAAGATAGTCAAACCCAAACTCATTGTTGGTCCCGTAAGTAACATCGCAATTGTAAGCCTCTCTTCTTTCTTCTTCCGGCATATCGTGATAAATGCGCCCAACTGTAAGTCCCAAAAACTCATAAATTGTTCCCATCCACTCGCTATCTCTTTTAGCCAAATAATCATTGACGGTAACAACGTGAGACCCCTTACCTTCTAGCGAATTTAGATAAACCGGGAGAGTAGCCGCAAGTGTTTTTCCCTCTCCCGTTTTCATCTCAGCAATTTTCCCTTCGTGCAAAACCACCCCACCAATCATCTGAACATCGAAGTGGCGCATCTTAAGAGTTCGCAGCCCTGTTTCTCTTACCACAGCAAAGGCTTCGGGCAGGATATCATCAAGTGTAGCTCCTTCCTTAAGCCTAGCCTTAAACTCACATGTCTTTGCTAGAAGTTGATCGTCACTGAGCTTGCCGATAGAAGCTTCGAGTTGGTTTATTTGGTCAACGATAACCTGTATTCTCTTAACCTCTCGATCGTTTCTTGTCCCAAAGACCTTTTTTAAAAAACCAAGTACCATGGAAATCTTTACCCCTTGAACTGTTAAATTTATACTTCTTCAACTTAATAGAGTGCTGAGCCTTACTGACAAAATCACAAGAATAAAAAATATCATCAGTGGCGCATTATTTTAAATGGGTCATTGCAAGCGACTATTGCTCATGCATTTGATAAAAAAGTGGCTGGGCTTAAAACCCTGCGCGGGGAGGAGGTATGGAGCAAGTTATCTATCCACCGGCGTTTAATCTTCTAAGATATAGTTTTTAGGATTCGTGGGAACACCATTTACAAGGACTTCATAATGCAGGTGAGGACCAGTACTCCTTCCTGTATTTCCTACCAACGCTACTATCTCCCCCCTTTTCACCTTACTACCAACTTTGATCAGATTCTTTGAGTTGTGTCCGTAACGAGTCACAACTCCATAACCGTGATCTACCTCTATCAACTTCCCGTAACCACGCTCACGGCCCGATACTGTAATCATTCCATCAGCGGTAGCACGAACAGCTGACCCAGAACGCGCTCCGATATCCCAACCCTCATGCTTTTCTCGAAGACCAGTAAAGGGAGATTTCCGATACCCAAAACCCGAGGTAACCCAGCCTCTTGTCGGCCAGATAGAAGGTGTGGACTGAAGAAATGATTTTTGGTTCTTAAAAAAATGATCTAATTCCTGCAAACTTATGGCTTTAACTTTAGCCTGAATAGTTAAATGCCCAAGATTGTTAGCTAACCTATTCGCTAATACTTTCGACTCATGAGCCAGTGTCGTTGTTAAGCTGTATGACGATAAACCATAAGCCCCTCCTATACCCAAGCTTTTAGCACTATTCTGAGGAGAATCTTCTAAAGCCGTAATTACTCGTAACTTCTTTTCGAAACGCCCCAAGCGAGCCATCTCAGACTCAAGGTTCTTCATTTGTGCAGCGATCTTCTCAGCTTGGATCTTGCGTATTTTAGATTCGCGTCGAAGCTCAGTTAGCTCAATTTCATCACTTGAC
>Ga0209043_1000514_pt1 | contig 24125 bp, 25 predicted proteins | sample SaaInlV_100m_DNA_3_FD_184654 | JGI IMG/M metagenome (GOLD analysis project Ga0209043, IMG submission 184654) | Marine microbial communities from expanding oxygen minimum zones in the Saanich Inlet - SI037_S4LV_100m_DNA (SPAdes) (version 2) | ecosystem: Environmental > Aquatic > Marine >... | reverse complement strand
TTTATCTGCCTTCAAGTAAACTCCCCCGTTTTGATTCTTACTGAGGTATTCTTTCACCTTGCGAGAGAGGATTACTAGATTTACCATCTCGTCGTCATTCCAAAAAACTTTTTTATTGCCCTTCAGCGTTACACTCGGGATTTCTTTAACTTGAACTGGTTCAGTGGATTCTTGGGGAAGTTGGACCTCTAAACTATGTTGCATCAGAGGGGCGGTGATCATAAATATCACCAACAAAACCAACATAACATCCACAAAGGGTGTCACGTTAATCTCTGCCATCATAGGTCGTCTTTTTCTCAACATAATGAGATGCACAGAAGCAGAAATTTTTTTAAAACCGCTGTCAGAATAGATCTAGGTCATCCATTTGAGCTGGTAAAATTTCTTTCGAAAAGTTCTTTTCTAGTAAATAAAGAAAGTCGTGGGAAAAATCATCCATGTCGCTGGTAAATATTCGAATCTTATCACTAAGGTAGTTATAAAAAACTACCGCCGGTATCGCCGCAGCTAACCCTGCAGCTGTAGCGATCAAGGCTTCCGCAATTCCAGGAGCAACTCCACCAATACTAGCTGATCCTTGAAATCCAATCGCGCTGAATGAGGTCATGATACCCCATACCGTACCGAACAAACCTATAAACGGTGCCGTACTTCCCGTAGTCGCCAAAAAATCCAGACGGCGCGAGAGCCGACTGATTTCCGCATTTATCGCTTTATTAACCGCTAGAATTACCCCTTTAATGTCTCTTGCCGAAAGGAATTTTTCACTCTCCGAAACAGAAAGCTTGGTATTTTCCGATTTCGCTAGTTCCTGAAACACATAAAGCTCTCGGTATCCAATCAGAAAAATACGGGCAACTGTACTGTATTTCAGTTCGCGAGCATAGTCATGGATATTAAGAAAATTAGTAGACTTGGAGAAATAAGAGCAAAACCTTCTATTCTCGTTCCTTGCGTTTTTGAAAAAAAAATATTTCTGCAAAATGATTGCCCACGAAATAACAGAGAACAAGAGCAGCAGCAATAGAACACCCTTGGCCATAGTGCTAGAGTTCAGCATCAAATCGGCTATGCTCAAAGTATTTTCAACCATTGTTTCCTGCACGGCAAACCCAAGCAGGGTCGACAAAATCGAACTCAACCCTATAAATTGTTTGTTTTCAAATAATTACACGACTCTCAATATAATAAAACTATGCTTTGTTGTCAAATCTACTTAGAAGTCTCAATAAGCACTCAATTGTGATCAGGATCACAACGCTAGGTCAAAGAGGATTAAGACATACCGCTTAGTATATTTTTTAAGATGTGTACTGGAGTGAAAATTCCAAAAAAAAATCAACTTATTATTTCAAGGGCTATTTTTTTACTCGCTCAAGATAGCTACCTGAGGTGGTAGATATTTTAATTTTTTCTCCAGTTTCTATAAAGTTCGGGACCGTGACAACAAAACCAGTTTCAAGAGTGGCTGGTTTGCCACTTCCGGACGCTGTTGCTCCCTTGAGCGGAGGATCTGTTTCTGTTACCTCCAATTCGACTGCTTCAGGAAGAGAAACACCTAAAGGTTTTTCTTTATAAAATTCTACTTTAACTAAAGTATTAGGGAGAAGAAACTTGATGCTTGCTTTTAACAGATCCTCATCCAGAAATATTTGCTCATAGTTTTCGCAATTCATAAAACAATGGCCTGAAGAATCATTGTATAGGTACTCCATCTTTACTTGTTCCAGCGACAAACGCTCAACCTGCTCATCAGCTCGAAACTTCACCTCAGTCTGCAGACCATCCACAAGGTTTCTCAGTTTGACCTGACAAAAGGCTCGCCCCTTTCCTGGTGACCTGTGTTCAGAGGTCATGACACGATAAATTTTATCGTTGTGTTTAATTACATAACCAGGGCGGACCCCGTTTCCATTGACATAAGCTACCATGCTATGCTCCGAATACTTTAACAACTAGAAAAAATCAGAAATCTAAATAATAATATTTCTAAAATAATTATAACTAGCACTAAAGTAGAAGCAAGTTAAATAAGATTCTATACCAATAATTTCAACCAAAGCCGTATCCAATGAAGTGTCCACTTTGCGATTACGATTCAACTATTTTCCTTCTGGAAGCGGATGCCAGAGAATACAGGTCTTGTGAAAAATGTTATCTCGTTTTTGTCCCATCCAAATTTTTTATTTCAAGAAAACGAGAGATTGAGCGTTACCTGGAACACAACAACACTCTGACAAACGAAGGGTACGTGATGATGTTTCAAAAGAAAATTAACACGATTAAAAAAATATGCTCCGGAGTAAATACTGTTCTAGATTACGGGTGCGGATATGAACCTGTTCTCAAATTTCTACTTGAGCGTGAAGGATACAAAACACATGGTTACGACTTAAATTTTTCCCCAAATGAAGAGCTAGATGAAAAATACGACCTAATCATCTCAACAGAAACTTTCGAGCATATAAAAAACCCGAGGCAAGACCTAGCGTCCCTGACACCAAATATTTTGAGCAAAGGATACTTAGCTATAATGACCCGTTTTTATCCTTTAAGAGATGGCGCCTTATGCCTTGAGTCTTTCACTGATTGGTATTATAAACGTGACCCCACTCATATTGCGTTCTACGGTCAAAAAACGTTTTTATGGATAGCAAACGAATTCAAAATGGAAATCTGTTATAACAATGATTTTGATTTTATTATTTTCCAAAAAAAATCATAAGGAGAACTATGGCAGGAGAATACGTATTCACCATCAGCGGTCTTTCAAAAACTTACGGCGCCAAAACGGTTCTAGAGAATATCAATCTGTCTTTTTATCACGGAGCCAAAATTGGGATCGTTGGGGAAAATGGATCTGGAAAATCAACTCTATTAAAAATTATGGCTGGCGTGGACAACGAATTTAATGGGCAAGCAGAACCGCTTAAAGGTATTCGTATTGGCTTTATCTCCCAAGAACCGCATCTAGATATGAGTAAATCCGTAAGGGAAAATGTTGAAGAAGCTTTCGCTGACACTAAAAAACTACTTAATGAATTCAACGAAGTGAGTGCCAAAATGGGCGAACCTTTATCAGATGCTGAGATGGAAAAAGCTCTTGAAAAAATGGGGCGTTTACAAGATCAAATTGATTCGGTAGATGGGTGGGAACTAGACCGCCAGATTAACGTGGCTATGGACGCACTAGTACTTCCTCCGGACGAACAACAATCTTCAACGTTATCTGGTGGGGAAGCTCGACGTGTCGCATTGTGCCGTACCCTTCTTCAAAAACCAGATATTCTACTCCTTGATGAACCCACAAACCACCTCGATGCTGAAACAGTACAATGGATGGAAGAAACTCTTGCTAATTATCCAGGTAACGTGATCGTTTCAACTCATGATCGCTATTTTTTAGACAATATTACAAAATGGATCCTTGAATTAGATAATGGCCGGGGCATCCCTTTTGAGGGTAACTATACCTCATGGCTTGAACAAAAAGCCGAGTTGCTTAAGCGCAGAGATAAAACGGCCTCCGGTTTACAGAAAAAAGTAGACCAAGAACTGGAATGGCTCCGTGCAAGCCCTAGTGCGCGAAGAAAAAAAAATAAAAGTAGAATAAGTGACTATGAAAAACTCGTATCCCAAAAAGTGACTATTGATGAAAACACACTCGACATACAAATTGACTCTGGACCTCAGTTAGGGGAAAAGGTAATTGAAGCAACTGGCTTGACCAAGGGCTATAGCGACAATCTTCTCATCAAAGACTTGACGTTTTCTATCCCCCGTGGTGCGGTTGTTGGACTAATCGGCCCAAATGGAACAGGAAAAACAACTCTTTTCCGTATGATTGTCGGTGAAGAATCTCCGGACAAAGGAGAAATACAAATCGGCTCTTCCGTAAAGTTATCATACGTTGATCAACACCGGCATGATCTTGACGGCGAAAAAACTATTTTCGAGGAAATTACAGGGGGTACCGATCAGATAGAGGTTGGTGGCCGTTCTATTAATTCGCGTTCTTATGTAGGGAAATTTAATTTCAAGGGAAGTGATCAACAAAAACAGGTTGCTAATTTATCAGGAGGAGAACGTAACCGTGTTCACCTAGCAAAACTTCTACGACGAGGTGGTAACCTCCTGCTTCTTGACGAACCTACAAATGATCTCGACGTTACCACTTTACGTAACTTAGAAAGCGCCATTCTGAATTTTAGTGGCTGTGTTCTAGTAATAAGTCATGACCGGTTTTTTCTAAACCGGATCTGTACTCATTTACTCGTATTCGAAGGCGCAAGCAAAGTACGCTGGTTTGAAGGAAACTTTGAAGAGTACCAAGAAAAACGTCGAGAAGAATTAGGCGGACGTGAAGAGAACAGACGATCCAAATATAAAAAGCTAACTATTCGTTAACGTTATTTATTTGTTAAGGAAAAACGTTAATAAGAAAATCGCTTTAAGTAATGAATTATCTGCCAAATTTCTTTATCGCTCAGGGTAAATTTAAAAGCTGGCATGGCAGTTCCGTTGGACCCATTTTTAATAACCCAAAATAACTGACCGTCTGACAGAGATTTCATTATTTCTGTACAGGTAAAATTTCTGGGTGTAGGTTCCAACCCTCGCGCCAAGCGTCCATTACCATTACCTCGAATTCCGTGGCACATTTTACAAGACGTCGGTTTTGAATTTTTCTGATAAAGCGACTTTCCTCGCTCAATATTTTTTGCATTAGCAAACAAGGGGTTTTTTTTAAGAAGGTACTTTGAAGGTGCTTTTTTGGTTTTACGCAACTGAGGGCAAATACCTGACGCGATAATCAGCTTAGTGGGATGCATGGATATGTTGGATAGATAGCGATCTAAAGAACCCAATTGCTCATCTGCGGAAACCTTTGCTACTGGAAACACAAAAAAAAAGACCGTAGCTATAAGGAGAAAAAACTTCACAGTTTACCCACTTCAAAATTTCATTTACTTGGTAAAACTAGATAAAGAAAAATAATCTTGAAAATTAGAAAGTCGTTTCTTGCTAGAGGGGACCATCAAAGAAATTGATATACCACTAAAAAAATTACCTTCTTTAAATTAGAAATTCAAAAGATTAACTAACTGTTCTACCCACCTCTAGTTAGCGAGTGTCCTAAGATAAAGGATGATTTGCCAGACTTGTACATCGGTCAAATTTTTATAAGCATTCATCCCAGTGCCAGGCGATCCGTTTTTCACAACCCAGAACATCTGACCATCTGATATATCTTTCATCGTCTCAGAGCAGGAAAAGTTTCTTGGCGGAGGGTTAAGACCAAGTGCCATCATTCCCATTCCGTTACCAGTCGACCCATGACAAACCTTGCACGCTGTCGGTTGCGCATCCGTGTGAAAGAGCGATTCTCCCGCAAACAAGTTCATCGAATCGGTTTTTAGTGGATTTTTTAATTTCAAAAATTCGTCAGGCGCCGATGTAGTGTAGCGTATTTGTGGACAAGTGCCTTTACCCATATGCCCCGATCCGTGGTGCATATCGTGTTGTCTATACTGTCGCAACCCATGTCTCATGCTGGGACCAGAAAATGCTTCTCCGACATAAGATAACAAAAAAAATAACGCAGCAAAAAACACCAAAAACTTAGGCGCAAAACGTATAAAGTAGACCATAGAGTTTTATTCTAGCTTTAAGTAAAACTACCCTTCTCATCATAACTTACGCTTACGAACTAGCTGAAAACTTTTTTTTATTGTGGGAATTCTGTGGGCACTTTCACATGCTGCCAACCTTCGCCCTCCAAAGTACGAAGCATTGCAACCAAATCGTTTACCTCCGCATCGGAAAGTTTGAGTGGTATGATCTGATTATCCAAGAAGGGATTTTTAATACCTCCCTTGTTATAATGTGAAATAACGTCTTTAAGGGTAGCAAATCTACCATCATGCATATATGGAGCTGTCTTGGTAATTTCTCTAAGAGTTGGAGTCTTGAATGCCCCTAAATCTTTTTCGTTTTTGCTTACTCGATAACGACCCAAGTCTAAGGTATCAGAATCATCCCAACCGATTCCTACATTATGAAACTGTTCATCAGAAAAGTTCGTGCCCATATGGCAAAGGTTACATCGTGCTTTATCAAAAAAAAGCTTTTTACCTCTCTTAGCAGACTCTGAAATCGCACCCTGATCTCCGTCATAGTCAAAACGGTCGAAAGGACTGTTCCCCGAAACTAACGTTCTTTGAAAAGAAGCAATCGCTCTACCAACATTCTCTTTAGTTAATTTATTGACCCCATAAATATCAGTAAATAGCTTTTTATAACCCTTGAAACTGCTGATTTTTTTAATTAATTCGTCATGACTTGTAAACCCATGCTCTATTAAATTGGCAAATGGCCCTATCGACTGATCTTCTAAAGTAGCGGCACGGCCATCCCAAAACTGAGCTTTGCTAAAACCCCGATTTATGGCAGTTGGGGCGCTTCTACCTCCCTGTTGGCTATTTATTCCTGTTGAAACGGGCTGTCCATCAGTAAAGGCCAAAGCTGGTATATGACAACTCGCACAAGCAATTGTATTGTTAGCGGAAAGACGTTTGTCAAAGAAAAGCAAGCGACCCAGTTCAATTTTTTCTTTAGTCATTGGGTTGTCTTGTGGAACTTTAAAGGCTTCTTCATCTAACCCTAGCGGAATCTTTAGTTCATAGGGGCCCTTAGAAGCAGCTTGAGTAGCTACAGATGAAATAGCCAAAAAAGAAAAAATAGCTCCCATAAAAACACATGTCGTAAAGAATTTATTTTTAAGTATTTGCCCTGACATATTATTTGCTCCTTAGCATAGATAGTTTGTGCCAATATTCAATTACGATGTAATCTTTAGAGAAAAGTTGCTTCGCAAATTATTATTTTTTTTTCATCAAATCTCGTTAGACTCCGGCCAATGACCTGATAAAAAGAATCACCTTCCAACCTTCTTTCTCGCTAATTACTTTTCCAACTCGAATCGGCATACTGGTTCCTGGACTACCATTTTTTAACACCCACATCATTTCTCCATCGGTTCGAACATCCTGCCATTTAGCATCAGTGAAATTACGTGGAGAGTGTCCCGGAACCTTTACTCCTTTGCCCTTCACACCATGACATTTGACGCATAGTCCCTTCCCAAAATAAACCTTATTACCCTCTTTAATATTTTTTTTCGTTGGAGGAAACGGGTTATCCATATCCTGAAGTATTTCAAGAAGCGCCTCCGGAGCACGAGGATAATAAACGTCTTTGTGAAATGCTTTTGCTGAATTTAAAGAAAAAAAAATAGAAGTCAGAATTCCAGCAAACAATATAGTCTTATATTTCATCATCAGTTTTTCAGATCATTTAGGTAATAATTCTTAACATCCTCTGAATACTAAAATTATTCTATGATACTTAAATCGAACGTCTTCGTTGGATATAAAAAAAATAATACTCTTTGGATTAAAAAAAATCATTGCGGCGTCGGATGGCGAACAAGCCTTAAAAACGCATCAGTAGCTGTCACCTTATCTTGAAACGACTTGCCTCCCTCATCCTTAAAAGAAACGACAAAAGCTTTATTTTTTTTATCTTCACTGGTCCAAGTACTCCAGCCCGCTCCTTTTGGGAAAATATTATCAATAAAAATTTTATCACCATCCTTATCCGTATTTCGTTTGCGCCTTTCATAAAGCAAACTAGCTTCTTTAACGGATGGTAAACGCCAATCGTCATATCCTGCAAATTTTTTATTGTTCATACGCTGAACATACTCTTTCGCGGTGTACCAATTAACCCACTTGTGTTCCATCAGCCAATAATCGCTACTCATCCACATCAAACTATTTTTTTTATCCAAAATGGTGCCATCCAAGTACTTTTCATATCTTTGATCAGAGGAAATTTTAATAGGTTGTATTTTTACAGTTTCGGCGTAGACAACTGATAAAACACCAATTAAAACCGCAGGAGCTATCAGCCAACCGGTTAAAATCGCTAAAAAACGCAAACACAATTGCATCTGTTATCCTCCCTAAAAACTTCGTCCTTGGTTTAGTTTGCACCTGTCATTTTTATTTATTAATACAATTCTACAATGTCCAACATCGTGTGTAAACGGGAATTCACCTTGACAGGTCGCTGTCTTCTAATAGAATTAAATTATATTAATTTAAAGGACTTTTTTTATGTTTTTTTCCTCAAATAACTTGTGCAAAAAACTTAACTTTATTTTTTTCCTGATTTTAAGTGCCTTCACACCGATGGTTGTCTCAGCAGCTTCAAATGACCAGACTCGCTGGGATAAATATTACGACATGGAAGAATTTCTTTATGGCACCGAACCAATTCCATTCTTGAAGGATAATATAAGTCTTCTTCCTAAAAATAAAGCACTCGATTTGGCCATGGGTGAAGGTCGAAACGGGGTTTATCTTGCAACTCAAGGATTTGAGGTGCTAGGACTTGATGTTTCTCCCATAGGACTCAATAAAGCACAGCAACTGGCAAAACAATTCAATACCACAATTCAAACCCGTGTAGTTGATCTTGAAAACTATCAACTCAAAAAAAACTCATACGATGTAATTATTTGCACCTATTATCTGCAGAGAGATTTATTTGACCAGATAAAGGACTCACTTAAACCTGGTGGTATGGTCTTGATCGAAACCTTCAATACCGACTATCTAAAGTACTCCCGCTTCCCAAAAAAATATCTCCTAAAACATAACGAACTTCTCGAAATTTTCAAAGATTTTAAAGTTATTCGCTACCAGATGTACGATGATGGGAAAGAAGCTTTCTCCAGTATTATTGCGCAAAAATCCAAGCTGTGAGTCGAGTCGAAAAATTTTTCATCACGCTAGCAAATTTTTTTCCGGTCTGGGTTGTTGGAGGAGCATTTTTGGCTTTATGGAATCCCTCAACAGCCACATGGTTCCAGCCTACATGGATTCCACTCTTTCTTGGAATCATTATGCTGAGCATGGGACTCACTCTAAATCTGGAGGATTTTCTACGAGTTATTCAAATTCCCAAGTCCATCGCCCTTGGTATTGGACTGCAATATACCGTCATGCCCCTCTTAGGGTTCTCTCTAGGAACTCTTCTAGATCTACCGATGGACTATGTCATCGGAATCGTTTTAGTTGCTTGTTGCCCTGGAGGAACTGCGTCTAACGTTGTTTGTTTTATTGCAAGAAGTAATATCGCTCTTTCTGTGAGTCTCACAACAGTTTCTACTCTTGCCGCGGTTATCATAACGCCATTACTAACCACGCTAATGATCGAATCTATTTCACGTAATTCGATTGGAGTACCCATTCAAGTAGACACTAGAGGACTACTGGTTAATACCTTTAAAATAGTTATTCTGCCCGTGGTAGTTGGGGCATTACTCAACCACTATTTCAGAAAATGGGTTAAAAAAATTAATCCTTACACGCCATTTATCGCCGTGATGTCGATCGTGTTCATAGTCGATTTCATTCTTGCAGTGAAAAAAGAAGAGATTTTTTCAACGGGATCTACACTTATTCTTGCGGTTGTCATCTTGCATACATTAGGATTTTTGCTCGGATATTTTTTATCAAAATATTTCATGTTCAATGACAAAAACTCTCAAACAATATCTATTGAGGTTGGGATGCAAAATTCTGGTCTGGCAACAGAACTTGCCAGAAGCAACTTCCCGGATTTTAGCTTAGCAACAGTTCCAGGGGCTATCTCAGCATTGACTCATTGTATTCTTGGAAGTATTGCTGCTGGTTTATGTCGATTACAGGAAAAATCTTACAAATAATAAATATAGGCCGGTGTGAATCTTTTCACCTGAAGGCAATTAGGAAAGGGATTTTAAGCCATTTTGCGTGATTAGCTGTCGCGTTTTCATAATAATTTTCTCAGCTAGATCCGGTTCTTGTCTATTTTTTAAATACGATGCGGTTTTTGAAAAAATAGAACGCGCTAATAAAGGCGCAAAATAATAAAATTCCATATGACGGGCGATAGCTTCATCTGATGACTTTTTATTTAAATATCCAACCGATAAGTGAAAATTATATTTCATAAAATGAGCCCCAGGGACATAATCACGTTTTACAAATTCAACAAACTTTCTAAAATTAAAAATAAAGGGATCCTGTCGAAAGTTTTTTAAAAATTTATTGGCGTTCTTTATAAACGAAAAGTCTTTAAGAAGCGGGTTTATTTTGAATGCCTCTTCAAGATACTTACGTGCCAACTCTTTTTCTCCATTAATAGAATAAAATGTTCCGAAAATCCAATATGACACAGAAAAATCCGGTGAAAGATCGATAGCTTTTCTCATAAGGTTTTCAAAAAGGCTTTTAAAGTCAGGACTCTTAGACACAAGCGGAAACTGCAAAATACTTCCTAAAATAAATTCATTTATTCCTGTCATATGAACATGTTTCGTGATAGCGACTTGCTTGTGAGTACAAACCCCACCATGCAATGCTAGGCAGGCCGAAAATGACAGGTCTTCCGTTTGGTTCGACGCAAAAATACTTTTTAGATATTCTAGCTCTAATTTATTTTTCGACCAATTCTCTTCACTGTATTTTTGGCCAAAAGTTTCACCAAACTTATATTTTTCATTTAAATATTTAAATAATTGGAACGCCAACACTCGGTTACCTGCTCCTGTTGGATGGATAGTATCAGCAAAAAATTGACTTTTACCTTTAGTCAAAGGAGACAACCCATTATCAACATAAAATACATGCTTATATTCATTTGCTATTTTTTTTTTCAACGAATTAATATGCATAAGTGCACTTTGCCTATACCCAATCTCCTGCAATGAAAAACCGCTAAATTGCTCATACCTAATAAACTTGTCTACATTTCCTCTCTCGAATAACGAAGGGAGACTGACCAAGACAATATGAGTTCCTTTGGCTTCTGCATCTTCAATAATTTCCCTAAGGTTCTCCAAATAATATTTGGTATTACCCTGAAAAAAATTTATACCTAATTCACTCGGTTTATTTTTAAAACCCTCACTGATTTTAAGCCTCAAAAATCTAAAGATATTTGAACGCACCAACACTGGATGATGATTCATGCAATATTGACTTTTCTTTTTAATACCCGATTCCCTCATTTTGTTAATGTCATTCCAACCACTCATCAATAAAATCACATCAGGTTCTAAATCTACAATCTCTTTTTTATACCGTTTCATTACCTGGCAAGAGGTGTAACCCCAAAGACCGGCATTAATGACTTCAATTTTTTGTTTACCCGTAACAGCTCGATTAAGCATTCTCTCTAAAAGCCTCGGGTAAGTTAACTCATTCTCATACATGCCCGCTGTAGTAGACCCTCCCATTGCCACAATTCGAAAGGTATCCGGAGATTTATTTTTTTTAAAATAAGGGCCACGATACCCCAAACTGTTAACAACAATATCCCCATTCTCACTGCGAATAATTCCCTCTTGGTAAGTAAAACTTAATTTGGTTGAGATTGGTTTCCCCGAGATATCAGTGATTTTTTGTTTTTCTACAATCATTGGGAACATATGTGTCAATTTCCCCATAGCTTGTTTGCGAATTTGGTAACCAAGATCACCATCAAATTCCATTAGCGGATGTTTCCCATCCATCATCCCCACATTTTTATAAATATTATCTCCCTGAATTAAGGATCCAGCGATCCACTCAAGCCCAAAAAAAATAACCCCATTTACAAACAATGTAAAAAAAAACAATTTTATTTTTTTGTTGTTAGAAAACATTTATTTTAAGTCACAGCAAGACTTAAGGTAAGTCTCTAAAATTGATAGCTCAATATAAACTTGAGGTGGTTTTAATTAAAGTATTTGTTACAGAATCATTTCCCAAGTAATAACCTGTTCAGCAAGGATATTAGTTTTAGTAGTTTTTCCGACAATACGTTCTAATTCTGTTGGAGAGATACCAGTGCCAGGGCGTTTCAAACTTATCATGTCTGGGGATAATGCTGTACCCGATTCAATGTCTACCCGAGCAATTAAACTTCGGCGCGCCGATCTTTTTGCTATTTCTTCCGAAGCCTGCACTCTTTTCATCCCGTCCCCTAAAATACTTTGCACATTAACCGTCGCTTCTTTCAAAGCAGCTAGCTCATGAGGTTCCATCGAAATTCCCTGATCAACTCCCGGCAGGCTACGATCGATCGTAAAATGCTTTTCTATCATAACAGCACCCAAAGAAGCGGCAACGATTCCAGATAAATTATCCGTAGTGTGATCAGATAGCCCCACTGGTAACTTGAAACGTAAAGTCATTTCTTTCAGGCAAGCAAGATTCATCTCATGATATTGAGAAGGGTAATTAGAGACACAATGCAAAAGAATGATATTTTGATTGCCTTCAGAACGAAGGATTTTTAAGGCTGTTTCGATTTCTTCATTTGTCCCCATTCCAGTCGAAAGAACTATCGGTAAATCTATTTGAGCCAAGCGTGCCAAAAATGGAAGGCAAGTAAGATCGGGTGATGCAATTTTAATCGCAGGCATTCCAGCCTCTAACAACATATCTAGTGAACTATCGTCAAACGGAGTAGAAAATAGAGGGATGTCTAAATTTTTAGAAAATTTAAATAAGGTTTCATAATCTTTGTGGGAAAGTTGATAACGCTGAAAAAATTCATATAAAAAAATTTCTCGCGCTGGATGGTCAGGATCCTTAGACTTTACCGTTTTTGAAATTAATTCACTACCGATGAAAGTTTGTAATTTAACAATATCAGCACCGTTCTCTGCAGCCGACTTTATCATCTCACGGGCTAAGTCGATATCTCCATTATGATTAAACCCTATCTCTGCAACAATCAGAGGAGCCTTATTGGCCCCAAAGGGTTTCCCACAAAAAATAGTTTCTTTTTTATTGTTTTGAAAGGAATACAAAGCCAACCGGAAGTAGTTAGGTAAATGATGCGAAGACTATTGGATTAGTTTTCATTCTAACGCGTTTATTATACACTATAAAGAATTTCGAACCATTCAAAATGTCATGGAGGATTACCTTGAGCCAAACATACAATGTTTTAATTGCTACTGAACTGAAAGGTATTAGTGAAGATGCTGTAAAAGAAATAGATATGCGTCTTGAAGAGCACGGCTGTGAAAAAATACCCACTCTAAATTCCACTTGGGAGATGAAGTGTGACGCTGAAGATGAATCTGAAGCAAAAGATCAAGCAATCCAAATTTTTGTAAATGTCTGTCGGACTTATCCCTTTGAACTTCGCATGGTCGTTCATGCTGGAACTTCTCAAATTATACGAAGAAAAAAAACATTCGAGCCTTGATTATTTAAAATCCATTATCTGTAAAGCAAAGGACTTCTCAATATAGAATATCAAAGATAATACTTTACTTATTTTACATTAATTTAGACTCTATTTTTCTTACTAAAAAACAACGTTCAACCAGTTTAAAAATTGCTTAACCATCAGAAAAACCCACCCCATGTGTGGTAGGATATAGTTTATAAAGTTTAGTTATCTTTTTGAGGCTCACAAGACTCTTTGGTAGTTTTAAAGTTGGATTTTTAGAAAATTCAATAAAACCTTAATACTATTTTAAGAAGCTTTAGATACTTACCTAATTAATAATGAATATCATTTTAAACAGTTATTGTAACCTGAAATGTAACTACTGTTTCGCTGATGAGTATATGGAAGAGACCGTTCGGACTCCTGGAAAATCTATGGATTTCGACTATTTTATAAAAGACATGCTTCCTAAAATTAAAAACACTCCTGTTATCAATTTCATGGGAGGCGAACCAACACTCCACCCACAGTTCAATGACATTTTCAGCCAAACTCTTGATGCGATGCCTTCATATACTTCCTTGGGATTATTTACAAATGGATTAATGAGTGACAAAGTTCTGGACATGCTAATTAAGGTTATTGGACGTGACGGAGCGCTCAAACAAAAAATTACTTTTTCAGTTTTATTAAATTGGCAAACCTCTGATAACATTTCTGAAAAAAATCATGAGCGGTGTCGAGAAGTTGCCGAAATGTTGATGCGTAAGAACGGATACAGTATTACTTTTAGCATTAATCTATATTCAAAAGACCAAGATATAGAAACACAATGCGAAGAAATAGATTCAATTTATCAAAAAGTAGGTTTACCAAAAGATCAACAATACCGCATCAGGGTGAGCCCCGCTTTCCCAATAGTAGGAGGGGAATCAAATGTTTATCTACCTATACAGGATTATCCAAAACTAGGTCGTAAGATGTTTCAGCTCCTTAAAAGATTTCCACAGATGGCCTTTAGATTTGACTGTTCTTTTCCACCCTGTTTTCTAGACGAGGTAGAGGCAGACGAAACCGATCTAGTTCAACGATTTTATTACCACGGCTTTAAACAAGTCCCTGAATTAGTTGAATGGAAAACGCAAGATCTCTATTTTGGTTGTGCGGATGGTAGCCCCATGGATATAGATTCAAAAGGAGATTGTTTCAACTGTTTTCCTTTTCATGAAATGCAATTAGGCAACGTCAGTGAATTCAAGGAAGTTAACTCAATCGCTTCGGCTCGAATGGGAGCTAGGTTTTTAAACAACGTTTTTGAAAAGACCGAGGTGAAGGAACCATGTAAATCCTGCCCCCATTATATGGTTCGATGCTCCAGTGGTTGCTTTGCTTACAATTTTGTTTAAGAAAACCGGAAATCTTTCATAAAAATTATTACTTCTGTATTATCGGGCGCTTAATCGGTTTGGCAACTTGGGGTCTCGCAAGATTTCTTCCCTTCTCATCAAAATCACAAAATTCGATCTGTTTTAAACTCGTTAGCTATGATTAATACGTGGTGCCCCTGTTTTGTTTGAACGGGCCCATAAACCCTTCCTTGATGTATTTCATTTTTATTTAATGCATTACAAATAAGGTCATGAAGTTCATCATTTCCGAGCTTCTTAAAACCACCTCGTGGCGAACGCGGATCTTCCGGATTCCACCCCATCTCTACCCAACCAAGATTACCGCCGTCATCTTTTGAGTGACAGTTACTATATTTTTTAGAAAGTTTCATCAATAATTGGACTTGCGCTACACCTGACTTAGCCTCTCCAATCGTCTCAGCCAATAGGTTGGCTACTTGTTTACTAGCAACCTGAATATGTCTTACCTGAATTTGAAAAGAAGAACCAGCCATAGTTAAATTTTAAACCTTTTCAGTTTATGTTTTTGTTAAAATACAAATCCGAACAAATCCAAGACTTGTTTTTTTAAATAGTCGAATAGTACATCATAATTAAAATAATTTATATTTTCCAGCACAGAACTAAATAATCTCAAAATATAATCGAAAATGCATACCCAAAAAATACCCGTCATTCTTGCTTCTCAATCTCCAAGGAGAATTAAACTACTTAAAACCATCATTGAAAATTTTCTGGTAATCCCTAGCAAGATAGATGAGGTTTGCGATATAAATCTCTCTCCGGAAGAAAATGCAATATTGTTAGGTAGGAATAAGGCCACTTGCGTCGCAAAATATCATCCGAATAATTTAATCATTGGTGCAGATACCATGGTTGTTTTAAAAAATAAAATAATCGGCAAACCCACTGACATCGAAAATGCTCGCCAAATATTAAGACAATTGAGTGGCCAAGAACACGAAGTCATTACCGGTATTACCGTAGTCCATTCGCAAATTTTATCTGCTTCCAAAATTTCTCGCGTTCGCATGAAAAACCTGAGTTTAAAAGATATTAATTCTTATGTAGAATCAGGCGAATCCATGGATAAGGCAGGAGCTTATGCAATTCAAGGAGAAGGATCTTTTTTGGTCGAAAGTTATAGCGGATCATACACAAATATTATTGGACTCCCAATGGAGTTACTTGAAGATCTTTTGCAAAAATCAAATTTTTCTATTTAAATCACGCCCCAATAATTTCCTTCAATAAAGTCAGTTTAACTTTCGCATGGATTTACCTAATTAAAAAAAATCATACAAATCATATTTCGCTTGCCGTAGTTTCTATTTAAACATAAAATTGTTATTATGTTTTAATTACTTCTTTTCATTTAAATTTTTTATTATGACTAAGGAAACTAATCATAAAATTCATGGCTACTGCAAAAGATGTGAGGCACCTGTCTTTCTAAGTAGCACAGACGACCAATATGGGAATACGGTTAACACTCTAAATTGCTGGAACGGACACTACGCATGGATTAACATCGAAGGAATTGAGTCTAGCCTACCTGTTGAAAATAAAGTTTTAACATCTGCATCTCTCGTTGAAAGGATCAGTTTTTTCAATCTTTCATGAATGAACACCCTAGAATAAAGTTAACCAAATTCCTAAGCTGCCTCTTATTTATTTTCTGCTTACTTTATTTTCCCGGATCAACATACGCTCAGTCCAATCCAACACCACCTATTGGAATGGTTTATATCCCCGAAGGATATTTTCCTATGGGGAACTCTTCTGGAAAGGATGACGAAAAACCTCTTCATTTTGTCTACACGAAAGCATTTTTTATTGACAAATATGAAGTCAGCAACGCCAAGTATAAGAAATTCATTGAAGTAACTGGTCACACAAAACCCGCATTCTGGGAAGATGAAACCCTTAATTTACCGAGCCACCCGGTCGTCGGTGTTAGCTGGCGAGATTCAATGGCTTATGCAAAGTGGAAAGGACATCGACTACCAACAGAGGCTGAATGGGAAAAATCTGCCCGGGGAGATGACAACAGGCTATGGCCTTGGGGTCGAAAATTTGATAAAGGTTTTTTGTTCTATTATGTCAACGTCTTTGGCGAAGATGACAATTACAAAAAAACTGCTCCTGTCAATTATTACGAATCAGGGGCGAGCCCATTTGGATTAATGAATATGTCTGGTAATGTTTGGGAATGGTGTCTCGACTGGTATGACAAAAATTTTTATCACATCAGCCCAGAGCTAAATCCTAAGGGGCCATTGGGCAAAGGAACCTATAAAGTACTGCGTGGAGGGTCTTACTTAAATAGTATTGATGGCGTCCAAGTGGTTCGACGGTCGCGCAACCGTCCTCACATTAAAAACGAAATCTATGGATTTCGCACTGTACTCCCAATACAGTGACTGAGCAACCCGACAAACGGGCTATCGTTTCTTGGGCATTTTACGACTTCGCCAACACTATTTTTTCAATGAATGTGATCTCGCTTTATTTTGCCTTATGGGTCACAGTCGACCACGGTGGACAGGATATTTTTTATAGTATAGCTCTTTCTGGTTCTATGCTGGCTGTTGCTATTAGCGCGCCAGTTTTGGGCACAATATCAGATCAGACTGGAAGACGACGTTTGCCCTTAATTCTCCTTACTATTATCTCTGTTTTAGCCACTGCACTCATAGGAGAGGCTAGTCAATTATGGATGGGATTACTTCTCTTTGTTATTGCTAATTATTGTTATCAGTCAGCGCTTGTTTTTTACAATGGCATGCTTCCCAGTGTTGCCCTCCAATCAAATGTTGGGGTGGTTTCAGGGTATGGAGTAGCGTTTGGTTATATGGGTTCTATCGCAGGTCTCCTCTTAGTAGAACCATTTGTGGAAGATGGCGGTAGGTCAGCTGCATTTCTACCTACAGCAGCCCTGTTTCTCCTTTTTGCGATCCCCTGTTTTCTATTCGTCAAAGACCATAACCCCAAACCTTTATATATAAATGTCGTTCAATCTTTTCTAATTTTAAAAAAAACAATTACAAACAGCTCTGATAACCATGTTTTGTTAAAGTTTTTTATAGTCCATTTCCTTATTCTTGATGTTGTTAACACGATTATTGCCTTCATGTCAGTATACGCAAACAAAGTGATTGGATTTGATGGACAGCAAATAACTAATTTTTTAATTATTTCAACCATTTTTGCAATGCTAGGCTCCTTGGTAATTGGTTGGTTGGTCAAACATAGAGGAACTATCTTTTCTTATAGTTTTGTTTTATGGCTTTGGCTAATAGCACTTACCCTAATAGTCATTAGTTCAGGAGAGACCTTATTCTGGGTGGTTGGTCCTTTAGCCGGAGTAGGAATAGGTGGTATATGGGTTACCAGCCGGGCTATCGTCGTAGAACTATCTCCTCCTGAAAAAATAGGAGAGTTTTTTGGTATTTACAGTCTAGCAGGGAAAATGGCTTCGGTTGTAGGCCCTTTACTTTGGGGAAGTGTTGTATGGATATTTCAAGACACCCAAACCTTAAAATATAGAGCCGCTGTTGGTTCTCTTCTTTTGGTTACTATCGTTACAATATTTTTTTTCAATACATTAAAAAAACAAATCAAATCTGCCCAAACCTTCAGTTGAGCAACAAAAATTTCCATCAAAAATAGTAAAAAATAAACCGGTTGACAACTCTAGCAACCCTAGATACCGTAAAATTATAGCAAGCAAATTAAACTCACTAAAACAACTAGATCTCATGCCTATTCTACCTAGCAATAAAATCATCACTATTAGTTTATTTTATTTTTTTATCTCTGCTTCAGTAGTTACCTTTGCAAGCGCTCATTCTGGGCATACACATGAAGAAAAACTGCGTATATCTATACCTGATGTCGTCGCAAAGGTTAACGATCAAGATATTCTTAGCAATGATATTCTCAAAAATTTGAGAAAAACACTAAAAAAATTCAAAGACCGAGGTATCCCGCTTAGCATTGAAGAAGAAAAAATTACGGCAAAAAAATTAATAGATGATCAAATCGGCCAAGCTTTATTGTTGCAAAAAGGAAAAGAATTAGGTGCAAACATTACTGACAGTATTATTGCAAAGCAAATAAAAAGAATTAAATCCACTTATAAATCAGATGCTATTTTTGAGCATGAGCTAAAAAATCAAAAGTTAACCTTTGAGCAATTTAAAAAAGGTCTCAAAGTTGATCTTGTGATGCAACATGTAATTGACCGAGAAATCAAACCCAACATCAAAATCAACGACAAAGAAATCAAGTCGTTTTACGACAAAAATAAAGGCAACTTTATTACAGAAAAAAAAGCGCGTGCAAGCGTTATCCTTATTAAGGCTAAACAGGGAGACAAGAAAGCTGAAAAATCTGCTCGGCAAAAAATTCAATCTATTTTAGAGAACATAAAAAACGGTTCTAGTTTCAGCGAAATGGCTATGAAGCATTCGGAAGACAGTCTAGCTTCAAAAGGTGGTGACCTTGGCTACTTTGCTAAAAATCAGATTTTTGGGGCTTTTAGTGAAAGGGCGTTCAATATGAAGGTAAACGAAGTCAGTCCCATTTTTAAAACTGGTCTCGGATTACACCTATTAAAACTAACCGACGTTAAAAAAGGCAAAACGATGTCCCTTGATAAAGCAAAAGCTAGAATAAAAAATATAATCAGAAACAAAAAGGTGGGAAACGCTACTCGCAACTATGTGGAATCGCTGAAGCAAAAATCAAAAATAAAAATGTATTTCTAAATTAGAACTCAAATAAAATTATAATTTTATTTTACCGTAAACACCCAACATAACCAAATGGGGAAACTGTTTCCTTTTAGCTAGCTTTTCAGCAATCAAGGCTAAAATTTTCACCATCCGAAACTATTTTTTGTTTTCCTTTTTCGCGCTAGGTTTTTTGTTTTCAATCTGACTAAGCTTACGTTTTACAATTTTTCCTTTGTCATTTTTAAAATCTACTTTTAAATAAACCGAACTTGGATAAAGTTTGAACACCAAAGCATCTTTTTTCTTCCCAGCAAAGTCAATTTTAATTTTATCTCCTGCTTTCATCTCTCACTCCTGTTTATACTAAGACCCTATTAGATGCAAGCCAACTCGACCTACTTAATTAAGTTTTAAAAGAATTGACAAGGTTAATTTAAAATCGACAGAGAGTCAATGGTTTCTTCAGAAGATCTGTAATGCAGAGTTTGGATCAAGTCTGTTCTCTGGTACAATCTAAATAATTTAATAACTATCTCATGACCCCCCCTAAAACCTATTCGGCTAAATTATTTTTAGATCAGAAACCCGATTTTGCATGCGCAGAGGTAGTGTTTAACTTACCTCTTAAAGATATCTTTACTTATGAAATTCCCCCACATTTTATAGGAATCGTTAAAAAAGGAATGCGCGTATTTGTTCCATTTGGTACCCGCCGACTCACTGGGTATGTTATTGGTATATCAAACCACAATGAAAAGAATATTAAATTAAAAAAAATTGAAGAAGTCCCGGACTCAGAACCTGTTATTTCTAAGGAACTTCTTTCTCTAACCCGTTGGATCGCCGACTACTATCATTCTTCCTGGGGTGAAGCTATTAAAGCTGCTCTACCCGCAGGCCTTGATGACACTAGTATCGACAAACTTTATCTAACCGAAGACGGGATTAAAGCTACCATAGAAAATAAACAATCCACCCTTTCGACTTATATCCTTCAAACTCTACGTTTAAAAAAAAGCTTAACCTCAAAACAACTAGCGCGTTGCCTCAAAAAAAAATACAGCCCAAGCGCTCTAGCAAAACTAAAGCGGGATGGACTGGTAGGGACAGGAAATAAAATTAAACGTAGCCCTTTGAGATACGAATATGAAAAGATCGTTCATTTAGCAAAAAATCTACCCAAACAACAAGAAATTCAAAAACTGCTGAAGCATAGTCCAAAGCAACGAGAAACTTATGAATATATCTGCAGAGGCCAAATCACTATTTCTGTTTTAAAAAATAAAATACCAGGTTCTTTGCAATCCATTAAAAGCCTTCTTGAGAAAAAACTTATTGAAACATTCACCAGAAAAAATGAAAAAGGATCAATATCATTGGATGTACAGACAGAATGGACCGCCGAAATCCCTCCCCTGCTAAATAAAGAGCAAGATATATGCTATAAGGAACTCAAAAAAACGATCGAAAATTCTATTTTCCAACCTTTCCTATTGCATGGAATTACGGGAAGTGGAAAAACCGAAATCTATCTTCGTTGCATACAACTCGTACTCAATTTAAATAAATCTGCCGTAATGGTAGTCCCTGAAATTTCTCTAACTCCACAAACTGTTGAACGGTTCCGTAAACGTTTTGGAAATCAAGTTGCAGTTCTTCATAGTGGATTGACGCAAAAAGAACGTTTTATTGAATGGAAAAAAATTCGTGACGAAAAGGTTTCTATTGCCGTAGGAGCGCGTTCTTCTATCTTTGCACCGTTTAAGCATCTAGGTATTATTATTATTGATGAAGAGCATGACATATCTTATAAACAGGATTCATGCCCACGTTATCATGCAAGGGATAGTGCCATAGTAAGAGCACAGAAACAAAACGCCGTCGTACTGCTTGGGTCAGCAACTCCTTCCCTTGAATCGATTCAAAATGTCGAAAAAGGAAAATATCATTACCTTTCCCTTAAGAGTCGGGTTCACAACAGACTGCTCCCTATTGTCAAAGTCATAAACATGAAGCAGGAAATGGATTTAAAAAAAAACTTTTCCATTTTTTCTAATGCTCTTAAAAAAGCTATTTTCGAACGAATAACACGAAGAGAACAAATATTTTTATTTCTTAATAGAAGAGGAACTGCAAGCTATGTTTCTTGCAAAGAATGCTCCTTTGCCTTTGAATGCCCTCATTGCACTGTAACCCTTACTTTTCACAGTAAAAGAAATTTTTTACTGTGCCACTACTGTAATTTTACTACTCGCAAACCTGAGTCTTGCGCGGAATGCGGAGGACCAGTTATTCGGTTTAGTGGATTTGGCACACAAAAGCTTGAAGAGGAAGCAAAAAAGCTTTTTCCACAAGCCCGGATTGACCGACTTGACAGAGACACCGTAAAAGGGCGCGAATCATTTGAATCCGTCCACCGGAAAATGAACTTAGGAGAAATTGATATCCTTATTGGGACTCAAATGATAACGAAAGGACATGACTTTCCTAACGTCACTTTAGTCGGTGTCATCTACGCAGACATTTCATTGAACATTCCTGACTTCCGTTCAGCCGAACGTTCGTTTCAGCTTTTGACTCAAGTTGCAGGGCGAGCAGGCCGTGGAAAGGTGCCAGGGCTAGTAATCATTCAATCGCTCTTAGCTAATCATTATGTTTTTGATTTTGTAAAAGAACACGATTTTAGAGGATTTTCAGAAAAAGAATTGACTTTGAGAGAAAAATTAAAATATCCTCCTTTCACTAGAATGGTTGCTATTGAAATTGAAAGTGTCTATGAACAAGCTGGAGAAATATTTGCAAATAGCATTAAGAAAATTTTAGTTCAAATTCTCAAAGGAACAAATGATATTGAGATTCTTGGACCTGCACGTGCAGCACTTTATCAAATAAATAGTCGATTTCGACGTCACCTTATTCTTCGTTCTTATGACCGCAGAAAACTTCAGTTGGTTTTAAAACGCCTATACGAAACACCTGAAATCAAAAAATCATCCAACCCCAAAATAAAACTAACTTTGGATATCGACCCCATCAACCTTATGTAGTTCAAAATCAAGGATCATGAAAACCAAATGGCACTAATTAGAAAACTTTACGACTGGGTTCTGCAATGGGCAAGTACACCTTATGCACTTCCTGTTTTATTCATAGTTTCATTTGTCGAATCATCTTTTTTCCCTATTCCTCCTGATATTTTGTTAATTGCAATGGTTGTAGCCGCACCAGCTGGATGGTTCCGTTTTGCGCTTGTCTGTTCAATAGGATCTGTTCTAGGTGGGGTATTTGGTTACCTCATCGGCTATCAGTTCATGGAAATAATTGGAAATCGCATCGTAGAGTTTTATCATTTTCAAGAAAAATGGGATAAAATTGGATTACTTTATGATAAGTATAACGCTTGGGCGGTAGCTGCAGCTGGCTTTTCACCCCTACCTTATAAAGTATTTACCCTGGCAGCAGGAGCGTTTGAAATTAACTTTCTTACATTTGTTTTGGCATCAGCTGTAAGCAGGGCGGCACGGTTTTTTCTTGTAGCCGCACTAATATATAAATTTGGCCCCCCTTTTAAGATTCTTATAGAAAAATATTTTAATACCTTTACGATTATTTTTATGATCCTCCTAGTTTTAGGTTTTTTTATTCTAAAGGTTTTTCTTTGATTAAATAAAGTTACTATGAAAAATTATATAACTGTATATACAACCGTAAGCTCTACAGAAGAAGCAAAAAAAATTAGCTGTGGTCTAGTTGAAACAAAACTAGCATATTGCGTTAACACTATTCCTTCTATCCAGTCGACTTACCTCTGGGATGGAAAATTATGCGTTGACGACGAACTTCTTCTCATAATCAAAACCAAAGAAGAAAAATTTTTAATGTTAAAAGATTGGATACTTAAAAATCACAGCTATGACATTCCTGAAGTAATTGCTCTACCTATTGTAAAAGGTTCTTCAGGTTATCTTAAATGCATTGATGATTGGGTCGGATAGTCAATATTAATTTCTGGAGTTATTTATTATGAGCAATCTTATTTTCCCTAAACCCTGGAATATGGCTGAAGGTGAGGCTACGCCCGAGTCAGTCTATATGAATCGACGTGATTTTATTAAGGGAACTTCAATAGCAACACTTGCTGCAACAGCTTCGTTTTATGGATGCGGTTTTGGGCCTACTCCTAATCGGGATGCACCTATTGAATGGTCTGCCATTGAAGAAAAAATGTACCCTGTAAAACGTAATACGAAATACTCTCTTGACCGGAGCTTAACTGAAGAAAATGCTGCGGCAAGCTTCAATAACTTTTTTGAGTTTAGCGAGATTAAAAGTGATCCCGCTTTTCATGCCCAAGCCCTATCTATTCGACCATGGAAATTGGAAATTAAGGGACTCGTCAATAAACCACAAACTTTTGATATTGATGACTTATATACGTTGATGGATGTTGAGGAACGTCTTTACCGGCTTCGCTGTGTGGAAGCTTGGTCGATGGCGGTTCCTTGGACAGGATTTCCTCTTAAAGCTTTACTGGATCTCGTTGAACCAAAATCTAGTGCAACCCACGTTGCCATGACTACCTTTTACAAACCTTTTACAGCTCAAGGGCAACTGGCTTTTTGGCGTCCTTGGCCTTATACAGAAGCGCTCACCATACAAGAAGCAATAAATGAGCTGACTTTCATGGCTCTTG
>Ga0209043_1000508_pt1 | contig 24260 bp, 20 predicted proteins | sample SaaInlV_100m_DNA_3_FD_184654 | JGI IMG/M metagenome (GOLD analysis project Ga0209043, IMG submission 184654) | Marine microbial communities from expanding oxygen minimum zones in the Saanich Inlet - SI037_S4LV_100m_DNA (SPAdes) (version 2) | ecosystem: Environmental > Aquatic > Marine >... | reverse complement strand
CGTGGACGCGCAGCTTCGTCTGATGTAGCTGCTGATACGACCGATATAAAGGAAGGGATTGGCAGCCATGGGTAAAGTAACTGGATTCATGGAAGCCGCCCGCCGAACACCGTCGCGCCGTAATGCGAATGAACGAATTGGCGATTGGCAAGAGGTATATCTGAAATGGGACGAGTCTGACGCTCGCAAGCAAGCAAGTCGCTGTATGGATTGCGGTGTGCCGTTTTGTAACAGCGGTTGCCCTCTAGGAAACTTGATTCCTGAGTTCAACGACTTCGTCTATCACGGAAACTGGGAAGAAGCGGTTCAGCGTCTACACGCTACGAACAACTTCCCGGAATTCACCGGTCGCATCTGCCCTGCTCCATGTGAGGCATCATGCACACTCTCAGTGAACTCTGACCCGGTAACCATCGAGATGATCGAAAAGCAGATCGTTGAACACGGCTGGAACGAAGGTTGGATCAAACCCGAATCTTCAGCCAACAAAACTGGCAAGAAAATTGCTGTCATCGGATCAGGACCTGCAGGTCTTGCCGCCGCCCAGCAGCTCGCTCGCGCCGGTCACACTGTCACTGTTTACGAACGTAACGAGTACATTGGCGGTCTTTTGGCGCTTGGCATTCCTGAATTCAAACTCGAAAAGGAAGTCATCGAACGTCGAATAAACCAGATGCGCGGTGAAGGCGTGAAGTTCCGCGTTAGCACCAACGTTGGTGTCGATATCACACACGAAGAGCTGCTCGAAAAATTCGATGCGATTTGCCTGTCGGGTGGCTCCACTGTTCCTAGGGATCTTCCGGTTGAAGGTCGAGAGCTAAATGGCGTTCACTACGCCATGGAGTTCCTTACCCAGCAGAACCGAAAGCTCAAGGGCCAGGAATTCTCTCCAGAAGAAACTATCGACGTACGCGGCAAGAACGTCGTAATCATTGGTGGTGGTGATACAGGTGCCGACTGTCTCGGCACATCACATCGTCAACGTGCGGCAAGCATCATCCAGATGGAGATCATGCCTCGTCCTTCTGAAACTCGTATAGAAACGAACCCGTGGCCACAGTGGCCGACCATCTTCCGCACATCAAGTGCGCACGAAGAAGGTGGCGACCGTGATTTCAACGTTCTGACGAAGCGATTCGTTGGCGATCATGACGGAAATCTGAAACGACTTGAGTGCGCTCGGATCGAATGGGTGAAAGACGAAGAAACCGGTCGTGTCAATATGAACGAAATCACTGGTAGCGAATTCAATATCGAAGCAGAGGCTGTGTTTCTCGCCATGGGCTTCCTTCATCCGCAACACGATGGTCTACTCGACGCACTTGGCGTTGATTACGACGCTCGTGGAAACGTTGCGGCAAACGGTAGCCTGCAAACAAACCTTGAAAAAGTATTTGCTTGTGGAGACATGCAGCGGGGTCAATCGCTAGTAGTTCACGCTATCGCCAGCGGACGTCGGGCTGCTCGCCAAATCGACATCTTCCTAACTGGCGATTCGCGATTGCCTACGGTGAGCGGCTATGCACGACCACCGATCATGGCGCGATCAGGCAGCAACGACTAGCAACAGCAGTAGAATCGAATCGCTATGACTTCCGATAACGGCAGTTCGGGTTCGAGCGGAACTCTTAGAGTTGCGGCCGCTCAGGTAAATACAAACGTCGGTGACATCGACGGAAACGCGAGACTGATCGAAAAATGGATCGGTCTCTCTCAGGATCAAGGCGCTGATCTAGTCGCCTTTCCTGAGCTTACGATCACGGGTTACCCGCCTGAAGACCTCGTGCTCTACGACAATTTCATCGCTGCCAACAAAGCGGCGCTGAATCGTATTGCATCGTCAGTCGGCGACATAGTTGCGGTGGTCGGATTCGTTGATTCTGAAGAGACTCCAACAGGAACCAAGCTCTTCAACGCGGCGGCAGTACTTCACAATCGTAAAGTCATCACAACTTATCGAAAAATCCACCTGCCCAATTACGGTGTATTCGACGAGCGTCGCTACTTCACACCGGGATCAGAATGTCCGGTTCTGTCGATTAACGGCATCAAGGTTGGCATCAATATTTGTGAAGACATCTGGCAACAGATTGGACCATCAGAAGTCCAGTGTGCGAACGGTGCCCAAATAATCGTCAACATAAACTCGTCGCCTTATGAATCAGGAAAACAGGGTGATCGAGTCAACATCGTTACTGATCTTTCCCGTCGAAATCGTGTGTACACGCTCTATACAAACCAGATCGGCGGGCAAGACGAGCTCGTGTTCGATGGCGGCAGCATGCTTGCCGGACCCGACGGAGAGCTACTCGGAACTTCGCCTCGTTTCGACGAATCGTTACTGGTAGCAGATATCGATGCTGCCTCGATGGAGAGTTCCCGTCTTCAGCATCAGGCGTTCGCTATCTCCGAAGAAGAACTTGACGCTATCGGACAGCCATCGGCAATCGACATGACTGTTGCGTCTTCACCGAAACGCCCTAAGCTTCAGGATCTTTCGATTCATCGACTCGGTCGACACGACGCCGTGTACCGAGCACTAGTTCTAGGCACTCGTGATTATCTAAAAAAGACCGGTTTTAAAAAGGTCGCCGTCGCAGTTTCAGGCGGGATAGACTCAGCAATCGTTACTGCCATCGCAGTCGATGCAATTGGCGCAGAAAACGTCGTCGGGGTAGCGATGCCATCGAGATATTCGTCACCCGGTAGCATCACTGACGCCGAAGATCTTTGCTCTCGACTCGGAGTCGAACTCTGGAATATTCCTATCGAGCCCGGACACTCGGCATCTGAAGAAATGCTTGCCGACGTATTCCAAGGCACAGAGCCAGGGTTATCGGAAGAGAACACTCAGTCGCGAGTACGCGGTAACTTGATGATGTCGATCGCCAACAAGTTCGGATGGCTGATTCTCACTACTGGTAATAAGTCTGAGATGGCAACCGGATATGCCACTCTTTATGGCGATATGGCAGGAGCATACGCTGTGATCAAAGACGTACCTAAAACGCTTGTGTACGAACTTTGTGAGCATAGAAATCAACGAGGTCCCGGGTCCCCTATTCCAATTGCGATCATCGATAAGCCGCCTAGTGCGGAGCTTCGTCCCGATCAGCTCGATGAAGATTCGCTGCCACCCTACGATCAACTCGACCGGGTGATTCACATGTACATCGAAGAACGAATGTCTCCCGATCTAATTATTCAAAACGAGCAAACACTCTGTAAAGATGGAGCAAGTGAAACGGTTATTCGCAGGATCATTCGCCTGATCGACATAAACGAATACAAACGACGCCAATCACCTCCCGGCCCGAAAATCACCGGATTGGCATTCGGCAAAGATCGACGTTTACCGATCGCTTCGGGATGGCAAAAGTAAGTATCTGATAGATGCTGAGAAGACGATTTCATTCTCGATACGCCGAATAGACTGATCGGATTCATTTCGATCCACAAAGTTACTTCACATTCGTTTCGTAAGTTTAACGTCAACTAATTACCACATTTCATCTGGCGATATGGGCGGCCATACTGTCCGAGGAGATTCAACGCTAACCGTTTGGTTCGGCGAAGCATCAAATTAATCATGAATACGTTGAACAACCTCAAAAAACTGTTTATTGGCGGAGTAATCGCCGTCACATTGGTCGCAGTTGTCGCCTGCTCGAATTCGGCCGAACCTACAGAAACATTAGCTGCAACCGAAGCAAGCACGCAGCAGATATCCAACGTAGCGCTGAGCACAGCGATCCTGACACCAACAGAATCAGCCGATTCTGGAACTGCCCCCCCCCCTACCAAAACAGTCGATTCCTCCGACCAGCCGATTCAAGTAGCGTTCGAGGATGGACCAGATGACACGCCGATCGGCGATGCAATTCCTGAAGCTGCCGAACAAACACCTGAAGTAGTTCAACTAACTCCTGCTGAAATCGTCGCTGCTCAAGAAGAGCACTTTGCAAATCTCTATGAAGACACTGTTCAGTCGGTCGTGTTCATTGTCACTAGTAGCACTCAGGGAGTCGGGTCGGGTTCGGGATTCGTTTGGGATAAAGACGGTCATATCGTCACCAACTACCACGTAATTCAGAGAGCAAATCTCATAACCGTCAAATTCTTCAACGGACGTGAATATCGGGCTGACGTTGTGGCATTTGACCCCGCTGCAGACCTCGCCGTGATCAAACTTATTGACGTCGATGCCGAGCATGATTTGATACCCATCAAGATCGGTACATCGGCCGATCTACGTCCCGGTCAAACTGCAATTGCCCTAGGTAACCCGTTCGGTGAAGAATTCACGATGACGACCGGAATTGTTAGTGCGGTTACCCGGACACTCAAAAGCGGATTCTCTTCTTACAACATTCCAGCAGTGATTCAAACCGATGCTTCGATAAACCCTGGAAACTCGGGCGGCCCGCTGCTCGATAAAGACGGAGCAGTTATCGGAGTCAACACGCAAATCGTAAGCGAAACCCGTCAAAGTTCTGGCGTTGGATTCGCAGTGCCTGTCGACCTCGTAAATCGGGTAATTCCGTCTCTGTTGGAGTTCGGCGAGCACACCTACGCATTGATGGGAATCAGTGGGCTTGAAGTCGATCTAGGAGTCCGAGAAAATGTTGGACTCGAAGGCGACGTAGTGGGTGCCTACGTAAGCGGTGTAACTCCTAACGGCCCCGCTGACACAGCAGGCATTAGAGGCGATTCAACGGCTGCGCAATTCAACACACCTACCTACGACGGCGACGTAATCGTATCGATCAACTCCATACGCATGAATTCTATGGACGATTTGATTGGTTATTTAGCGCTCAACACTGCACCGGGTGATGAAATCGTCGTCGGAGTCCTTCGAGACGGAGTGGAGATAGCAATTCCATTAACTCTCGGCGCTCGACCTCATGTTTCATAGTAGCAAATCATACAAGCGATCATATTCGTAGCAGAAAGTACGCCTGGTACGCACGTCTGGCAGGATTTGTACTACGAATACAACTCGATATTCGAACCGGTTTTGCACTCGAAATATATGCGTGTGTAGTTAGAATTAAAGGCTCGAGAGTTCGATTTGATGCAGGTTGCACTCGCTTTATTGCTTGAGCAATCACATTGCTTGCCATCTGTTCGAATTTGACTCGTTATCAATTAGTTTTGAGATCAGAAGTTAGCGAATGTTCGCCGCTTGTCACTAATTTTCCACCATTCAAAGTTACTATTAAAGAGTAACCAGCAAAACTAATGCGTAACATTAGCTAACATGCCTGTTGGATGTGAGGAGGTTATGTCCTACAGCCGGTGCCCAGCTTTAGGAGGCCACGCAGTATGAATATTCCAGAATTAGAAGCCCTTAAAGCTGTCGCAAAAACCGGAAGCTTCATGAGAGCAGCAGACCGACTTGGCATGAGCCAACCTGGCCTGAGTCGACAAATCCAACGTCTTGAACGAGAGTTAGGTATTTGACTACTCGAGGGGCGTCGGACAGGGGCGCTGCTTGCAGATACCGGCCGTGAATCGATCCAGTTCACCAGTCCAACAATTTCCGATTTTGATCCACTGGTTTCGCGATTCGGCCCCGCACCATCCGCGTTGACCGGAGTCATACATATCGTCGCCAGCTCGACGCCAGCCGAATATCTCATTCCTGCGCTCGTATCTGAATTCACGCAATCCCACCCGGGCATTTCTGTCGAAGTGCTTGTTGGAGACTCGGCGCAGGTAGCCCGAACAATTGGCGACCGTCAGGCCGATTTGGGTCTTTCAGGAATGCCATCGTCGGCAATCAGATATTCGATAATTTCTATCGTAAAAGACGAGGTAGTACTAGCTGTATCTTCGAACCATCGATTTGCCGACGAACGATCGATCACGATCGAGCGAGAAGGTGGATTATGTACATGGCAAACCGTGGTACATTCGTTTTCAGCAGCCGGAATTGAGCTTCCTGAGCACAAAGCGTCTATGACGCTCGACAGCACGCAGGCAGTAGTAACGGCGGTCAGACAGAATCTCGACATTGGATTCGTATCAAGCAATGCGGTTTCCACTAGCGGGAACAAAGTGGTCAGCGTTCGCATCAGAGGTTTATATCTTGACCGTGATCTCAGTTTCGTTTACGAAACGGGGCGTGTTCTTGGTCGCCACACTCAGTCGTTTATCGATTTCGCTAAGACTAAATCTTCCTAGTCAATTGTCTCGACACCAACACAGAGCTGTGGGAGAACGTTACTGTGGCCATAGGGCTATTGCAGTTTTAGAACACTTGTGCTAATATTACTTACATTGCGGTCGCATGGCACCGCATGTTCGGCCATTAGATAGCGCAGAAAGAAGAGCGACTTTGGCTGTTAAGAAAGCACAGAAAACCGTCTCAATCAACGGATCAGGCGGCGACCGAGAAAAAACTCTTGAGTTAGCGCTTGCACAGATCGAAAAGGCATTCGGCCGTGGCGCCGTTATGCGCATGGGTGAATCTGGTGGAACCGACGGCATCAAGACTGTCTCTACTGGATCCATCGCCCTCGATCTTGCACTCGGTGTCGGCGGACTTCCTCGCGGTCGAATCGTTGAAATCTTCGGTGCTGAATCAGCCGGTAAGACGACTCTTGCCATGGCAGCTGTAGCTGAAGCTCAAGCTGCTGGAGGACAAGCCGCTTTCATAGACGTAGAGCATGCCATGGATCCAGCGTACGCACGCTTGATTGGTGTTGATGTCGACAAGCTTCTCATTTCACAGCCAGATTCTGCAGAGCAGGCTCTGGAGATCACCGAATACCTAATTCGTAGTGGTGCTCTCGATATAATCGTTGTCGACAGTGTTGCCGCTCTTGTCCCTTCCGCTGAACTTGAGGGCAATATGGGTGACATGCAGATTGGTTTACAAGCACGAATCATGTCACAGGCTCTTCGTAAGCTCACGGGAATCATTCACAAAACCGATACAGTCTGTGTCTTCATCAACCAGCTTCGGGAAAAAGTTGGTGTGGTATTCGGCAGCCCGGAGGTAACTCCTGGTGGTCGTGCGCTCAAGTTCTACAGCTCTGTTCGTATCGACTTACGCCGGATTGAAGCCGTCAAGGTTGGGCAGGACATCGTCGGTAACCGTGTCAGGGCACGTGTCGTAAAGAACAAAGTTGCTCCGCCTTTCCGAAAAGCTGAGATGGAGATTATGTTTAACGAGGGAATCAGCAAAGAAGGCAGCTTGCTCGATCTCGGCGATGAAAAAGGCATCATCACTAAGAGCGGATCATTCTACTCCTACGGTGATACACGTCTTGGGCAGGGTCGAGAAGCTTCTCGCAAGTTTCTGAAGGCAAATACTGACATCCGAGACGAAATCGAACTTAAGATTCGACGCAGTGAAGCTGGTATTCCACTGGACGGCGAAACCGCTGAGGCTCCAGTGTTTGACTAGCCACTGTTAGCGATTACTTTCCGAGTCGATAGATCAATTCAGGAGTAACTGGTAATTTTCTGCCAGTTGCGTTCTCATGGTCATTGCCCGTTAAACTTGATTAAGAGCGATTTGCTGTCGTGTTGACGGTGGTGCCCAGGGAATCAAGTGACTACTTCAATTGTAATAATCATAATCGGTCTGCTCGGTAGCGCATTTATCAGCGCTACCGAGGCGGCTGTACTAGGCGCGAGCCGATATCGAATTGAGCATCGCGGTGAGGAGGGGGACAAACGGGCCCCACTAGTTGTGAAAATCTTCCAGCAGTACGAAAAGTTCTTCGGAACGATTTTGCTTGTCGGAAACCTATTCAACATTATGGTCGCAACCGTTGGAACAACGTTGGCCATCTCGGCCATTGGAGACGACGGCAAAGCAACGCTGCTCTCCACCGTCGCAGCCACAGGTGTCGCAACAATAGCGATCGTAATTGTTGGTGAACTAACTCCGAAGACGTTGGCTGTTCTTGCACCTGAAAAATGGTCGCTCATGACCGCACGAGTCGTCTTAATATTGATGAAAATCACTTGGCCAGTCGTATTCGTCTTTACATTGGTGCCTCGTGGAGTCACCCGACTGATTGGCGGCAAAGAATCGCTGGCAAGTCCAATCGTAACTTCTGGCGAACTTCGAACACTTATTGATCTTGGTGAATCCGAAGGAACGGTTGAAGAAAATACCGGTGAAATGCTAGAAAACATATTCCGATTCGGAGAAATGGAAGTTCGAGACGTTATGACACCGCGTCCCGAAATCATTTGGATTCGAGCTGATGCAACCTATCAAGATTTCATGGAGATGTACAAAGTGTCGCCGCACACGAGATTTCCAGTTTTCGACACAGACTACGATGACGTAGTTGGCATTTTCTCGGTCAAAGACGTGTTGGTATCGCTGTCAGGAGGATCGCTAGATCCTGATTTCTCAGTAATCAATTTACTTCGAAAGGTGAATTTTGTTCCGGAAACAAAACGGCTTGATGACTTGTTTGATGAAATGCAGGAATCAGGACACAAAGTTTCACTTGTGGTCGACGAGTTCGGTGGCATCTCAGGCTTGATCACTTTGTCACGATTGGTTGAACAGATCGTTGGGCGAACCGGTGAAGAGGGCAACAAGCCTGACCGGAGATTCGTCATGGTCAACGAAAACACCTTCCTGCTCGACGGCGGCCTAGAGATAGGCGAAGCGAACGACCAACTGGGGCTAGAGATCCCTGAAGGAGACTACGAAACCATCGCTGGTTTCTTCCTTGAGCAGGCCCAACAACTTCCTGATCCCGGTACACGTGTTCGCTTCGGAAACTTACGTATGCAAATTGGTGAGATGGACGGTTCGAAAATCACGAGTATTCACGTACGACGGGTGACCGAGGTCGCCGAAGTCGTTCAGTAGACGGAATCCGATGTCTTCGTATTCGAATTTTATTGACCTCCTCAAAGCGGGACTTGACCGCGCCGGAGTTCAAGACGGTTCGAAACTGGTCGTCGCATTTTCAGGTGGCCCTGATTCCAGTGCATTGCTTGCGGGACTAGCCGAACTTTCCGATCAACGCCGACTGTCATTAGTAGCGGTGCACGTAAACCATCAGATCAGAGGAAATTCATCTGACGCTAACCAGGCATCTGCTCAGATGATTGCGGAAAATCTAAAAGTTGAGTTTGTCGCCACAACAGTCGATGTACCGCGAATCTCGGCAGAGCAGAAAATCTCGATCGAGTCTGCGGCCAGAACTTCTCGATATATCGCTCTTGCAGACGCAGTCGGCTCACATGGCGCACGCGGTGTCGTCACTGGTCACACGCTAGACGATCAGGCAGAAACGGTATTGCAACACGCCGCCCGGGGTGCTGGACTACGTGGTGTTTCGGGGATGCGGTTTAATTCCGTTCTGAACATCCCAAACTCCGATATCGAATTAAACGTTCTGCGCCCGATGCTCGACACACCTCGATTTGGGTGCATCAAATACTGCCGACACTCTGGCATCGATCCTGTGATCGACGAATCTAATGCCAGTCGTGACTACACTCGTAACAGGCTCCGACTCGACGTACTTCCTCAGCTAAACGCAGCCATTCCAGAGGCGTCGCAATCACTCGCTAGGTTAGCCAAAAATTCCACCGACGATTTGAGCATCATCGAATGGGTTGTAGAGCAGAATCTTGCGTATGCACGAATCGACAAACACCGCTATTCTCGTGCCGATCTAGCGAATCTCCCAAATAGCCTCGTCGGAAGAATGCTGATACGAGCGTACGAGCTTCATGTCGGCCATGTTTTGAATCTTGAACGGATCCATATTACGAAGATGGTCGGCTTGCTTTCAGGAAAAAGCGGCACATCGATCGAGCTTCCAAATACGACAGAGTTTTATGTTGACAAGGATGAGTTTGGATTCCGATTTGATGACGATGATGATTGTCCCTACCCAAGCTCGATTGCGCTCCAAAAACTCAATGTTCCAGGTGCGACTGAACTCGGATCAGGAGTAACGCTGCAAGCCGAACTAATAGACCGGCCGCAAAATCTCGATCACAAAAACCAGCATGTGACCTATGCTGCTCCTGATCTGCTCACAAGCAATCTCAACTTGCGCAACCGAAACAACGGAGACCGTTTTCAACCCTTAGGGATGAATTCTCACGTCAAACTACAAGATTTCTTCGTCGATTCTGCGGTCCCAAGACGTTGGAGAAACCGGGTTCCGATCATAGATTCGGCGAAAGGAATCGTCTGGATCGCCGGTTACCGGCTTGCTGATTGGGCGAAGGTTTTGCCTAAGCACCAGACAGTGGCGAGATTCGAACTCACTGGGTCAAAAAAGCGCGATCAACAACATTCAGCAGCCAGTCACCGAACCTGCATCCGAGAAGTGTGTCTGCCCGAAGCCTAAAGAACCTGCGAAAGTCGAGGATTCACTGAGAGACCAGGAATTCGACCGCGTTTTGCGATCGCTTTGCTATCGATCTCTTTGATGTCCGCTGTGAACGAAATCGGGCTAGCAGCAGCAATGTAATAACCGACAGCGAACACGCTAACCGGCGCACCAGCATCGACGAACTCTCGAATGCGCTCGGGCGTAATTCCGCCACTAACAAAGATATCGACGTGGCTGTGGCCACCTTGATCCAGCCGAGCTCGAATTTCGTGAACCAGTTCGGGTGTAACCCCACCACGCTCTTTTGGCGTGTCCAGTCTGATCCCACGCAGTCGTTCTCTTAGTGCCTTAGCAACGTCGAGAGCTTCTTCAGCTTCATCCTTGAAAGTGTCCACTAGCGCTACGCGTGGGACCTCCGGAGGCATGTGCTTGTCGAAGGCCAGAATAGATCGCACAGTGTCGCCCATAAGCAGGACGAGCGAATGTGGCATAGTTCCCGACGGTGTTAGCCCGTGGAGCTGCTGACCGACTACTGACGAGCTTGACGCGCACTTCCCGACAACTGCCGAGTAGTCCATAACGCCAACTACTTCAGGATGAACGTGCCGAGCACCATAGGCGATCACCGGAATGCCATCACCAGCGTCGACACATTCAGAAGCGGCGGTTGCCCAACCTGTGCAAGATGCCAGCGTCCCTAGAATGGCGGTTTCAAATAGTCCGAACGATGCGTAAGGGGCTCTGATTCTGAGAGCGACTTCACCACCACCTACGGTTACGCCTTCATCGATAGCCCATACTTCTCGACCCGTTTCTGGGAGCACCCGATCAAGAAGGGTTTTTACTTCGGTAATACCGCAGAATATTCCGTCACGTTCCGCGGTGAACTCAACTACAACTTCTGGGTTGATACCTTCGTTACGAAGGATGCTCAACGCTCTATGTAGTTCGTTGTCGGCCGTGTACCCGGTTAGTACCGAGCGGCCAATTTCAAAATCGCCGGGAGTAGTCATATTTTGCTGTTCTGGGTGTGCAGTACTTTCGAATTGCTACGCGTGTAACCAACTCTAGCGACCGCGCAATTCACCGGTCAAGATATAGATGGCGGAACTCGACGACCTTTAAACCTTAACCTGAGTAAGCCTTTTACGTCTTTCCACGCTGTTGAAATGATTTTCACTCGGGTGTCCGGGTCATCTTCCCAGTGGACCGGTATCTCTTTTATGCCATAGCCTGCGTTACCGGCAAGTAACAGAAGTTCGGTATCAAGGAACCATGCATTGTCTTCGACGAGAGGCAATATATTCTCGGCTGTTCGTCGCGATATCGCCTTGAATCCGCACTGGGCATCTTTCCACTTGGTGAGAGGAAAGAAGATGTGAATCAGAATGTTGTAGCCACGGGAAGTGATTTCGCGCTTCAAAGTACGATCAACGACTTCCGATCCTTTGGTCAGCCGTGATCCGATTGCGACTTCATAACCATCGTCCGCGATAGCAGCAACCATAGGCGGCAATGCTTTCAGATCGGTAGAGAGATCGACGTCCATGTATAGCCTGACATCGGCGCCACTTTCGCCCCATGCCTTCTTTAGAGCTCGTCCCCGACCTCGCTGTTCGAGTCGTGACAGCGAAATATTCGAGTGCACTTCGGAAAGTTCACTGGCAATTTCCGTCGTGTGATCCGTCGATCCGTTGTCGGCAACAACAATTCGCCAGTGACGTTCTGGATAATCGGCCGTAAACGCCAAAAGCTTCTCGATGCAGACAGGCAGGGCCACTTCCTCATTGAGGACCGGAATGACTATGTCTACTGTTGTTGCCATCGAGAGTTTTTTTACGTATTGCACGAAACGGGCGCTTGAAAAAAAGATTTCATGCGCACATATTAGTGCCAATCTAGTGATAGAAGTGGCGAGTGCCAGTGAACAGCATCACCAGACCAAGTCGGTCGGCAGCTTCGATCACTTCCTGATCCTTCACCGATCCGCCCGGCTGTACAACAGCAACTGCGCCTGCCTCAGCAGCACCTTCGATGCCGTCGGGGAAAGGGAAGAAAGCGTCGCTAGCCATTACGCAGCCTGCTGCTTCATCTCCAGCGGCTCGACCTGCAAGATAAACGCTAATCGCCCGGTTTGGCTGACCCGCACCCATCCCTTGAAGCATTGAATTCTTGGCGAATACGATAGCGTTGGAGTGAACCAATTGGCAAGCCTTCCAAGCGAACGCCATATCGGATAGTTGCTGCTCGGTAGGTTGTTTTTTGGTAACAACTTTCCAAGATGACGCATCTTCGACGATATTATCGGGCTGTTGAACGAGAGCGCCACCAGTGACATTTCTAACGTTCAAAAGCCGTGTATCAGAAGGTTGAACTTCAAGGACCCGAGTGCGCTTACGCTTACTTAATATTTCGAGTGCTTCAGGTTCGTAACCCGGCGCGACGATGTTGTCGTAAAGCACGCCCTTCATTGCTTTCGCCGTCTCAGCTGTGACTACGGTGTTGAAACCTACGATTCCCCCAAAGGCCGAGATCGTATCGCCAGCGTATGCCTTACGATACGCCTCTGCCTGGTTGTCGTCGGTGGCCAGCCCACACGGGTTGGCGTGTTTTACTACCGATACGCAATGTTGACCAAGAGCTTGGAATGAGTTCGCTGACACCCACGCAGCATCGGCGTCAAAGTAGTTGAGGTACGACATGTCGATGCCGTGCAACTTCTTCGCATTGACGATTCCGCCCGTTTCGCCGGGAGTTACATAGATTCCACCTGCCTGATGCGGATTCTCTCCGTATCGAGGAATAGCGACCCGATTCCAACCGAACGTAAGTTCCTGAGGGAACAGCTTTGTTTTGTCTTCACCAGAAGAATCTGGCTCTCGCAAGTAAGCCGAGATTAACGTGTCGTAGCCAGCGACGTGTTGGAACGCCTTGGCGGCCAATCGACGCCGTTCGCTCATAGAAACTTCGCCGCTAGCCAGCATTTCACCAATAACGCCGTAGTCGGAAGGATCGACAATGATTACTACGTCTGGAAAATTTTTGGCAGCGGCTCGAGTCATTGCCGGACCACCGATGTCGATGTTCTCCAACGCGTCGTCAAGAGTCACATCTGGGCTGGCTATGGTCTGTTGGAAAGGGTAGAGATTGTTCACAACAACATCGATACTTTGGATGCCATGCTCCCTCATCTCGGCGACGTGAGCGGGGTTGTTGCGTTTGCCAAGAAGCCCGCCATGAATACGAGGATGAAGGGTTTTTACTCGACCATCGAGAATCTCGGGGGCACCGGTTACTGATGCAACTTCCGTGATATCGAGACCAGCATTCCTTAGCTCGTTTGCCGTGCCTCCGGTGGTCAGTAGTTCAAAACCAGCGTCGGCCAACACCTTGGCAAAATCGACGAGTCCTGTTCGGTCGAATGCAGAAAGTAGCGCCCTCAAATTATTCTCGTTTCTCTTCGTTCTTTACGTTATGTTCTTGATCGTTCTTCATTTGGCGGGTGGTCTACTGCTCAAACAGTCCCGGCTAAAGGCCGATAAGCTTCGTACGCTCTTCATCTGGGGCACGCTTCACAACTTCGCCCACTCGGAACGCTCCTGGCACGCTACTGAGCACGTCACCAGCAAGACCCGGTTCCACGATGATCGTCATACCGACGCCCATGTTGAAAACTCTGAACATTTCCTGATCTTCGACTCCGCCAGTTTCCTGAATAAATTTGAACAGAGGCGGCGTATCCCATGTTGATATATCGACATCAGCACCAAGACCCTCATCGAGCGCACGTGGAATGTTCTTGTAGAAGCTGCCGCCAGTGATGTGACCTAGGCCCTTGATCTTGTCTAGAACAGGGCTGAGTGCGTTCAGATAGCTCAAGTGCGGACGCAGAAGCATCTCACCGAGTGTGTGAGAAGTCTCCGGAACGTTCTCGGTCAAAACTGAAGGATTCTGGTCGGTTTGAAATACCGACCGAACTAGCGAATACCCATTGGTGTGAAGACCATCTGAAGCCAACGCCAAGATCACGTCGCCTTCGCTCGTGTTTTCAGGCTTCAACAGTGCGTCTTTGCGGACGGTACCAACGATGAATCCGGCTAGGTCATAGTCGTTGCCGTGGTAGATATCAGGCATTGTCGCCGTCTCACCACCGAGTAATGCGCAACCAGCGTCGGCACATGCTTGTGCAAGACCAGAGACGATCTGCGCTATTTTGTCAGGATCGAACCGGCTAAGACCGATGTAGTCGAGGAAGAAGAGCGGTCGTGCGCCTGCAGGAAGAATATCGTTGATGCAGTGATTCACGATGCTGGCACCGATCGTATCGTGAGCACCTAGAGCATCGGCGATTCGTAACTTCGTTCCTACACCGTCGGTGCTGGCAACCAAAAGCGTGTCACCTGCCGGATCGGGGTCTATCACTCCACCAAATCCGCCAGGACCGGCTACGACAGAAGCACCCAAAGTTGCAGCTGCGATGTCTTTGATAGTGCTCTTTACCGAGGCCGCCGCATTTAGGTCTACACCTGCATCAGCGTAGGTCTTTCCTGCTGAGCGATCAGTCATGATTTCGGCTCCAATGAACGAATTTGTCTGTCACAAATCAGACGCGTAATAATCAGAGATCAAGTATACGTTCAGGAGGGGTACTAATAAGCCTGAAAATGCACCAAATGGCACCAAGAGAATTACTCTAATTAGTCGGCTGTTATAGTTTCGAATCCCATTTTGTTCATTTCAAGTTGAACTGGGATTGGATAGTTGCCAGTGAAGCAGCCTGTACAGTAGGAGTTTTTAGGTGCTCGCACCGCTCGAAGAAGACCATCGACCGATAAGTAGGCGAGTGAGTCTGCACCAATATACTTAGTGATTTCGTCGAGCTCCATATTGGCTGCGATCAACTCGCTGAGAGTAGCCATATCAACGCCGAAGTGGCAAGTCGATTTGATCGGTGGAGAGGCGACGCGAACGTGCACTTCAGCCGCACCTGCGTGGCGCAACATATTGATAACGCGAGTGATGGTCGTGCTTCGAACTATTGAGTCATCAACAACCAATAATCGCTTGCCTTCGACAACACCGCGCATGACGTTGAATTTGGTCTGAACGCCCTGAGCCCGCGCCTTTTGATCAGGCTCAATAAATGTACGACCGACGTATCGGTTGCGAATGATCGCTTCTGCATATGGAATCTTGGCGGCGGCGGCGAGACCAACAGCATGCGGAGTCGATGAGTCAGGGATACCGACGACAATATCGGCATCTACAGGATGCTCTCGGTAGACCTCGGCACCAAGACGCTGTCGCGTTTCGTATGCGAGTTCGCCGTTGAGAATGCTGTCAGGTCGTGCGAAATATATTTGCTCAAACACACACATTGCATGCGCTTTTCGTGCACCAGACCATATTTTCGACGTAACACCGTTCTCGTCGATTACGAGGGTTTCGCCGTTTTCAAGTTCGCGTACGAACTCGGCTCCAAGGTTATCGAGAGCAGCGGTTTCAGATGCGACGACCCAACCGCCGTTTAGTGAGCCTAGACACAAAGGGCGGATTCCAAGCGGATCACGAACAGCGATCAGCTTGTCTTTAGTCATAATAGCTAACGAATAAGCACCTTTAAGACGGCGCATCGCATAGGCCGAAACTTCAAACCAATCGTTGCCGGGGGCTTTGGCAAATAATTCGGCAATGACTTCAGTATCCGAAGTCTTCTCGAACGTCGATCCAAACTCCTCAGCCATTTCGACTCGAAGTGCAGCAGCATTGATGACGTTCCCGTTGTGCCCAACTGCGATCTGGCCTCGTTGTCCTTCGGCTTTCAACGGCTGTGCGTTGTATTCCTTACTCCCTCCCATGGTGGAGTAGCGGGTATGCCCAATTCCTAAGTGACCGGGTAATCCGGCGATGGTCTCTTCTCGGAATACTTGAGATACCAGCCCCATCTTCGCTTTGAGATGGATCTCATCGCCCTCAGATGTGGCGATTCCGGCACTTTCCTGACCGCGATGCTGTAGAGCAAACAATCCGAAGAATGTGGTGCGAGCTATGCTTTCACCGGGTACATAAGCACCGACGATGCCGCACTCTTCATGCGGCTTATCGTCAGATTCGGGGATGATCGGCCCAAGGGTATCTATCACAGATATAAATGCTCGAGATCTGTCCGTTCAGTTTCTTGAACGCAAAATTACGTGGCAAGTACAAGGTTCGCCCGCTAGCTCGGTAATTAAAAAGCGAATGGAGCACTAACCTTAACTCGCTGCAACGAGGTCGGTCAACGTGAACGCGGTCGTAACCATGCTATTTCACACGAAAGTGAGCGCTAAGGTTCGAGATGCAGTAGAAACTCCCGGTTCCCCTTGTCTCCGAGTATCCCTGAATTAGCGAGATTCCGAACACGTATTCGCGAATCACCAGCCCATTTCACGAATCGCCCAATCACAGCGGCATGTATGAATGGATCGATAATCACGCCGCCTCTAGGGACTTCTATTTTCTTCGCTTCAAATTGCGGCTTGAGAAGAACCACCGCCTGCCCACCGGCTTTGAGTTGATCGAACGCAGTCGGAAGCACAGATTCCAACGACGTGAACGATACGTCGGCAACTACCAAATCAACCTGCTCGGGAAGTCCGTTGCAATCGACTAAGTTCGTCCGTTCCATACTTACAACTCGCTCGTCGTTCAGCAATTTCTGATGAAGCTGCCCGCGTCCGGTATCGACGGCGTAGACCTTCGTTGCCCCGAATTGCAGCAGGCAATCAGTAAACCCTCCTGTCGACGCTCCAACATCTAAGCAGGTTAGTCCGCTTGCTTGTACATCGAATACATCAAATGCTCGCGCAAGCTTCTCGCCACCGCGTGAAACGAACCGTTTATCGGGAAGGACTGATATTTCTATATCGGCTCGGACTTGCATTCCCGGGGTGGGCGAACGGTGTTCGTTCAGGACAAAGACTTTTCCAGCCATAACCAGTGCAGCTGCTTCATTAATATCTGGGGCGAGTCCTCTCTCAAGAATCAACTTGTCGAGGCGTATTTTCGGGTTTGCTGGCATTTTTTTTGGTGATTTTCGTTCGTGTCTCGAATAGACCTTGATATCCAATAGCACCTATCATCGCTTATATGTCAGCAGAACAGGAAGTTATTAAGGGAACTCCGCTCATTCCAAGTATGAAGGCAATCGTCAAGGAATCGCGCCCTCAACAGATGGTCAAGAACGGTCTCGTTCTCGTTCCGCTCTTCTTTACAGTCAATATTTGGTATAGCGGCGATGATATCGGCGGGATGGCGGCCATTGTCGGAAGAGCTTTCACGGCTCTGGGAATTTTCGTACTTCTCTCGGCGGCGATTTACTTCGTCAACGATTCGATAGATATCGATCTCGACCGTGTGCACCCGCGCAAGAAGTTCAGGCCTATCGCAGCTGGCAAAATCAGTATTCGGTGGGCAATTGGTATAGCCGGAATAATGACCGTCGCGGCACTGGCAATTGCCACAGCTATTTCAATTCCCATGGTGATTACCGCTGCGGCGTACTTAGCCACCAACATTGCTTATAGCTGGTGGCTGAAGAACATCGTTTTGCTCGATGTTATGGCTGTTGCATCGGGATTCGTTCTGCGTGCGGTGGCAGGTTCAATTGCCATCGACCATGCAATTATCAGTCAGTCCGGCACTTCAGCTGAACTTAATCTGACCATTTCACCGTGGTTATATGTGGTAACTGCTCTAGGGGCAATGTTTATTGCTCTCGCAAAGCGTCGAAACGAGCTTTCTATCGCTGGAATTAATTCAGAGGCACAACGTTCGATACTTAGCGAATACACATTGCCGTTGCTCGACAATCTGATCAATGTCGTCGCCACAGCTACTCTAATTTCATACACGCTCTACACGTTCAGCACCGGCGTGACCGAAGCGAACGTCCCGAGCGACCATTCGATGATGCTCACAATTCCGTTTGTCGCTTACGGCGTGTTGCGATACCTGTACTTGATCCACGTCAAAGGCGTTGGGGAGGCTCCCGAAGAAATTCTGATCAAAGACAAACCCCTTCTGTTCAATATCCTTCTCTGGCTGATAACCGGTTCATCCGTACTTATGTGGACCCGTTTATTCAACTAGATCGTCTTTCCTAACCAACTACGGGCGATTTTTTTCATTAAGCAGCTCTCGGTGGCAATATCTAGCTACGAAGCCGCAACAGAGACGACACAACCCTCGGGCAGTACGTAAACTTCCCCCATTCACGAATCAAAGCATCATTCGAGCTAACTAGCTGGAGACAAAAGTACGGTCATGTCAGAATTCGCAGGTCGCACTGAGTTTTGGAACATCGGCTACCCGTTCACCGGAGCGTTAGTTTACCTAATCGCCCCCATCGCTATAGCGTCGATAGCATACGCACTCCGTCGTCGCTGGAAAATATGGCACACCGCCAGTGCCGATATCGATCTTGGTCACGCGTCCGACCGTTGGAGATCGTTTTTGTCTCTGCTGACAGTAGGTTTATTTGCCCACAAGCAGTTCGTTCGAAAACGTAACCTCTATGCAGGGATCATGCACTTCTCAATTTTTTGGGGATTTTTGGTTCTACTAATTGCAACAACAATCGCGGCTTTCGAGTTCAATGCCGAAAAATATCTCGACTGGACATGGCCGACCGCCCACGCACGAGTTCCGCTCGGGTTCGTATGGGATGTTTTTGGAGGCGGATTAGCCACTGTGGGGCTATTGATGGCAGCATGGCGGCGTTATATGATTCGCCCCGGTCGCCTAAATACGGCACTCGACGATGGAATCGTTCTCACTTTCTTGTTTGGACTGCTCGTCAGTGGTTTCCTAATCGAAGGACTACGAATTGGTGCGACCGAGCTAAATCCATCCTCTGACTACTACGACACATCAGTTACGGTCTGGTCGCCAATTGGTTGGGTTTTCGCCAAAGCGCTGTTGGGTCTAGGCCTCAGCTCGTCATCTCTCGAATCAACACACGCCGCCACGTGGTGGATTCACGCCGGAATATTCGTTTCGGCAATTATTTACGCTTCGGCAAAATTCAGTAAATTCACTCACATGATCGTTAGCCCAATGAACTGGTACTACCGATCGCTTCGACCACGTGGTGCACTAAAGCCGATGCGCGATTTCGAAACACTCGAAACTTTCGGTGCTAAAGACATTCCTGACCTTGATTGGACGCAGGCCCTGAGTTTTGACGCCTGCACCAACTGCGGTCGATGTCAGGACGCCTGCCCTGCGTGGGCGTCGGGTAAGCCGTTATCACCGCGAAAACTAATCCAGGGCATGCGCGGGTATATGGAAGAACGAGCTCCGGTTTTACTGGGTACACCTGAAGGAGAAACCATTCCTGAGCCAGCAACATCGATGGTTCACGATGCTATTGGGGATGACGTTCTGTGGAGCTGCTTAACTTGCGCCGCGTGTCTCGACGCTTGCCCAGTCGAGATCAACCCTATTGATTCAATCGTAGATATGCGTCGCTTCCTCACACTTGAAGAAGCAAGCACTCCCGACAGTGCGCAGTCGGCTTTGCAGTCGATTGAGCAGCGCGGACATCCTTGGCGTGGCACGACTCTCACTCGCACTTCGTGGATGGACGGGTTAGATATTCCAACTCTCGCCGAAAAGCCGGAATCGGAAGTGCTGTTCTGGGTCGGGTGCTCTGGTGCGCTCGTTCAACGAGGAGTCGATACGACACGCTCGATGGCTTCTGTATTGCATAAAGCTGGAATCGATTTTGCTGTGCTTGGCGACGAAGAAACATGCACCGGTGACCCTGCACGTCGATTAGGCAACGAATATCTGTTCCAAATACAGGCAGAAACCAATATTGGCACGTTCAAGCAATACGACGTGAAAAAGATCATTACCACGTGCCCGCACTGCTTCAATACGATGAAGAACGAATACCCTCAGCTTGGTGGAAATTACGACGTGATTCACTACACTGCGTTCGTCGGCGACCTGCTTAAAGAAGGCAAGCTAAAGCCAACTGAAGCTGGAATCGGGAAGATCGGCACGGTCACTTACCACGACTCTTGCTATCTCGGACGTCACAACGGCGAGTTCGGTGCGCCTCGGGAGATCATGAGTTCCATTCCCGGCTTGGACTTCGTCGAGATGGATCGCAATCAGGAACAAGCGTTCTGCTGTGGTGCTGGTGGTGGTCGAATGTGGATGGAAGAAGAAGGCGAACGTGTGAACCACATGCGAACCGACCAGTTCCTCGAAACCGGTGCCGATACGGTAGCCGTGTCGTGTCCGTTCTGTATTCAGATGTTCGATGAAGGCATCGGCTCCAAAGGTGAGGAAGACGGAAAGAAAGCAGTCGACCTCATCAGCATTTTGGATCAGGCGACTGAGTAATAGCGGACTGATTGACTACTGTCATTACGAGCAATTCGACGACGTGGCAATGACAACTAATTACGGCGCTTCCGCCTAATTAGATTCACGCTCGCGCGCGGCAACTGCTAGCATCCTTTTAACAAGATGCCACGTCGTTCAAAAGCTGCTCCAAAACAGCGCCCAACAAGTACATCTGCCTTCGGGACGAACGGAAGATTCAGCCATGATTCTTCCGAGTACTACGCGCGTGCGCTTCAACCTGCCGACAGGGAAAGCCTGGACAAGAAACCTGAGCCCGAGCAATCGGTACCTTCCGAATTCCTTGATTCATTCATCGCTCATTCGAGCGAGAAAATGTCGGAACTTCCCGACCGATCAGTTCACCTCATGGTCACTTCGCCTCCTTACAATGTTGGCAAAGACTACGACGACGATCTGACGCACGAGCAATACATGCAGCTGATCGTTAGCGTCTTACAAGAGACGTTCCGAGTACTGGTCGACGGCGGACGTGCGCTAGTAAATGTGGCGAATCTTGGTCGAAAGCCGTACATACCACTTCACGCCTACATCATCGAGCAAGCCGCTCACGTCGGGTTCCATATGCGCGGGGAAGTGATCTGGAATAAATCTGCTGGTGCTGGCACTTCGACTGCCTGGGGCAGTTGGATGTCGGCATCGAACCCTACCCTTCGCGATACACACGAATACATATTGGTGTTCCAAAAACCTCCGTTCGGTCGAAAAGCGATCGAAGAGCGCGAATCAACGATTACGAGAGACGAATTTCTCGAATTCACGAAGAGTATTTGGGAATTTGCTCCGCAATCGGCGAAGCAAGTCGGGCATCCTGCGCCGTTCCCTGAAGAACTTCCTCGAAGAGCAATTCAGCTATACACATTTACTAATGAAGTAGTGCTCGATCCGTTTATGGGAACTGGCTCTACCGCCCTCGCTGCCGTGAAGAGCGGTCGTCATTTTGTTGGGTATGACGTATCGTATGAATACGTCGAACTCGCCGAGCAGCGACTTTATGCTCACGATTCCGGCACGAAATTCAAGCCGCCATCGCCGATCAAAACGCCAAAAAACACCGCCAAGAATTCCACAAGAAAAAGTGCCAAGGCACCTGATAAGAAAAAATGACTCGCACACTGACCGAACTTTCGAGCGAAGAGCGTGAATCTGTGGTTTCCACGGTTCACAAAGAGGCTGAAGCTTCGGGTTGGTCGCAGTTGAGCAACTCTCGTAAGTCGGCACTCTACTCGGCTTGGGAATCGCACTTCGATCTTTCGCACACCACACTTAAAGACGGAATCATGAAGGGCTTCGACGCCGCTCAAGGAATTCCGAAAAAGGCAGAAGCCGAAATTCAGGAAGAGGTCACACGGATATTCCGGCTCGCCGGGATTAATGTGATCGAACAGGCTGCGATGTGGACTGGCAAGGAACGTGCAGATCTTCTAATTGGCTATAGTTCCAAGTTTCCAACGCACGTTATCGAGATAGAACGTGCCGATTCGTGGTCCGAGGGTCTTAGGCAGGCACTTTGGTATCAAGCGGCAATATTTCAGGCAGAGCGCCGGCATGTACTTCCAGTGCTCATTCTTTTCGGAAACACTTCGGCAGATCGATTCGAACAGATTCTAGCGACATGCGATCACAATCACGTGACCCTTAGTACACACCGACTCGAACTCGACGGCGAAATAGAAAGCGAATACTCGCTTGGTGCGCTTCTGAACGGTTCAACGCTGGAATAGCTGACAATAATGGCGTTTAGAGCAAGTTCCACGCGTCGAATTCCAATCTGGTGAATCTAACTTTCCGTAGTACCTAGTCTGCGAACCAATAACCACGACCGAACAGAGATCTAATTTGCTCGAATTTTTCAATTACTACTCGGCTTTTTTAACGATTCCGGGAATCATCATTCTACTGATTGCCTTGCTGCCGATCAAAAGAAAACGCAAGCAAATTTATATCTGTTCGATCGCCGCAATAGCCGGTTTATCTGTGGTGCTCATCCTGCGACCCGGTGACAGCAATGTTGCAACAGAAGCGGAAGCGCAGGTCGTAATCACTTCGGGAAGTCCGGTGTTCGTCGAGTTCTTTTCAAACTCGTGTACAGCCTGCTTGGCGTCACAGCCTATCGTCCGAAGCCTAGAAGGTGAACTCGATGACGATGTGCAAATCCTCAAACTAAACGTGATGGACTCAATGGCTTCACAGATGATTCGAGACTACAGGGCGTATCTGACTCCCACATTTGTTGTCATCGGACGTGATGGCGAAATCGTGTGGCGCCAATCTGGTGGATTACTGGATAAAGGCGAAGCGCTCGAAGCGGCGTAGTCGTATTCCTTAGGCTCGCTCTAACCAAGTCTATCTTGTATTTGTTCACGAGAGGGACATCCGCTGAGGCCAGTTGACTCTATCGATATCGCTGAAGCAGTGGCGGCGTAAAAACCAGCTTGCGCAATTGGTTGCCCCTCGCCTATCGCTATTGCGAACGCGGTAGCCCAAATATCTCCTGCCCCGGTAAAGTCGACCGGATTCGAATACACCACAGGTACTTCGATCCACACTCCTTCGTACCAAATTCGTGAGCCCTTTTCGCCTCGGGTTACGCAGATGATGTCACCTAGATCGAAAAGCTGCTGCTCGGGAAGCGTTTCGATTTCAGATTCCGAAACGACGATGATGTCCCACCTCTTTCCTCGAAACGGAGGTAGCATATCGGCGTGTGATATTGCGCCATCAGGGCCCCATCGGCGCAGCCATCCTGACGGAAGCAAGCACGATAGCTTAGGGTTGAACCAGTTCACGCAGTCAGTTGGAAGTTCGTGCAGCAATGGGCCGACGAAGAGGATTTCTGGCTCGGTCCAACTTTCAGGTATAGCAGATTGAGGAATTCTATTCCCTGATGCCATCAGTACCTGCGTTCGATCTCCGCAATCGTAGTAATTGGCGAAAGTAGCGGTGTGCTCGCTTTCAACCACTTTTACGTCGATGCCTTTCAGGATCAGGTCGATTGGGTAGTCGTCACCCACAGAGCTGATCACCCCCGTCGAAATATCGTGTTTATGTGCGGTCAGTGCGGCGTACGCAGCCGCCCCCCCCGGTATGTGACTTGTCGGCGTTCCACTATCGACGATGTTGACGTCGAACGTGAGATGACCAAGAGCTATGAATGATGGGGCTGATGGCATATCGAACTGAGATTACTTTCTTTTTCGAACGTAAATGTATCGGTATTGAACGACGATGTTGAAGATACCACCTGAATCGAAATCTTCTCCACATAGAAGTAACTTGGATTACGAATGCGGGACAAAAAAATACGCCTGAAGCCACATTGCTGCGACTGAGGCGTATTTACCCGATTTCTCAGAAAACGTGCCAATGGCACTAGTCGGTTGGGAAGATTACTACCCGACGCTGATTGCCTTCGCCTTCAGATTCGGTTCGAACTTCCGAGTGACCAGCAAGAGCCATATGCACGATTCGACGTTCTGCTGGCGACATCGGCTCAAGGCTGTCCTC
>Ga0209043_1000507_pt1 | contig 24272 bp, 24 predicted proteins | sample SaaInlV_100m_DNA_3_FD_184654 | JGI IMG/M metagenome (GOLD analysis project Ga0209043, IMG submission 184654) | Marine microbial communities from expanding oxygen minimum zones in the Saanich Inlet - SI037_S4LV_100m_DNA (SPAdes) (version 2) | ecosystem: Environmental > Aquatic > Marine >... | reverse complement strand
CCTTGTCTGCCTGTACGCCAAATTTTTCTACAACTTCTTTATCCATGAATTTTTTGTTTTTCATGGTATCCAACATATAAATATGTGGTGATATAAGTTGCATCATGTCTTTGTCGCCACTGACTATAACTACATCTAGCCCCTTCTGTTGTCCTTTTTTAGCTAACGTCCCAATGATATCATCAGCCTCAAAACCAGGGCGACGTATACTCGATAGTCCATATGCTTTCACAAGGGGCTCGAAATAAGGGAATTGCCTAGAAAGTTCTTCGGGAGGCGCGTCCCGATTAGCCTTATAATTCGGATATATCTTGTGGCGGAATGTTTTATCGGGACTGTCAAATGCAACAACAAGATAATCCGGTTTTTCATCCCGGATCACTTTTTGCAGCATATTTATAAAACCGTACAACGCATTTGTTGGAAATCCATTGGATGTGGAAAGCTGCTGTCGTACACCAAAAAAAGCACGGAAGATGTAAGAAGACCCGTCTATCAAGTAAAGTTTTTTACGCTTGGACATAAGAAAAAGTATTAATAAATATTTTGATACGGGCAACACCAGGGCTACAGTTAAGCTAACAGCATAAAATTCAGCAACTTGAATTGATGAGTAAAATTAATTATGCTAGTATGTACTACTTACCTCACACCCTAAGGGCTTTTAAAAATACATAGTTAAACAACGTTATGATCAAAGACAAGAGTATCTTGAAAAGCAGAGAAATTCAAGATCGTGCACTTTTAAAAACAGCTAAACGAGTCTTAAAAGTTGAAAGCGATTCAGTGGCCGCCTTAGCTAAGCGCCTTGGGGCGGATTTTACAAAAACTGTCCATGCATTAGGCGATGGGAAGGGACGGTTGATCATAACAGGGATGGGTAAATCTGGGCTAATTGGTCAAAAAATTGCTGCGACTATGTCCAGTGTAGGATTGTCTACAATTTATATGCACGCGGCAGAGGCAATCCACGGTGACTTAGGCCTGATTTCCCAGAATGATACTATCCTTGCATTATCGAACAGTGGAGAGACTGAGGAAATCATAAAACTCCTACCTGCCCTAAAACGTCTTAATTGCACACTTATAGCAATCACAGGAAATCTTAAGTCTACATTAGCTGTACGCAGTGACTTCGTACTTGATGTTGGTGTTAAAGAAGAAGCTGGCGGAAATGGGCTTCTACCAACATCAAGTACGACAGCAATGGTGGCCATGGGAGATGCCCTAGTGGTTGCATACCTCGAGTTGCATGGGTTTGAAGATGAGGTTTTTGCACACAACCACCCAGGTGGAAGCCTTGGAAAAAAAATGCTTACTACCATCGGAGATTTAATGCATACGGGGGATCAGGTACCCATTGTTTACGAAAACTCGGATCTATCGGTGATCATTTCAGAAATGACTCAAAAGCGACTTGGTGTCACTCTGATTACAAATAAAAAGAAGCAACTCAAAGGAATTATCACAGATGGCGATCTACGGCGAATGATTGAGGATAAAAAAGATATTTCAAAAATTCGTGCTCTGGATCTATCTAAAAGCTTTCCAAAGTGGTTAGAACATAATAACTTAGCCACAAAAGCAGTGCAGCTTATGGAAAAACATACGATCACTTCGTTGGTTGTCAGTGCAAATGGGAAAAAAATTGATGGAATTATCCACCTACATGACCTCTTGAAAGCAGGAATTATTTAATATTAAAAGTACTGAAAAACTGCAACCATTCAAATCTAAACGATATAGCACAAACCACAAAAAACTCTTTTTTAAACAACCGAACTGAAGCTATGACTGGTAATGAGCTTAGAAAAAAATTCGTAAAATACTTTGAAGACAAAAAACACACTCGAATTCAAAGTTATCCTCTCGTCCCCCGTAACGACCCAAGCCTATTATTTACAAATGCTGGCATGGTCCAGTTCAAAAATATTTTTCTAGGTGAAGAAATAAGTGTAAATAAAAGAGCTGTATCGGTACAAAAATGCGTCCGAGCAGGAGGAAAACACAATGACCTAGAAATGGTTGGTCGAACCGCAAGACATCATACTTTTTTTGAGATGCTTGGAAATTTTTCGTTTGGTGATTATTTTAAAAAAGACGCAATTAAATATGGGTGGGATTTCCTAACCAACGTGGTCGGTTTACCTAAGGATAAGTTATATATTTCTGTATACACGGATGACAAGGAGGCGTTCGATATTTGGAATCAGGAAATTGGGATCCCAACTGACCGCATAATCCGGCTTGGAGAAAAAGACAACTTCTGGTCAATGGGTAATACAGGTCCATGCGGTCCCTGCTCAGAAATTCATATTGATCAAGGAGAAGCCGTTGGATGCGGGAACCTAACTTGCGCCGTCGGTTGCGATTGTGATCGCTACCTTGAAATATGGAACCTGGTTTTCATGCAATACAATCGTGATGAGTCTGGGCACCTAACGCCTTTACCAAATCCATGCATAGACACGGGAATGGGTTTAGAGCGACTAGCAGCGGTAACTCAAGGAAAGCTTTCAAACTACGACTGCGATCTTCTAATGAGTATCATAAAAGAAGTCTGCAGAGTAACCGGAAAAACTTACGGCTTTAGTAAAGAAGATGACGTTTCGATTCGAGTCATAACAGACCATGCAAGAGCAGTTGCTTTTCTGATTGGAGATGGAGTCCTTCCCTCAAATGAAGGGAGAGGCTATGTAGTTAGAAGGATTATTAGACGTGCGCTGAGACACGGAAAACTTCTTGAACAAACTGACCCGTTTTTTTTCCAAATTACAAATTATGTGGCAGAATTTTTTTCTGATGCCTATCCTGACTTTAAACAAAATTCAGCTTTTATCCACCGAGTAGTCCAAAACGAAGAATCAAATTTTTCAAATACTCTAAATTTTGGGATGCAACGCATGGAAGAAATTCTCAACCATGTCCGCAAAGAAAAACTCACACACATCCCAGGTGATGAAGTTTTCAAACTATATGATACCTTTGGGTTTCCCGTCGATTTGGCAGAAGAATACGGAAAAGAAATTGGTCTGTCCCTAGATATGGATGGGTTCAATAAAGCCATGAAAGAACAAAAAAAGAAAGCAATGGCTTCATGGAAAGGCTCAGGAGATAAATCAGTCTCTCCATTCTTTAATAACTTCATAAAAACTGAAGCTCCAACTCGTTTCCTAGGATACGATAAGACTTTGGCAGAAGGGAAAATTTTAGCGATTCTGAAAGACTCAAAACCTATCAATTCAGCCGATGAAGGTGAAGAAGTTGAACTATTAATGAACCAAACTCCGTTTTATGGAGAATCAGGTGGTCAAATTGGAGATTCAGGTATTGCATGGAACAAAGTGGCCCAACTAAATATCAGCAACTCAACTAAGCCAACTTCAGAACTTACTATTCATCACGCAAAAATCAATCAGGGGACAATAAAAAGATTAGATACATTGACATTAAAAGTAGACTCGGGAGGAAGATTGGAAACAACGTTGCATCATTCAGCAACTCACTTGCTTCACGCTTCGCTAAAAGAAGTGTTAGGAGATCATATTAAGCAAGCTGGGTCGTTGGTAACCGCTGACCGACTAAGGTTTGACTACACTCATTTTTCACCATTGAGTCAAACGGAAAAATATAGAATTGAAGAACAGGTTAATCAGAAAATACGTGAAAACTTAACTATTAAAACTTGCGAACTACCAATAGAAAAAGCTGTCAAAGAGGGCGCCGTTGCCCTATTTGGAGAAAAATATGAGGATAATGTCAGAGTAGTGTCAATGGGAGGTTTTAGCAAAGAACTTTGCGGAGGAACACACGCAACTGCAACTGGAAATATTGGCTTATTTAAAATAGTATCAGAGGGAGGTATTGCTTCTGGAGTAAGACGCATAGAAGCTGTGGCGGGAAAATCTGCTTATTTTAGTATGCAGGATGAAAACAAGACTCTAACTTCAATTCGTTCCATTTTAAAAGTATCACCAGAGTATGAAATTAGTAGAATAAAAAAAATTATTGAGAAATCACGAGAAATGGAAAAAGAAATTAGCCTCCTGAAAGAAAAACTGGTCAGCGGCGAAGGGTCAGACCTCAAGAATGACACTCAAAAAGTTGGTAACATATCTCTACTGGTTAAGCAATTTGAAGGAATGGATGCCAAGACTTTGCGGTCATTCATCGATAATGCAAAAAATAGAATTAAGTCTGGAATTGTAATCGTTGGGTCTGCTACAAATGGAAAAGTTTTGCTTGCAGCTGGCGTGACAAAAGATTTGGAAAAAAGTTTTCATGCGGGGAATATACTAAAAGACATCTCTAGTATAGTCGGTGGAAGCGGTGGCGGAAGATCAGATATGGCTCAAGCAGGTGGTATTCATATAGAAAAATTAGGAGAAGCTCTGGATAGAGCAAGAGAAATGATACATAATCATTAACTATGAGTTGCTAGTTTTTTTAATCTTCACATGATAATTTGTAGAATTCTTAAAAAAATCATCAGCACGTTTCGGTGGATCGATTAACTTACCCCAACGGGGTCACAAACAAATGGATTAGCTATGGAAAAAAATAAAAAAGAAGAACTTGATAAAAAGTGGAATTCTATTGTTTTAAGAGCCCTAAGTGACGAGGAATTCAAGAAAGAACTCATAAAAGATCCTGCTAACGTTATGGTTAAAAATGGACTCAACATACCCGAAGGTTGCAAGGTTGGGGAAACCTCTACCAAAACTGCTGGTCTTCAACTACCACCTAATGCCTCTGAGGATGTTAAGGAAGAGGCAACCTGGTGGAAGTGGCGATTAGAAATGACCCATGACTTTGGAAAGGATGAACAAAAAAGTTCCGGTTTGGCCTCTGGTGGTGCACCCTTAATGGATGCTACTCCAGAAATGTAGTCACAAAGGTAAAAATTTATTTTTCACTTTCCGTTCAATCTTCACAGTTTAATTCTATAATCTTTGGAACTAATTTGAGCGAGGGGTCGTCCTCTCTCACCTGGATATATCTGGCCTGAGTTCAACCCTTATATCCTCAGCAATCCATTTTTTAAGAACATTTGCAGTTAGTGCTGTGTTTCTTTTAGCCATCTCCTCAGCATACATTTTCATCCAAGCTGGGTTTTCTGGACCCATTATTATTTTTTTAGGTTTTGGTTGCTTTTGGAGTGGATCAGTTTTCGGTTCGTTCTTAACAACCGGTTTGTAAGTAGCTGCTAGCAACAATACAAAACCAAAAGTAATCAAAACAGTTATCAAAATAGTGTTCATTTAGTTTGAGGCCCTTTCATAATGTGCAATAATTTATGTGCCTCTTATCGACAATACCGAAAACATCCTTAAGGAAAAAATTAAGCCTTTTTTGCAGAATATTTTATAATTTTTGCCAAAAATCAATAAATAAATACTCATAAAATATTTTCTGGTTATTACTGAATATGGGTATAGCATGGCTTGGATATCAATGAATGTTAAACATCCATTAACTAAATCAACATATCGATTAAAATGAATAGACGACAGGTTTTTCTAACGATTCTTATACCAACTTTAGGTGCTATCGCTATGTGGTATTTGTACCAGGGGGCTTTTTAAGTAAACGTGTAAAATTTATTTTACTCCCAAAATCATTTGATAGTAATTAAATTAAAAACGAATTATTGAAGAAGGTCGACTTAAAAAATACTATAATGATGAAGGTATATACGCCTGTAGCTCAGTTGGATAGAGCGTTGGTTTCCGGAACCAAAAGTCGGAGGTTCGAGTCCTCTCAGGCGTACCATATTGTCTACAATAAAGACATTAGTCAATCTACCCTATCCAATCCCAGAACATATAAACAATGACTAAGGAAAAATTATTAAAAATCATACAAGCAGCGAAAGTAAATTACCGTACTTCATTAACATTGGGGGATAGTAAAATTAAAGAGCTACCATCAGAGATAGGTGAACTTAAAAATCTAATGGATCTTGATATGAGCCGCAATGAACTTGAAACGCTCCCCTCTGAAATAAATAACCTTAAAAAACTGAAACGACTAGGGTTAAATTATCAAAAGTTTAACTCATTTCCAGTCGCAATCTGTTCTCTAAAAAAACTCGGCGAATTATACTTAAGAGGAAATAAAATAACAGAAGTACCACCGGAAATTGGCGACTTAAAAAATCTGACTGGACTCGATCTAAGGGGAAACCGCATAACGCACTTACCCAAAGAAATAATTCAGTTAAAACACCTTAAACTATTATTTTTAGATGGGAATCCTCTGGTTGAGCCACCGTTAGAGATTGTAGTAAAAGGAAAGGATGCAATCTTTAGTTATTTTTGTACTAAGTACACCAACACAACCAACATACAAACTAGCCAACCCAACTCACTAAATACACAATCACTTGAAGATGTAACTTTATATACAAAACAAAGATAAACCATTCATTCAAAACGACACATTATTATTTGATCTAAACATTATGATAAGGTTTAATTACATAAACGTTTTAAATTAATTTTTTTCGGAGACCTAGGTGAGCAAAAAACACTGGTACCTTTTATCATTGGTTGGGAAGGATCGCCCTGGCATCGTTGCAAAATTAAGCGCCGGATTATGTAAAAATGGCTGTAACCTTGGGGATTCTTCCATGGCTCGCCTGGGAGATAACTTTGTTATAATGATTGCCGTACAATTTGAGGGTTCTCAAGAAGCATTGAGCAATATTGTTTCTCCTTTAGCGGGTTCGATGGGTCTAAAGCAAAACTTAATGGAAATCGAAGAAGGGACTCATGACATAGAGCCAGACGTCAGAATAAATATTTATTCAGACGAGCGAATGGGTATTATTGACGATGTCACTAGCATGTTGACTGAGTCTGGGCTAAACATTCTATCCCTTGAGTCTAACCTTAGCAGCAATCAACCCAACAACGCGTACTCTATTCATATTGAAGGAACCGTGTCCGAAGGAATTACCCCTCTATACGAAGTGCTTGATCGCCTATCAGATGAAAAAAATATTCAGTCACAACTTATTCCTATAAATTCGCAGGTGGTATAAACGGACCATCAAAGGTGAGGAACGCCTATTTTCTAGGTCGTTTGTAAACATGGGTGGCCCTCCCCAATGATACATCTGCCGATTCCATAATAGTTTCAGACAAAGTAGGATGGGGGTGGATGCAGTGAGACAAGTCGTCCGCTTTGGCTCCCATGTTAATAGCAAGAACTCCTTCAGCAATAAGTTCACCTGCTCCGTAACCCACGATTCCGACACCAAGCACACGTTTAGACTCAGGTTGCAAAATCAACTTAGTCGATCCTTCAGTTCGGCCCAAAGTATGAGCCCTACCCGAGGCTCTCCATGGGAATTTCGCCACCTCAAATTTAAGGCTCTTCTTTCTAGCTTCTGACTCAGTCAATCCGCACCAAGCAATCTCTGGATCAGTAAAGACAACCGCTGGAATAACGGTGTCTTCAGTAACTCCCTTGCCCATAAGACCATCAATCGCAATCCGCGCTTCATGTGATGCCTTATGCGCAAGCATAGGTTCTCCCGAAATATCACCTATTGCCAAAATTGCTGAGTCAGACGTCTGTCCTTTTAAGTCAACTTTAACAAAACCATTACTATCTAGTTCAACTTTGGTATTTTCGATTCCTATTTCATCTGTATTAGGCCGACGTCCCACTGATAAGAGTACACGGTCGAAACTTTCTTCTTTTGATTCATTAACGGACGCCAGTGTGACATACCCTAATTTCCCACTTTCACGAATTGAGACAACCTCTGTACCAAGATAAACCGACTCAAATTCATTGAATAATTTTTCTTGCAATGGACGAACCAAGTCTCGGTCAACTTCAGGCAACAATCCATCTTTGAATTCAACAATGGTAACGCGACTACCCAATGCAGAATAAACTGTACCCATCTCTAAACCTATATAACCTCCTCCTACAACAAGTAATTTCTCTGGAATAGAAGATAATGAAAGTGCTTCTGTCGAATCCATTACCACTGATTTACTATCAACAAATTGATCAGGAACAACAGGTCGTGACCCAGTGGCGATTACACAACGGTCAAATACTATAGATTGGCTTCCAAAGATTTTAATTGTATTAGAATTTACAAAAACTCCCCGGCCGGTAACGTAAGTAATACCCCGTTGTTTACACAGTTGACCTAAACCATCAGAAACCTTCGAAACAATTCCTTCTTTCCAATCATTTAGGATTTTTAAATCAATGTGGGGAATATTAAAGTCAATTCCAAAGTCTTTTGCCTGTCGTATTTTTGCCATCAACCCTGAAACATGAAGAAGGGCTTTTGAAGGGATGCATCCTCTATGAAGGCAAACCCCTCCAAGCTTATCACTTGCATCTACAAGCGTGACCTTGTAACCTTGATCAGCTGCATAAAAAGCAGCCGAATATCCGCCAGGACCGGCTCCAAGTACAACAAGATGTACGTTACTCATTTATTTTTCTCTGAATGAATTTATAAAACACAAAACGTGATGTGTTTAACGATGACGTTTGCGGCTGATTTGTTCCCACTTCTTTGCTGGTGATTTCTTCCTGATTTTATTTAAGATATAACTAAACAACCATTGCGCATCTTCTTGACTGGTGTATGTACCTCGTAAACGAGCAATCGTTTTTTGCTCGACATCAAGAAATGGACGCAACTGATTACCCCATTTTTTAACTATTTGCAAATTACTAAGATTTGATGACTGTTTTTCGCCTGGCAAGTAATTTTTCTTAAAAATATTTTTTCTTTTACTATTTGAGGTATGTTCTTCTGTGATCAAAGGAGGTAGTTTTTTATTAGTAAAACTAGACAAAAAATAAACAAGAGCAAACCCATTTTCTGATTTGCTCAAATCGTTCAAAGCTTCAAGTAATCGTTTTTTCACTTCATGACTCGACTGCTCTTTGCTTACCCTTGAGAGTTTTAATAACCCATTACCCTCAGATACCAAAATATTCAAATCGAGCAAATAATGTAATATGGGTGCTCCCCCCGTACTATCAATATCTGCATTCAAAATACCATCTAGAAACCATTCGAACCATAAGTCTTCAGAATAATTAAGGTAGGGTTCCTCATGAGGGCTCATTTCAAGCAACTCCATCGCAACACAAAGTTTTCCGTGGCAGGATTATTACACTAAATATTTCGACCATGTCACCTGTACTGCTATTCAATTCAACCTACTCCATACTAATTGAATCAAAAATAATCCTTATAGCTGAGAATTTCCCCTACTGACCCCACAAAAATAGAAATTGTGGTGAAATTTGATCCCAATCAAATCCCAGATCTAAGTTAATCAAATTAACTTTAGGAATCGAATCCATCGACGAATAATAATTTGATTTATATTCTCTTGGTCGACCATAGGTAACAACTTTTAAATCAGGTTGATTTAACTCTTTTTTTGCAAGCCCAACCAAATCTTGCAAATAACCAATCGAATCCACGAGGTGGTTTTCCAAGGCCTGGCGAGCATTGTAAACTCTGCCATCAGCTAATACCTTAACTGCTTTAGTATCAAGTCGATCTCGGTTCAAAACAACTACATCCACAAAACGATCATAATACCGATCTATTGTTTCTTGAAATAAAGCTCTTTCTTCTTTAGTCAATGGGCGAAATGGTGACATAAAATCTTTTTTTTCAGACGACTTGACTATCTCCCATTCTAGCCCAATTTTCCCCATCAGGCCCTCAAGGTTTAGTTTTAACGCGAGCACCCCAATACTTCCCACCAGTGAAGTCGGATGTACCATTATGCTATCACCTGCCATCGCTACATAGTAACCTCCAGATGCAGCCACATCGACCACAGACACATAAACTTTAACTTTGCTCCGCTCCTTAAATGATTTGATTTCATGGTATATGATATCACTAGAGGTTACGGTTCCACCTGGACTGTTAATCCTTAATAAGATTCCTTTAATATTTTTATCATTTTCTGCTTTTTTAAGTATTTCACGGATACGATCAACCATCCCAGTTTCACTTGAGAACCCAACTAATGTTTTCTTGGGACGGTTACTTATAGGACCATCAATGTCAATTAACAACATTTTACCGTTCCCGCTTCCCTCTTCAACAACCACTTCTTCAAGGGATTCAATTTGCGAACCCATTCTAATTACTGCACAGGAACAGCCAAGTAATACTACTGCAATAAAAAGTAAAATTCTTAAAGTTAAAGCAGGCATGCGTTTCAGTTCAACGTAAAAATATTAAGCAATAGAGAGCATTCGAAAAAAGACTTGTAAACTGGCTATAACCTTGTCTACCCCATCATGCTCTTTTAGCGATTCATTTAGTCGGCTCTGTGTCTTAGTTATGATTTCACTGTTTCTTTTTTCAACTGGCAATTTAAGTTGTTGAGTCAAAATATAAATAGCATCAATCAAATCTTTCAAGGCCAACGTTCCAGCAACAATGCTCCTTTTTTTCAAACGCCTAGCTGCCTCCGTATGGTTTTGGCTTGGATCAATCCCGAGTTGCGTGCCAAACTTTGAACAAATCATGATCCCCTCACGTATCCCTTCAAGGGCACCCTTTGCAGCGTGATCCCCTTGTATTCCTTCAAAAACTTCATGAATTGCTTGAAGAGGTTCTATCGCTTTAAGATCTATCAACGTCGATTCATCAAGCTCATATATTCTCGCTAACTCCTCTGGTTTAACCTTTGAAGAGGAGCTCAACTTTTCTCTGAGATTTGCACTAAACTTACCAATTTCCTCATCTATTTTCTGTTGGCTAGTAATCAAAGTATCTTTAATACGATCATCAAATTCTTCCAACCTTTTTTGATTTTTAAAAATTTCTCGATATTCTCGATTCATTTTCTCAACGAGCATTTCTACATGTTCTGTCATGACTTTAATAAGTGCGTGACGACGTTCCTCCTCAAAAGGCTCTAGATATTTTTGCCGAGCTGTTTTTTCAGTTCGAAGAAACTGGCGTGGAATTTCTCGTATTGCTTTTTCATATGAACCTAGCAATGATTCAAGGTGATCAGGCGAGTATTTTTGATTGGACTTTGTAAACCTAATTGTAAATTTTTTAATTCTACGGGTATTATCAGCTTCAATATGATATATAGCTTCATTGAACATCGTATCTATCTGGCTATCCAAATTTCTCATAAAAAATATTTATCCCATTTAAGCTTTTTTAATTGTTTATTATTTGACTGACATTGCGCAGCGGCAACCTATTCCATAAAAATCTTTTGCTTCATCGTAACCATATCGAGCAGATGATCTTAAGTAGCCTGACAAACTATTCCAGGCCCCTCCTCGTATTGTATGATTAACGCCGTTTTTTGGGCCTCGAGGATTAGCATATTCGCTGTTTTTATAATAATTTTTATCATACCAATCATATACCCATTCAGCAATATTGCCAGCAAGGTCGTATATACCATTAGGAGTAGCTCCTGAATGAAAACTTCCCACTTCATAAGTAGAAAGACCCTTTCTTATGAAACAACACCGGTTAAAACCCGCCCTTTTATCATCTGGAAGACTATTCCCCCATGGATATTTTCGCCCATCCAGTCCGGCTGCTACCCGTTCCCATTCTGCTTCCGTAGCTAATCGTTTTCCCTTCCATTCGCAATAATTAGCGCAACGTTTCCATGATAAGCCAATGACAGGGCGCTTCTTCATACCAGGCCTTGGCTGACGATCCCACCATCCAGTTATTGTAGGGTGTTGGTTCGGGTTATAAGAAAGATATTCCCCAAAGTCTGCCCCCGTAACTTCAAACTGATCAAAATAAAACGCATCTAAATATACTTTATGCTTTGGGTGCTCATCAGACCTTCCTTTTCCTTCTTCAGTTCCCATGAGGTATTCCCCCGCAGGAATCAAAACCATTTCTGGCATTACCAATCTATCAGCAAGGGCTACTTCTACTACTCTTCCACTAGAAACTCCAATGACCAAAACCAAAAATAACCAAAATTTAACATATCTCATCATAGAAACTCAGAAAAAATCCTAAGGGAAAAAAGTGCATTGCTTATCCTACACTCTCACCCGCAAAAAATAGATATTATATATTGTACCAACTCTTAAATGACACTATTATGTAATAGATTACCTAGCCCGCTAAGAAGATCTCCGTTAAATAGGTATGTCCGAAAAAAAATTTATATCAACTCTCGGTTTTTAGCAAAAAATATATGAACAGAATCATAAGGCCTAGCAAGGAAGAACAGTTTTACGCTTATCCCAATGACATGGGGTTCTGGGCTGATAAAAAAAGAGATTTTGCCAAACCTTTTGCTGATGCCACAGGGCGGTATTTTCTGGATGCTAGAATTCACAAAAAAATTACCCGTCTGAAGAGAGACAACCCCGCCCTCGTAATAGGTGAAACCCATTGTCACTCCACCTTTTCCGATGGGAAACATTCCGTCGAGGATATACTGAGAAGAGCCTCGCGTTTACAGCTAGATTATGTTGTCATTACAGACCATCTTCTTCCAAGAAAATATTTAATTGAATCTATCTTTAAGTCCTGGAAAAAACAGGCTCAATACATTGACGAATGGGACCAACTAAACGACCCTATTAAAATATACCCAGCATTAGAAATGAGCGCCCTAGAGGGGCACTTGATTTTAATTTTTGACCCGGAATATTTGTCTCCCAAGAAATTTTCGGACATTTCACTTCAGTTTTCGGAGTTTGATGACCAGTTTTTCTCTATGCTTGAGATCATTCCACGAATTGGTTCTTTTGGAGGAATATCAATCGTCCCTCATCCAAACAAAAAACGGGCATACCCCTTTGGCGCATCCATCGAATGGATAAAAGAAAATTTAATTGGACTAACAGACGGGATAGAGGATGTTTCGTCAGGACATGGATATCAAGAAAACTACTCAGAGGAACTCGAATTAGCAGCTATTGGCTCTTCCGATGATCACTTTAACCTACTTACGGGAACAGCGGTCACCGCTTATGATGGAAATATTCATAACAACCTGATTAACGCTGTGAAAGCCAAAGAAACAAAAGCAATCATGGTTGATAATTCCCTGCAACCACTGCTTAAATTAGCGCGGCATGCTATAACGTCATATGCTTAAAATTAGGGAAATCACGTTTTAACAAACTGATCCTTTCCATGTTGATTCCGTTAGAAAGATCTGGGTCACCAAAGAAACTGATATATACAACATTCAATACCCCCTTTGGAAAAACAGGTGTTGCTGCAACGCCTTATGGAATTTGCCGTGTTGCTTTGTCAATTCAAAGTGAGTCGAAGTTTGTTGAAGCATTAAAAACGACTTACCATTCACCAAAAAAACAACCTCACCAATTAATAGACGTAGAAAAAGAATTTCATCTATATTTTAGTGGTAAGTTAAAAAAATTTTCTTTTAAAGTAGACCTGAGGCAGGGAACAAATTTTCAGCGACGTGTCTGGAAAAAGTTGACCTTTATACCTTTTGGCGAAACCCGGAGTTACCAGTGGTTGGCTGTTGCAATTTACCAACCTAAAGCCTGTCGTGCTGTAGGAAATGCAAATGGGAAAAACCCAACTCCCATAATCATCCCCTGTCATAGGGTTATTCAAAAAAAAGGTGGCCTGGGTGGGTTTACAGGCGGAACTTACCTTAAAAAATATTTACTCGAACTAGAAAAAAAATCGAATGCCACTTTTTCATACTGAAGCAATCGTTTTACGAAGTATCAACCTGTCTGAATCAGACAAGTTAGTTACCTTCATGACAAAGCGGTACGGAAAAATTAAATGCGTTGCTAAAGCTGCACGTAAAATTAAAAACAAATTTGGGGCAACTATTGAACCTTTATCTCATATCCAGCTTATCTATTTTGGAAAAGAGAACCAGACCTTGTATCGTCTCAATCATTCAGATATCATTCATTCATTTCAAGACATTCGTGATGATCTACAAAAGATATATACTGGAATCTATTTTAGTGAACTGATTGATACGCTGATTCCAGAAATGCATCCAGACCCAAATGCTTTTAGATTATTGCGGGATAGCTTAAAAACCCTTGAAGTGGTAGCTAGTTTAGATGTTCTAAGTCGCACCTTCGAGATGAGGTTAATGTGCCTTGCTGGATACACTCCTCAACTTAGCTACTGTGCAATCTGCAAAAAAACGGAGTACACTACTAAAATCGGATTTAGTTTCGAGCGCAGAGGAATCATATGTGAACCCTGCTCTTTCCAAGCTCAACCAGAAATTCGCTTTCAAGCAGGAACCCTAAAATACTTAAAAAAGCTTAAAACTATGGATATCAAACATGCAAACCGCTTAAAATTTCCTAAAGGCATAGAACTTGAAATCGAACAACTAATTCACAGGTTCATCCTTTCATTCACTGGGCGCGAACTAAAATCCTACCCGTTTATCAAAAGCATGGCGAAAATGGCGAAAATTGATACCAGTACCGAATTATGACCAAACGTATCATACAAACTGAACAGGCCCCTGCTGCCATTGGCCCTTATTCTCAAGCCATTAGTATAGGTGACTTTCTCTTCACATCAGGTCAAATAGCACTGGATCCTGAGTCCGGCATCTTTCTTTCTGGAGAAATCGAAGAGGAAACAGAGCAAACCCTTAAAAATATTTCTGCTATCCTTAGAGCGGGTGGGCTAAGCCTTGAAAATGTGGTCAAAACAACCGTTTATCTATCAGACCTTAATCATTTTTCTCGAATGAACCAAGTATATGAAAAGTACTTTTCAAAAACAAAACCAGCGCGCGCCTGCGTTCAAGTAGCAGCTCTCCCTAAGGGAGCCAAGATTGAAATTGATGCAATAGCCAACTGTTCATCCTAAAATATTTTCATGGCCAAAAAAATAAGTAAAGGGCAAATAAATTTTTTTCGTGTTATGGCTGTAATTGGGATAGTCGTTATAATAATCGTCGTTAAAGAATTTTTAAACGCTGCGCCTGCATTACCCCACAGTAAAATTCATAAAGGCCCTCCACCTGCCAAAGCCTGCTTAGAATGTCACGTCAAAGAAGCAGAAAATACTCCCATTATGCCTCACCGTCCAATGAGTAGCTGCATAATCTGCCATGAACCATCTGAAACAAATGGCTAGCAGAAAATAAACTATATGTGGGTTAGTGGAGGTCTGCCTATAGGATATACGTTAAACCCCACCTCGAAAAGTTTTTGGTGATCAAGGTGGTTTCTTCCATCAAAAATAAAGGCAGGTTTTGACATGCTATCAAAAATTTTCTGGTAATCCAAACTGCGGTACTCAGGCCATTCTGTAATTAAAGCCAGAGCATGAGCACCCCTAGTTGCCTCGTAAGGGTTTTCCACAAACTCCGCTCTTTCATCAATTCCTGAAAGATCTTTTCTTGCATTAGAAATAGCATGGGGATCTGTGATACTGAGTCGAGCTTTTTCTTCAAGCAAACGCTTACAAATATAGATCGCCGGAGCATCCCTTGTATCCCCAGTATCGGGTTTGAACGCAAACCCGAATATGGCAATTTTTTTATCAACCAAGGTCCGAAACATGGTTTTTAAAATACAGTTTACGAACCGTTCCATCTGGTTATCATTGATTTCTACCACTGAATTCCAGAACTTTGCTACATCCTCAAGCTTATAGTATTCACATAGATAAACAAGATTAAGAAGATCTTTTCTAAAGCAAGATCCACCAAAACCCACACCGGCCTCAAGAAATTTGGGCCCAATTCTTGAGTCTCTACCAACCGCACCTGCTACTTCACTAATATCGGCTTCTGTCACCTCACATAAGGCTGAAATACTATTAATGGATGAAATGCGCTGGGCAAGAAAAGCATTCGCAACAAGCTTAGATAACTCACTGCTCCATAGATTTGTTGTAATTATTTTATCCTTGGGCACCCACTTCAGATAAATCTTTAGTAACTCATCACGTGCTGCATTCCCAGCTACTGTGTCATGCGAACCAATCAAAATCCGATCTGGTTCCTCCATATCCCGGATAGCCGTACCTTCTGCCATAAACTCAGGGTTAGATAAAATCTCAAATCTGACAGAGTTGTTGCCAGAGTGTAAAATTGAAGCCATAGTTTCCGCAGCACGAACTGGAAGAGTACTTTTTTCTACAATAATTTTTGGTGAGGTTGAGTTTTCCTTGATTCGTCGAGCTGTTTGTTCAATAAACTGCAAGTCTGATGCTTTACCAGCACCTTCGCCAAACGTTTTGGTTGGGGTGTGAACACTCACAAAAATAATGTCCGCTTCAGCAATATTTCTATCAATATCTGTGGAAAAAAATAAGTTTTTGCCTCGCGCTTTATCGACTCTGTCCTTCAAACCCGGCTCATAAATAGGCAATTCGTCGGAATTCCAAGCATTAATGCGCACCTCGGAGATATCAACAACAGTGACCTTGTATTCTGGGCATTTGTTCGCAATGACAACCATAGTAGGTCCACCAACATAACCCGCACCAACACAAACTATTTTTTTAGCAAACTGATTATCATTCATTCAATATTTATCGGATTCTTTACAATGGCATTAAACAAAAAAGGAGGCCCGCCCAACAGGGCGGAGCCTCCTGATATTGGCAAGCAAAAATCACTTCTTGTAATTGAAGGATTTCTTTTTTTTGTTATAGGGCTTGGTTCCTTTTTTAAACTTAAGTTTCCCTTTTTTAATACGAAAATCTTCAATAATAAGAGGGGTTTTTTCAGATTGAGCAACTTCCTTGGCTCGATCTTTAGTCTTCTCCATCTTCTGGTCCATATTATCCTCATTGTAAAATTTCGCAACAGGATGGACTTTCAGCTTTCTTTCTTCAAAGTTAAACTTATACTTATCGTGCACTGAAGGTTTAAATGGGGTGTTAGGATGAGTATGACATCGGGTACATACATTTGCATAATCCCAGCGCTGTCCATATTTTTCAGTCTCTGCCTTTTTAAAATCGCCCTTGGTATTTTTCATAACCACACGGAACTGAGCGCCTCCTGCAACCGAATGACACATCTCACATCCAACCTGTTCTTTATTCGGCTCTTCCGGGTCAATAGTGGAACTTGTATCTTTACCCTTTTTATTTTTAGAGCCAGCTGGTTTGAATCCACCTCTCTGCTTATATCCCGTGGTATGGCAACGCAAGCATAATGGATTCGTAGTGTAATCCTTCTCAGGGTCAAGTTTCACCCGTTTTTTGGCCTCTGGCCGCTCACCTGCCTTAAGCAAATTAAAAGTATTGCCATGCGGGGACACTTTCCAAGCTTCATAGTAAGCATCGTGGCAGCTTCCATTACATTTTACAGCTCCGACGTAAGATGGTTTTTTAGGTATTTTCTTCTTCTTTTTCGCGTCAGCACTGCCTGCTCCTCCCATAACAATTGCTATGGACAAAAGAAACAAGCTCAAAATTCTTAAAGTTTTACCCATTGTCATCTCCAATATTTGCTTTTTAATTTACTCACAGGCCCTTCATAAGCGACACAAAGAGTAATATATATTTTATACACGGTCAATAGCAATCAAGATGTGTCAAAACCAAATTTTTTCTGAAGTTAAATAACTTTATCAGTCTATTTCTTCCCTGTTCCCTAAAGCCAAGCTATAATCTGGCATGTGCAAACAGGTACTTTCCTAAAAAGCTGAATTTTTTAATATTATAATTTATTACAATAACTTAAACCTAAAGTCATCATACTTAATATAGCATTTTAATCTAACCCAAATAGGCTATGACCGACTCATTAAAGCTTAAAGATTTCGACTTCCAACTACCAGAATCATTGATAGCTCAAAAACCCTTAAATATCCGCGACCAATCAAAACTCATGGTTATTGACAGAAAATCTGGATCTATAAAGCATGAAATTTTTTCTCGCATTCCCCATTTAATTCCAACTCAATCTTTAATGATTTTTAATAATACGAAAGTGATTCCGTCAAAATTAAACGGTCACCAAATTAAAAATGGACGCCCTGTTGAGATTCTTCTTATAAGAAAAACTTCTGATGAAGCTCAATGGGAATCCTTAATTAAAGGTTTAAAAAAATTAAGATTAGGCACGGAAATGGTATTTGGCAACGGAGAGCTAAAGGCTATTTTAACAGGTCGGCATGAAAACAAAGCCATTGTTAAGCTAATATATGCCGGAAGTATTGACAACGTGTTAAGCCGAATAGGGAATATGCCATTGCCTCCATATATTCGTAGAAAAGCAAACGAAGATAATGGTTTGTCAGGTCAAGATAAAGAAAAATACCAAACGATTTTTGCTAGTCATCCTGGCGCAATAGCTGCCCCAACCGCTGGATTGCATTTTACGCCACGTATCATAGAATCGCTTAATAAAAAAGGTGTTGATACAGCGTCCCTCACTTTACATGTTGGCATAGGCACATTTCAACCGATACGAACTGAAATTATCACCGAGCACAAAATGCAACCCGAGCAATTCTATATACCTGAAGAAACATCGAAAACTTTGATCAAGGCAAGGAAGGATCTAAAAAAAATAGTGGGAGTCGGATCAACGGTTACTCGTGTTTTAGAGTCTGTCGAATTGAGCAGACTTAAGTCCTCCGGCTCATCAGGTTGGACAAACCGATTCATCTATCCAGGAAGTAAATTCAAAGTGGTGGACCATCTACTAACAAACTTCCACCTCCCAAAGTCAACACTATATCTCCTAGTATGCGCTTTTGCCGGAAAAAAACTCATTATGGAAGCCTACAGAGAGGCAATACTCAAAAAATACCGGTTTTTTAGCTATGGAGACGCTATGCTTATTCTTTAGCAATCTCCAACGGTTTAATAATTAGACTCTTTTAATTGCCATCTTCATCATTGACCGCCTGCTTAAAATGCTTTCCTGACTTAAATCTTACTACCTTACGTGCTGAAATTTCCGCTTCTTCACCAGTTTTTGGGTTCCGCCCAACACGTTTTGATTTAGCTCGAACCTGAAAGGTGCCAAATCTGCGCAAAATTACTGCCTCTCCATCTCCCAAAGCATTTTTAATCAGACCAATCACTGTCTCAACTGCTTCTTCAGCTTTGGACCTAGGTAAATCAGCGTTTTCGCAAACTTGATTAATAATATCTTGTTTGGTCATACTTACGTTCTCCCCCCGTCAGTTAAATCAAATAAATGAGTGTGCCTTACAGCACAGACAAAGCCAGTAACTACATGACACTGCATTAACAGAAAAAGTCTTATCCGCTCCTCTAGCTTTCTCAATCCCAAAATAACGCAACCGCAATAGAACTTCTTGCTTAATTTTCGGATCAAATCAAAAAAACTTAATGTATTTATTTGTTTTGATTATATCAAAAAAATCAAATGTATCAATACTTTAATCCTTAATGTTCACCAGTTCCCCCTGACCCCCTACTGTCACATAACCAAAAAAAAACTGTAAACCATTTCAAACAAAGCATTACCCGGTTCACCAATGGAACCGTAAAAACATTTCATAAAGTCAATTATGAAGTGTTAATTTTAAATACAGCCAAGCTACCATTAGTTAGCAACTTTATTTAGAAATCAGACTATCTAGTTGTCAACCGGCAGGAAATGATTTTTTTTTAGGGGAACGAGTTTATACACGGTCTCACCTGGTCGAACCATGTTTAGTTTTTCACGGGCAAGAATTTCAATGGATAAGGGATCAGACTTCAATGCTTCGACTTCAGAACGAAGCTTTTGGTTTTTCCGCTTTAAAGTTTCGTTGCTTGCTTCAAAATCGATCAATTTATTTTCAAATTTATGAACAGTAAGAATTCCTTCCTCATGAAAAATTGCCACAATGATAGCCAAAACAAAAAACGTCAATGTGAGCAAAATAATCTGTTGGTAAAGACTCAGGTTCTTCATGTACTGCCAAGAGTTGAGATGAATTAAGCGTGCATCTTCACTTATTTAAAGCTATGAAAATATTAGGCTCATTGAAAATACTTAACAAGCTCTCACGCTCTAAATTTAGAAAAGACTTTTTCACCGTTAAATACTCCTACTGTTCCTAGCATTTCTTCTATGCGTAATAATTGATTATATTTTGCAATTCGATCTGTTCGGCAAAGAGAACCGGTTTTAATCTGTCCAGCATTGACCGCTACGGCAATATCAGCGATTGTAGTATCTTCAGTTTCTCCTGAGCGATGAGAAATAATTACTGTATAGCCGGCCTGTTTTGCCATTTCTACAGCATTCAGAGTTTCTGTAAGTGTACCGATTTGATTCACCTTAATTAAAATAGAATTACCCACCCCGTCTTTAATTCCCTTCCTCAAAATATCGGTATTTGTTACAAATACATCGTCCCCAACGATTTGAGTCCTATCACCGACTCTCCTGGTAAGACTTTTCCATCCACTCCAGTCATCTTCAGCAAGCCCATCTTCAATACTTATAATCGGGTACTTATTTATCAAGCGTTCTAAATAGTCAATCATTTCATTTGAAGAGAGCTTTTCTTTTTTCCCTACCGCTAGACTGTATTTTTTATTTCTATATAGTTCCGTGGCAGCAACATCTAGTCCTAGCAGAATATCTTTACCAACCTTGTAACCAGCCGATTTGATACCTGCAAGTAAAACCTCAATGGCCTCTTCGTTCGACTTTAAATCAGGCGCAAACCCCCCCTCGTCCCCAACAGCTGTGCTATAATTTCGTTTTTTAAGTACAGATTTTAAATGATGAAAAACTTCAGTTCCCATACGAAGACAATCCGTAAAACTTCTTGCACCAACAGGCAAAACCATGAACTCTTGAATGTCTATATTATTATCAGCATGCTCGCCACCATTGAGAACGTTCATCATAGGAACAGGTAATTCCTTTGCATTCGTTCCACCAATATACTGATACAAAGGCAACTCTGTGTCACTTGCCGCTGCTTTTGCCACAGCTAAGGAAACACCAAGGATAGCATTCGCGCCCAACTTAACTTTATTCTTGGTACCATCCAGATCGATCATCAATTGGTCAATCAAAGCCTGCTCAGTAACTTCAAAACCTAGGATAGCTGGAGCAATTTTATCATGAATGTTCTTGAGGGCTTTCCCAACACCTTTACCCATATATTTTTTGCTATTGCCATCGCGTAGCTCTATTGCCTCGCGAGAACCTGTGGATGCACCCGAAGGAACAGCAGCCCTTCCCATTATTCCAGTATCTAAAATAACCTCAACTTCAACTGTGGGATTACCTCTTGAATCTAAAATTTGTCTAGCATTGACCCCAACAATCTCACTCATAACGCCCTCTTTTTTCAATATAAGGTAAAAAATTGATCACCCGCATGCCTTTTGTAACGCCTTGTAATTTGCTTCTATTGTCTGTTCTATTTCTTCATCTGTATGTACAGCAGACATAAAACCTGCCTCAAATTGGGAGGGTGCAATATAAACACCCTCCTCTAATAATGAAGTAAAATAAGATCGAAAAAAATTAGTGTCAGAAGATTTTACTGACTCAAAGTCGATGATATTCTGATCCGTAAAAAACATGGAAAACATCGAACCAACCCGGGTAAACTGAGCCTTAATTCCAAGTTTTTTGACATTGGACTCATAGCCAGCGCAAAGTTTTTCTGATTTACGTTCCAACTCATCATAAACCGATTGCCCTGAAAGTAACTTTATCATCTCAATGCCAGCCGTCATAGCTAGCGGGTTTCCCGATAATGTTCCCGCCTGATAAATAGGGCCTACTGGAGCAATATTATCCATCAATTGCCTTGATCCCCCATAAGCACCCACGGGAAGTCCCCCTCCGATGACTTTCCCCAAGCAAGTCAAATCAGGTTTGACTCCACAAATGGACTGTACACCCCCTAGAGCAACGCGAAATCCAGTGATAACTTCATCAAAAATAAGAACCGCCCCCACTTGATTTGTCACCTCGCGCAACGTTTCAAGAAACCCGTTTTGGGGTGGAACAACTCCCATATTTCCGCCAACGGGCTCAACAATTACACAAGCGATGTTATCACCCTCGGCAGCGAAAAGATCCTTAACCTTGCTGGAGTCATTGAATGGAAGCGTTAGCGTATTTTTTGCCAAAGCATCAACAATTCCTGGACACTCAGGAATACCTAAGGAGGCCAACCCTGACCCAGCTTTGACTAGCATACTGTCAACATGCCCATGATAACAGCCTTCAAACTTAACAACCTTATCGCGCCCGGTCACACCTCTTGCCAAGCGGATAGCGCTCATCACAGCTTCGGTACCTGAGTTGACCATGCGAACAACTTCTAAAGAAGGAACAAGTGTAACTACTTGTTCGGCTAACTCTATTTCCAGTTCGGTAGATGCTCCATAGCTTGTTCCCAACTCAACTTGGCGTTTCAAAGCTTCAACAATTTGTGGGTGAGCATGACCGAATATAAGGGGTCCCCAAGAAGCTACATAATCAATGTATTCATTACCATCCGCATCCCATATCTTGGACCCATTGCCTTTTTTAACAAACAAGGGATTGCATCCCACAGACTTAAACGCACGGACGGGACTGTTTACCCCACCCGGCATAACCTCACAAGCTTTGTAAAATAATTTTTTAGATTGAGTTATGTTCATTGACTCACTATCCAATTAAGGTTGACAATTTATCTTTCAGTTGAGCGGGAATTCTTTTAGAGTCGGTCACTACTGAGTTTTCCGTAGCGGAACCACAGTCACAACTTCGCTTATCCTTAAAATTAGAAGCAAGTTTCTTGAGAATTTTTTGCGCGGTTTCAACATTCTTGTGCATAATGTCTAACACAGCTTCCACTGTAACGGGTTCTTCTTCTTCCTTCCAACAGTCATAATCAGTAACTAACGCCAAGGTAGCGTAGCAAATACTCGCTTCGCGAGCCAACTTAGCTTCTGTCGCATTTGTCATACCAATCACGTCCACATCCCACTGGCGATAAACATTGGATTCTGCCCTAGTTGAAAATTGCGGCCCCTCAATACAAACGTAGGTACCTCCATCGTGAACTATCGCGTTCACCTTATGTGCAGCCGAGCTCAAAACCTCTGCGGTAGCTAAACACACAGGGTCTGCTAAGGCAACATGCCCGACCATGCCTGTGGTAAAAAAAGTGCTGATCCTGCGAGTGGTTCTATCAATAAACTGATGTGGAATAGAAAAATGTCCTGGCTGTAATTTTTCTTTCATACTGCCGACCGCACTTATAGAAATAATTTGCTCCACTCCTAGCTTTTTCATGGCAAAGATATTAGCCCGAAAATTAATCTCTGAAGGTGGAATGAAGTGCCCTATACCATGGCGTGGAAGGAATGCCATTCGTGTCCCATTTATTTCTCCGATAACCACGTCCTCAGAAGGAGGTCCAAATGGCGTATCAAGGGAAACTTTTTCAATGACGTTTAATTCGTCCATCGAATACAAACCGCTACCACCAATCACCCCAAGCAACTTCTCAACCATAAACACATCCTCCAATCAAAAAAAGTAGAGGTTCCTAAAAACTGATACTACAAATCACATAGAAATAAATTACACAAAATTTTATATGCTTAAATTTTTCTGGGAAGTAAATACCGTTAGGTAGTTAAGAAAGCCAAGGACTTGCATTGATTAGGTATGTACAGATTTAAATTGAATTAAATCTATTTAAATAAAACTCCTGAAATCCTCTGTCTTAATTTACAGTTTACCGATTTAGCGTAGATCCTCTTTCTTCCTATCAATTTCATTAATGAGGAACCTTAACTCACTGACATATTCACCCGCTTTTTGAACCACACTTTCCTCTTTTTTCAAGTTTCGTATTTTCACATCTACATCTTCAGACATAATATTAAGTTTACTAAGCTTTTTTTCGACATCGTCAAGAGTAACAATTCTGCGATTGAGGGTGTCAATCTTTGATTCTGCATCACCAGTAATAGCTGTAAGATTCTCTATGTTTAGGCTTATCTTATCTAGGTTCCTTCCCTCTTTTTCTATCTGCTCCTTATCTAAATTCACGCGACGAATAACGGCCTCAAGTTCCCCAAGAGCCTGCTGGGTTTCTCGAACTTTACCTTCACCTGTAGAAACTTGTTGTATACGGCTTTCAATTTTATTTACCAGAGTTGACAATTCTTCAGCTTTTTTTTCTACACCTAAAATCAGATCTTCTTTTTCGCCAAGGATTTCATGCCTAGCACGTATATCATTGAGCAAGGCATTCATCTCCTGCATTTTTATCTCGGTTTCTTTTAATTTATCATTTTCTTTTTTCACAGATTCAATCTTGTCTTCAAA
>Ga0209043_1000503_pt1 | contig 24339 bp, 22 predicted proteins | sample SaaInlV_100m_DNA_3_FD_184654 | JGI IMG/M metagenome (GOLD analysis project Ga0209043, IMG submission 184654) | Marine microbial communities from expanding oxygen minimum zones in the Saanich Inlet - SI037_S4LV_100m_DNA (SPAdes) (version 2) | ecosystem: Environmental > Aquatic > Marine >... | reverse complement strand
AAACGACCAAATCATCGAATTAAATCGTGCTATTGGAACAGTATTGGAACAATTAACAGAAAAGCCCCTGCATTTCTGCAAGGGCTTCTAAGTTTGGTTCGCTATGGAGCGGAAGACGAGGTTCGAACTCGCGACCCTCTCCTTGGCAAGGAGATGCTCTACCACTGAGCCACTTCCGCTAGCACTTTCAACAGTAAGCAATCTGAGCCGTATGGTCAACCCGCGTAGCGGTGATTTAGTTCGAGAGCCGGCTAAATCACCTAAAAATGTTCAGCTAAAACCGTTTGAACAGTTCCATGCAAGCAGCAGCCGGATGGTAATCCGTCTTCGATGCTGGACTTTTTAGATTGTCGTATCGCTGATTATTATTATCGAGAATCCGATACCAGCCGCCGTATTTCTGATCAACGAGATTATCTAAAGACCATTGCCATGTTAGCTCGTACCACTCCCAGTACAGATCATTCCCCGTGCGCTTCGCCAATAAACCTGCGGCGGCGATAGTTTCAGAGAGCACCCAGTAATACCTATCGGTATCGATGATTCCTCCAGAAGGACTGATCGAATAATTGAACCCGCCGTTCTCTTTATCCCAACCTTTCTCCACCGCCGCATCGAATAGTTTTTGCGCCTGAGGAAGCATCCAGTCCTGCGGATTGTGCTCTTCGAGGATAAGTAAAAGCTTCGTCCATTCAGTCCAGTGTCCTACAAGATAGCCATACGGACGGAACAGGTTTTTTTTATCGTCGAGGTTGTAGTTCCAATCAATTGCCCAATCTTCCGAGAAGTGCTCCCAAATCATGCCAGTCGATTGACCCGCAAGCTCTATGCACACCCGCTTCGCTAGAATCGTGGCGCGATCAATGTACTTACGCTCGCCGGTCGCTTCGTAGGCAGCGATCATCGCCTCGCATGTGTGCATATTGGCGTTTTGCCCACGGTACGGATCCGTGATCGACCAATCAGGTGATATCTCATCGACGTAAAGCTCGTCATCACTTCGCCAGAAATAGTCGTCCATTAGTTCGAAAGTTTCTACGAGAGGCTGTGCAGCTTCAGAAATGCCAGCCTTCAGTGCGGTGGCAAACGCCAGCAGTACAAATGCATGTCCATAGCAGTGGTTCGTGGCATCAGCTATATCTAGACCATCGAGCACCCATGCATAGCCACCATTCGGTTGCCGGTGATGCTCTAAAAGAAACTCCAGACCGTGACGGGCTGCTTCGAGATAGTCAGGGTTGTCGAGCATCGTTGATGCCGTGGCGAAGAGATAGACGAATCTGCAAGTGCCAACTAGATGCTTGGTTTGATCATCGAATATCGAACCGTCGTCACGAAACTGATTTATGTAGCCCCCTAGTTTGTTATCGATACAATCCGGATAGTAGAAGTTGGCGATCTGTTGAACTTGTTCGCTCAGGAACGCTTTGGATCGGAACTCAGCCGAGGTTGAATAGGTACTCATTGTCATCGTTTTAGCGGACCTACATCCTTTTTCAACTAACCGCTCTAACGTCCTCATTTAGTTGTAAGGAGAGCAGTCACTGCTAGTCGCTGAGTTTCACAAGTAGCTTGCCGAAGTTCTGACCGTTTAATAGACCGATGAATGCTTCAGGAGCTTTCTCGAATCCTTCCACGACGTCTTCTTTGTACTTGAGACTTCCGTCTTTGATCCAATTAGCAATTCGTGTACGAGCGATCTCGTGCTGTAGCTCGAAGTCGTAAACTAAAAAGCCTTCAATAGTAGTCCGAGTTCGAATCAGTGCTGCCATGTTTCGTGGACCTTGCGGGGGAGTGGAGGCGTTGTATTGCGATATCTGCCCACAGATGGCAACACGTGACTTGAGTGCAAGGTTTTCGAATACTGCATCCGATACCGGGCCACCTACATTGTCGAAGTAGCAGTCGACACCCGTTGGTGAGAGACGTGCTAGTTCAGCAGAAACATCTTGGGTTTTGTAATTGATACCGGCGTTGAATCCGAGTTCATCAATGGTGTAGGCACATTTTTCATCGCTACCCGCTACGCCGATCACGAAACAGCCATTGAGCTTCCCGATCTGCCCAACAACAGCTCCAACAGCACCCGAAGCGGCTGAGACGACCAGCGTGTCGCCAGCTCGCGGCTTCAATACTTCAAGTAAGCCGAAGTACGCCGTCATTCCCGGCATGCCAAGAATTCCAACGGCTGTAGAAATAGGACCTAGATCCGAATTAACGGGGCGAACGGTGTGCGCACCGACGGCAGCCCATTCCTGCCAACCGATATTGGCACGAACGGTGTCACCGACTTTGTATAGGTGCGATTCAGACTGCTCCACTCTCGCTACTACTTCACCTGTCATCACTTCGCCGAGTTGTAACGGAGTTGCGTACGACGGGCCCGATCGCATGCGACCTCGCATGTATGGATCCAAGCTCATGTATTGAGTCCGAATTAATACCTCACCGTGTTTCGGCGTTGGAATTGGTGATTCCACGATTTCGAAGTTCTCGGCTATTGGCTCACCGTCTGGTCGGCTTGCCATTGTCCACGCTCGGTTTACTGCTTCTGACATTTGATACTTTTCTATTTAGATTCTTGGCTGGTTGATTAACTGGTCTGAATTAACTGTTGATTTCGATTACAAGGTTCCCAAATTCATCGATAGTGACGGTCCAAGCCGGATGAATAACGGTCGTACAATCGGGTTCTTCAATAATTGCCGGCCCGTCGAATACGGCTCCTGCAGGAAGTTTTGAACGATCATACACCGGCGTGTGTACAACGCCTTTTACACCTGAATTTTCAGCAAAATAGACAGGTCGTTCTCCTTTAGGAATCACCGAAACATCTGACCCAGTGCTTTCAAGTTTTCGCATTTGGGGCCGGGCGATTTTTCCGATTGTCGTTAGGCGAAGATTAACGAGCTCGACGGGTTCATCATTAGCTCTAAATCCGTAAGCCATTTCATGAGCACCATGGAACGATTCCGTCAGATCATCTATCCATGTTTGGTCTATCGTTGGTCTGGCTGGAGCCGGAACGCTCAACTCGAAACTCTGTCCCCAGTAGCGCATCTCAATAGCACGTTCAAATACAGGAGGACCCGATGCTGAAGCCGCCACTCTATGCGCTTCTCGCCCCGCTGCTTCAAGACGGTCGAATTCGCTAGTAATTCGAGCATGTTCTATCTCATCGGCACGAATGATCAGCGTCGACGAACCTTCCATTCGCACGTCGGTCACCAGTAAGCCAAGTGCTGAAGCGGTACCGGGACCTTGTGGGATTAGTACACGAGGTATTCCTGCTTGTTCAGCAAGCCGAACGGCATGCGCAGGACCCGCTCCTCCGAATCCTACGAGCATGAAATCACGCGGATCGTGCCCGCGTTGGACAGACACTAAACGGAGAGCGTTGACCATGGCAGTGTTTGCGATTTCTATGATTCCGTGAGCTGCTTCTTCAATCGAAAGGCCAAGTGGTTCGGCACACTGTATGCGAATCGCGTCTCTCGCCGCTTCAAGATTCAACGACATTTCACCGCCTGCAAAATATTCAGGGTCAAGCCGACCAAGCACGAGGTTCGCGTCGGTAATCGTTGACTGATCGCCTCCGAGTCCGTAACAAACAGGACCCGGGTCTGCGCCCGCTGACTGAGGTCCAACTCGTAATGCTCCACCAGAATCAACCCATGCGATCGAACCTCCGCCAGCCCCAATTTCAACAAGATCAACCACTGGTGTACGGATCGGGTATCCGGAAGCTCCACCAAACGCACCAGTACCGCTTTGTGCGGCTCCGCCTACGCTGTAGTCCTTCGTAATGTTTGGTTTTCCATTACGAATCAGACTCGCTTTCGCAGTTGTTCCTCCCATGTCGAACGATATGACGTTTGGGTGTCCGAGGGCAGTGCCAAGAGATGCCGCTGCAACTGCACCGGCTGCCGGACCAGATTCAACCATGAAAACGGGATTCTCTGAAGCTGCTTCGGCCGGATAAACCCCTCCATTGGACTGCATAACAAGTAGTTCGGAAGTTATTTTCGCTTCTTGAAGTTTTTCACTAATCGATGCCAAATATGTGCTAACAATCGGTGCCACAGATGAATTTATAACTGTGGTCGAAGCCCTGAGATATTCTCTGAATTCAGGAACAACGTCAGACGACAAAGAGATGATTACGTTGGGAAGTTTCGCTGAAATCGCTTTGCCGATGCGTTGTTCGTGATCCCCATTGCGGTACGAGTGAAGCAGGCAGACAGCTACGGCCTCTACCCCTGATTCCGCGATACGATCTACAACTTTGTCGAGTGCGGCCTCATTAAGTGGAGTTACCACTTGACCCTTGGCATCAAGTCGTTCTGGTACTTCAAAACAGAGCTGGCGCGGTACTAAGGGGGCTGGCTTTTCGAACTGTAGATCGTAAAGAGAAGGTCGTATTTGCCGTGCGATTTCGAGCATGTCTCGAAACCCCTCAGTGGTAACGAACGCTGTCTTCGCTGTTTTGCCTTCGATGATTGCGTTGGTTGCGACTGTGGTCGCGTGTACAACGTGTTCGATATCTTCAGGTTTTACTGAATCGTCTAGATCAAGCAGCTTTTGGACCGCAGAAATAAATCCTGAAGCAGGGTCGGAAGGTGTGGAAAGAACCTTAGAAGTTGTAACTCGCCCCGTGGTTGAATCGACCAGAGTTCCATCGGTGAACGTGCCACCGATATCGACACCAATTCTGTATCGGCCTACGCTGTTTGCGGTCAATTTGTGGTCCTAGAATTTGTCATATTAGTTCTAGTTTTTATGGTTGCTGATTCGTCGACAGAATCAGTATTCGAATCAATTATCACACCGTAGAAATCTTTGGCGCGCTGGCGGTTGACCTTGCCTCCGATCACATCCTTCAATACAGCACTTGGATCGCGTTCTGTAGGTGGTCCGTAACCACCACCACCAGGAGTTTGGAAACTCACAGTGTCACCGGGTTTAAGCTCAACGACGCACTTCGATGTGAGTTCACCTGACTCTTGATCGGGATCATCAGGATTGAGAATGTAGTAAGCCTTTCGACCTTCCATTCCACCAAATATTCCTTGAGGTCCTTGGATGTCCCGATCCGATAATACTGTGAACGTAGCTGGGTCTTCTGGAAAGTGATAATCACGCCTCATACCAAGTCCGCCACGGAATTTACCTGGACCTTCAGAATCTTCGATCAAAGAAAGTCGTGATACCCGCATAGGGAAGTGAGATTCAACCTCTTCAACTGGAGCATTTTCCGTATTTTGTCCGTGTTGCTGAACAGCATCCGGACCGTCAGAAGTCGCTCTGCCTCCGTAGCCACCTGCAAGCGCTTCGTAGTTACAGTGATACTCGCCATTATTGCGATCGATGATGCCGAATCCTGCCTGAGCCATCATCGCTTTTGTCGAAGCGGCGATCTTCTCAGGCATTCCCGCAGAGAACGCCTTGAATAGCATGTCGTTGATACGAACCTGAGTCTCCCAGCCACCCACGACGGGAGCTGGATGAATCGCATGAACGACCGTTCCTGGTTTCGCGTTCATCTTGATGTGTCGGTAGAAACCGTCATTTACTGGCATATCAGGCGCCATGAGCGCTCGCAGCGCGTAAGCACATGCCGAAAAAGTCATCGCCTTCGTGGAGTTTACTGGTGCTCGACGTTGAGGGTCGCACCCGTCAAAATCAAAAAATACTGATTCGCCTTTGACCGTGATTTCGACTTTAAGATTCACAACTTTGTCACTGAAACCATCGTAGTCAAGGAAGCCTTCAGTTCCGTAAACGCCATCGGGAATGTTGGCAATTTCGGAACGAGTGCGGCGGTCGGTGTAATCGACAACAGCAGCAACGTAATTGTCGAAATCATTCACACCGTACTTTTCGACAAGATTTACAAGTCGACGTGCGCCAACAGTGTTTGCTGCCACCTGTGCTCGGAAATCACCAGTGGTTACCCGCTTAGACCGTATTTGGGCGAGAAGGAGTTTGAATACATCCTCATTCATTTCTCCACGCTTCACGAGCTTCACGGGAGGAATGATGACGCCTTCTTGGAATATTTCTTGAAAAGGGCCAATAGATGCTGGGGCACCCCCTCCGACATCTACATGATGCGCTAGCGATGCCACGTACCCCACAAGTTCACTGTTGTGATGCACCGGACCAAACACCGTAACATCGTTGAGGTGTGACCCTCCACCGAAAGGGTTGTTCACGACCAGCATGTCGCCAGGTTCCAGATTTTCAGCACCGTATTGAGCGACTGAAGTAGGAATTAGTTCTACGAAAGATCCGAGATGAACCGGCTGGGTGAATGCTTGTGAAATCGGACGGCAATCACGGTCGAAAAACGCACATGAGAAATCTTGTCGAGTCTTTACATTCGTTGAATATGCAGATCGTCTTAGTGCGGCTGCCATTTCCTCGGCAACTTGCGTCAGTGCTGAACGGACCACTTCGAATTGAATCGGGTCGATCTGCTGAATAGCGCTGGTCTCAATGCTATTTAGCACTACGCAGTTCCTCAGTTGTTTGTTTGTTCACTTGCTGTCTCGAAATATCAATATCAACGCCGTATCGTTCACGTGCACGTTCTATGGAAATTTTGCCCTGCAAAGCATCTTCGAGAATGACTTGTGGGTCTCGTTTGAACGGTTCTCCATACCCACCCCCTCCAGAAGTCCGGTAGCTAATGACATCACCGGGCTTAAGCTGAACTGTCGTTTTCGACGAAAGATGTTCTTCCTCGCCGTCTTTGATGATTGCATAGATTGATTTACTGCCGTTCTCACCGCCAAATAAACCTCGAGGACCGAACTTGTCACGGTCTGCAAGGATCGTGAAGGTTGCTTCTTCAGGGAACATGTAATCCCGACGTAGACCGAGTCCGCCCCTAAATTCGCCAGGTCCCTCGGAATCAGGAACCAGTTCGTATCGAGTGATTCGAACGGGATAGTTCGATTCGGTTTCTTCTACCGGAGCGTTTTCAGTGTTTTGTCCGTGCGATTGAACAGCATCAGGCCCGTCAGAAGTCGAGCGTCCGCCATACCCGCCAGCAAGCGTTTCGAGGAAACAGTAGTACTCGCCTGTCTCGTGATTCTCACCACCAAAACCTGCGTGGCATTGCATCGATTTCGTACCGGCACAAACGGCGTCTGGCAGGGCAGAGGAGAGCGCTTCGAAGATGAGGTCGTTCAAGCGAACATGAGTCTCCCAACCTCCAACGACAGGTGCCGGGTGAACGCAGTTTGTGACGGTGCCTTCTGGTGCGTCGACGTGGACATAACGATAGAAACCGTCGTTAACAGGAAGGTCACGATCCATCAGTGCCCTTAGTGCGTATGCGCAAGCTGAAAAAGTTTGAGCAAATGTTGAGTTCACAGGAGCACGTCGTTGTGGATCAGAGCCGGTGGTGTCGAACCTGACTCCGTCATCATCGATCGTAATTTTCACGGCGAGTTTCACAACATCATCAGTGAAGCCATCGTTATCGATGAATCCTTCTGCCTGAAACACACCGTTTGGTAGCTTTGCCACTTCGGATCGGGTTCGGCGATCTGTGTATTCAATAATTTCGTCTATATATTGATTGAATTCATCGATGCCGTATTTGTCGATGATTTCTCCGACACGGATGGCACCTGTGCGATTCGACGCTATCTGTGCTCGAAAGTCCCCCGCTGTCTCGCGTTTAGAACGAATTTGCGATAGGACGAGCCGGAAAAGATCGGCATCAAGCTCGCCATTCACCACGAACTTAATCGGTGGGATGATGATGCCTTCTTGGAAGACTTCTCTGAACGCACCAACCGAAGCTGGCGCACCACCACCGACGTCAACATGATGCGCAAGGCACGCCGTATAGCCAACTAACTGGTCTTCATAGAAGACAGGGCCAATGAGTGAAATATCATTTAGGTGAACTCCCCCGCCATACGGATCGTTCGACAAAATCATGTCGCCGGGATCAAGATTTTCTGGTCCATATCGTTTTACGGCTACTGGCACGTGACGTACAAATGAGCCGAGATGAACCGGTTGTGTAAATGCCTGCGCTACTGACCGAAGATCCTTGTCGAAAAATGCACAGGAAAAATCCTGACGAGTCTTGACGTTGGTCGAGTACGCCGAACGGCGAAGGGCAATCGCCATCTCTTCTGCCGCCTGCGTAAGAGCGTTGCGAATGACTTCGAATTTAATAGGGTCAATTGCGGGAGTTGTCATGATCGGGCGATGATAACTAGCCCGATCAGGAATGTGTGATGATTTAGGACCAAAATGATGTATCTATCAATGTGAAAACGACTAGAGAACTAGAGCGCTTTCCACACCGATTTTCCACCTTCAGAAACGACTTTACCGATACTCGAACCAGTCGCAAGATGGCCTGTGAAAATGATCCAATCCTGAGTTGTCGCTAGCATGAGAATGCCTTTACGGGCTTGAGTGGACATTGTGGTATTCCAGTCGAACGTCGGGCACCAGCTCTGCTCAGTGACCTGTGCAACGCTATGGAACAGATCGCCGGTGATAATAGCTGTCTGGCCACCAGATTCAACGAGTATGCACTGGTGACCTGGAGTGTGACCGTTGGTTGGCAACGTTGAAATTCCAGGAGCCAATTGTTCAACGCCAGCGATTAGCTTTAGTGCACCCAGAGATTCAAGTGGTTTGACTGACTTATCGAAGGCTGGATTATCGTTCTCTGACTTCGAATAATGTTCCCAATCACGAGACGCAATCCAGTGAGTAGCGTTCGGGAACGTCAACGATGGGGTGTCGCCATCGTAAGCAACATTCCAACCGATGTGATCGCCGTGACAGTGAGTCGTAACTACGATATCGATATCTTCTGGCTGCACTCCGAGATCTGCGAGACAGTCGAGTAATTTGCCTCGTTCGCCAGTTTGTTCATTAACAACATCACCCATACCAGCATCGACCAGAATGGTAGGGCCTTCTCCGCTAGTCGATCGGATCAGGTGCCCCCGCCAGTCGGGATGCCACTTGCCGTCCACAGTCAACGCAATCGAACGGTAGGGGTCCCACGCCTCTGGAGGTACGTCTGGGAAGACTGTCGACGGATCGCGCGGTAGCGAAGACCCATCGCTGACAGCTGTGATTTCGTAATCGCCGATAACGAGTGAAGTGGTCATTTAGATTAGAGTCCTCGGTCTTTCTTCACACGACGCCATTCTTCAAATGCTGGTTCTCGCGGTGGGTAGTACTTACCGGGTGCGACACCTTCGGCTTCGATCTTTTCCTTGAGGTAATTCTCGACTTCTTCGTGTTCTGTGGCGTGTTCAAGAACTTCCTTAGCCATCCATGACGGTACGACAATAACTCCATCGTCGTCCCCGACAAGAACGTCTCCGGGACGAACAAGTGCGCCACCGCAGTTGATCTGGATACCTTCTTCAGCTGGTGCAGCTGTTGGTCCGCCGTGAAGGCTTCGTGCCGTTGCATAAACCGCGAGGTCATAGTTTTCGTCACGTAGTACATCGAGATCACGGATTGCTCCGTCGATCACTACGCCATCAGCATTATTCATCTTTAGCTGGAGTAATTTTACGTCACCAGCGACAACGGTTTTGGTATCTCCTGCAATATCGGCGACAAGTACATCACCTGGGCCGCATTTCCCCATAGCGCGGTACTCGGGAGAAGTTTCACTGTTTGGGTTTTCGGCAAGTAGATCGGCGCGGTTTGGTAAGAAACGTAACGTGTGGGCACGTGCGGCGAGCTTTCGTCCCTTGGTTAAGTTTTCGAGACCTTCACATACGCACAAGGTTGATCCGAAGTAGCGAACTGCGTTGTAGACAGTTGCTGTCGGGAGCTTTTTGAACCCTTCCAGAACTTCGTCGGGAACGTGAACAGGCTTCATTTCGAAAGTAGGTATGTCAGACATTGGTACGTATATCTCGTTTCGGATTTTTAATCGCTGTTATTGATTGCCCGCGGTTTACCGGCAGTCAGCAGTTTGAAAGGCGTGAAGTAATGGGCGGGATACTACTCTCCGATTCAAAGAACCCGCAACATGAACTGGCTTATTGGGAAGACGATTTCGAGATGCCAAACAATCTGTTCATCAGCAGTATGTCGGGCGTTTTGCGAGTCGTCACATGGATAGTGATCACCAATTGGGATCGTAGGGAGTCGACATGGAGTTTTTCGACCGATGTGTTGAAGCCGAGTCTGAATCGAACGCTGGGTCGAGTAGTTCGCTACGCCCAATTGGAATTGCCGCAACTGAACGCGTAGCGGTCTCCGAACCTCAACCAAAAAGAGTATTGTGGGCGGCAACTCCGAGCTTCACCCAGTTTTACTTCACGGGATATTGCAAATGTTGCCACCCGGTATGCCACTTTCTCGTTTCACAGTTCTCGACCTAACTAGGGTTCGCGCCGGGCCAACCTGTGTGCGCCAGCTCGCCGATTGGGGAGCTGACGTCATTAAGATCGAGGCTCCGCCTGACGGTAAAGAAGCATTGGGTGGTGACCGAGACAACTCCGATTTTCAGAACTTGCACCGCAATAAGCGATCACTCACTCTGAATCTGAAATCTGACGTTGGACGAGATGTCTTTTACAAGCTGGTCGAACAGGCCGATGTTGTTGTTGAGAACTATCGCCCCGATGTAAAAAATCGACTTGGTGCCGACTACGAAACCCTCTCGAAGATCAACGATCGAATCATTCTGGTTAGCATTTCCGGGTTTGGTCAGGATGGTCCTTATGGAAACAGACCGGGGTTCGATCAGATTGCGCAGGGCACTGGTGGACTAATGTCGATTACTGGAGCTCCCGGAGAAGGCCCCATGCGAGTCGGTATACCGGTTGCGGATCTGTGCGCCGGAATGTTTGCTGCGCAGGGGGCGATGTTGGCATTGTTAGAGCGCGAGGTATCGGGTCGTGGTCAGTGGGTGCGAACGTCGTTACTTGAAGCGATGGTTCAGATGCTCGATTTTCAAGCAGCGCGCTATCTTAAAGAGGGTGAAGTGCCGGGGCAGGCAGGTAACGATCATCCGACGAATATTCCGACTGGGGTGTTTCCTACAACCAATGGCCACATCAATATTGCCGTTGCGGGAGCGATTATGTTCGAACGCTGCTGCCAAGCGTTGGGGCATCCTGAGTGGAACTACGACAAGCAATTTGCAACTTCAGCCGCTCGATCGAAAAATCGGGCTGAGATGAATTCTGTAATTTCAGAAGTGACTAAGAAGAACACCAGCGAACATTGGATCGAACTGCTGAACGGTGTTGGATGTCCGGCAGGGCCTATTAACTCAATGGATCAGGTATTTGCCGATCCTCAGGTGCAGCATTTGGAGATGGCAGTTGGCGTAGATCACGCAAGGCTTGGAAAGTTTGATGTTGTGAATCAGGCGATAAAGATGAGCAGGACACCGTCAAACATTCGCACGGCGAGTCCAGATCAAGGTGAACATACGGATGCTATTCTCGCTGAGCTTGGGTACGCAGAGTCGATGATCGCACAGATGCACGAAAACGGCGCTGTTTAGCGATTGCGAAATTGTGTGTCGACTGATCTTTTGATTATTTGCGGACGAAATACGAAGGAATAAGAATATGAGGCAGTTGCAGCTGCGGACCGACAAGATGCTGGCGCACGTCGAGGACGGCGTTGGGTGGATTACATTCAATCAACCGAACAAGCGGAATGCTGTTTCTTTAGCAATGTGGCAAGCGATTCCAGAGATCATTGAGTATTTCGCAGGAAGCGACGAAGTACGAGTCGTGGTTCTGAAGGGATCTGGCGATAAAGCGTTCGTGTCGGGTGCCGATATTTCTGAGTTCGAAGAGGTTCGTAATACCCCTGAGCAGGTCGAAATTTACGAAGCGGCGACGGGTGCTGCAAACTTCGCTTTGAAGTCGCTTGAAAAGCCTTTGATTGCGATGATTAGAGGCTTCTGCATTGGTGGGGGTATGGCGATAGCGTTGACCGCCGATCTACGAGTGACGGCCGATGACGGCCAGTTCGGTGTTCCTGCTGCGAAGCTGGGATTGGGCTATGGGTACGGCGGAATTAAGGAACTGATGAACATCGTGGGGCCTTCATTCGCCAAAGAAATTTTCTTTACTGGTGGACGGTTTAGTGCCGCTGATGCCGAGACGATGGGCTTGGTGAACCGCGTAGTGCCGGTCGACGAACTAGAGGCGCTAGTTACGTCTCTCGCTACGACGATCGCTGAGAATGCACCGATGACGGTCAAGGCTGCCAAGGCGGCGATAAACGAGGGAACGAAGAATCCAGACGAACGAGAACTGGATCTAGTCGCCGTAATGGTCGAAGCTTGCTTCAACAGTGAGGATTATAAAGAAGGTCGCCGTGCGTTCATGGAAAAGCGAAAGCCTGAGTTCCAGGGTAAGTGATCCAAATAGGGCGCTTTGAGCCTTTATCGGTGACTACCTAAGTGCCGTAACTACGGCAGATCGATAGTGGACTACCTGACTCGCCGGTGAGAGCATTTATGCACCGCAGGTACGGGTGGATTAGGGGATGTCTGAGCCCGCATCACCCAATTCTCTCTTCATATTCATGCTTGACCTGCGCTTCTTAAAAACTCTCATCGATAATAGTTTTTCTAGGGAAGATACGGATAGTGCAAACTTTTCTACCATACCCAGATTTCAAAAAAACAGCTGGATGTTTGGACCGGCGAAGATTAGGTAAGCAAAGAATTGAAGCAATGCAAATCTTAAGAGCATTGGAAAACCATAACTATGGCTGGCAGCACCATCCGGCAGTCAATATGTGGCGAGGTTTTGAAGCGATGCTTGCGGTATACCACAACACAATTATCGAAGAGTGGATATCTAGGGGGTACCGAAATAGTATGAAAATAATTGCACCAAATAGCGCAGTGATTTCTCCCTCTTGGCTGGGTAACTCCGACTTCCATGCGAGCCACCGAAGTAATCTTCTACGAAAGGATCCTGAACACTACGCACAATTCGGCTGGACCGAAAGCGATAACTTGCCTTACGTATGGGTATCTGATCAAGAATTAGCAGATAAATAAGTGGAAGAACAATTATCAATAACTCGTGGAAAAGACGCCTGCTATGAGCTGCGTTCTCAAATAACAGTAGAGAGCAACTTAAGTGACACTTTTGCCTTTTTCGCAAATGCGGAGAATCTGAATTTAATAACACCTGATTGGCTAAAGTTCACGATAGTCTCCGATACTCCCATCAAGATGTCCTCTGGGACCCAGATTGAGTACCGACTTAAAATTCATAGTTTTCCTGTGAAATGGAGGTCAGAAATTTCATTGTGGGACCCTCCGCACAGGTTTGTGGACACGCAAGTTAAAGGTCCCTACCTCATGTGGTCACACATGCACACGTTAGATGTTTCTCCAGACGGTCAAACTATCGTGAACGACTACGTGAAATATAAGGTCCTATTTGGAAGGCTTACAAACAGGCTATTTGTAGCACGAGATCTTCGAAGGATATTTAGGTATAGAAACGATGCGACTCAAAAAGCACTGAGCTTCGAATCCCGATCGAACAGCCGAATTAAATAGGTCGAGGTCGGTTTGATCGGCTAACAGCCGATTCCGGTAGATGGCCGGTTTTAGGGGATTGCACCGGCAGTCGAGTTATTGACACAAGTGATTCGTTCTCAAAAGGTGGGGTGTAATCGAGATTGGGAATATACGCCGAAAACGTGTGTTCCCCCCTTGTGCAACCACTTGTAGTCCCCATGACCTGCCGTGATAAACATGTGTAGGCACTTCTGCCAACGAACAAGGGCTGTAGACTTGTGACGCTCGACGTCAGTCGATACACATCGGCATAATCACCAGTGTTTGACCACGAAAGAAAAGAAGAGTCTTTTTGACCACACCTGATAGGCACTCGAATCTCCTGATTGCTCGATTGTGCGTGCTAATCGTCGTTGTTTTATTTGCAGCGTCCTGTGGAAGCGATGGCGGAGGCGGCAGTGCCCTCGATCTTGATGAAAGTGATCTCGTGGGTACCCGGATGATCGACCCGGAACGTCAACTGTCGTTTGAAGATTTCAAGACAGTAGGATTCAAAAAAAACACTAAATACGATGTTTCCGAGCTTCGAGAAGCGCAGGAAGCATATTTCGGATTCTGGGGCATAGATCCCTACGACCGGAAAGACTTTGAGCTTAGAATTTACGCCTCGCAATCCGACGCAATCGCACATGGGACAAAGCTTGCCAGCGAGAGAACATGGCCAAACGAGTTGTTGACCAAAGACACCGCAAACTGGCTTGTCGGCATCGATGACGCTCGTAAGTGTCAGGGAGTTCAGGGTATGGGGTTTGCGACGTGCGACGTGCCAAAGTACTACGACTATATGTTTGTAGGAAATGTCATTCTGTTTTGCCCCGGCGCGTCTCTCGCTGTCGCTAAGGAAAATTGTGACGAATTAGTCACGGCCCTGAACCAGTGAGCACTTACACGTAAGCGGCTTACATAGCGTCGCCCTGACTGTAACGTGAGAGCCATCCTATGTACCTTTCATGGGCTGTCTTCGTCTTGAAGAAAGAAATCTGCGGTAGCAGACAACGGATATAGTTTGGTGAATTTATCTAATACGCCCGATAAAACTGAACGAAATACAGACTGGTAACTCTTAGCCCCGTTCTGGTCCCAGTTACTGTCAAATCCACTATCAAAACAAAAATCGGCCAGTCCCAAATTAATGAAGCTGACCGATTCTTAGTTTGCAAACGTGGTGCCGAGGGGCGGACTCGAACCGCCGACACATGGATTTTCAATCCATTGCTCTACCAACTGAGCTACCTCGGCATTGGCATCCACTTACTGTGCTATCAAGACCTGTTCGGTCGACTGCACGGCAATCAATCGTAGCCGCGGCGTGGTTCGTAGGCAATAGAACTTACGACGAGCCTGAGTCAGTTCGGGTGATTCCTCACCATGTTTACTTATATTTGAGCGTTGTCGGCGATGCTCACTGCTATAATTTCGCCTGCTTAACCCACGTATGTTTCTTGACTGGAACTGGTGCGGGTGTAGTTTGAACTCCAGCGGTTTCTAATCTGTTTTGTTCGTAGAGGAAATTAATGGCGACTCTGATCATCGCTTCAATCTCGGATCGTTCTGGAAAAACGGCTATCGCAGCCGCACTCGCTTCAAAGCTGAGCAGTGACGATTCTCCAGTGGCAGTTGGTAAAGCTCTGGGGAATAGCCCCTCGGACGATAATGACGCAGCTGTTTTTGCAAGTTTGTTGCCTGAAAACCCGGCAGTAAGCGTTGCGGCAGCCGATATTGCTTCGGCAATTACAGCAAACGCTGGCTCTAGCAAGATTGCGATTGTCGAAGGATCAGCAAACGCCCAGTCGAATGTCGACATGGCGAACTCTACCGACGGTCTGGTGCTGCTGATTGCTCGCTTTGGGGAGGATGTTGCTGGTGCAGCCCAGACTTACGGATCACGTCTCGCTGGCGTAATCATCAACGGAGTTCCTAAGTTTCGTGCGGGCGAAGTTTCGGGTGCTCTAGCCAGTGAAATGGAAGCTGATGGAATTAAGTTTCTTGGAGCAATTCCCGATGATCGACGAATGCTCGCTCCGACACTTGGACAGGTTGCTGAATTCTTAGGTGGACAGTTCTTGAGCGGCGAAGACGGATCGCAACGCCTTCTCGATAACTTCCTTATCGGCGGTTTAGTTCTAGACTGGGGACCGTTCTATTTCTCGAGTCGTACTAATACTGGTGTGATCGTTCGTGGTGATCGTCCCGATGTTCAGCTCGCTGCGATTCAGACTGATACGACTAAGGCGTTGATCCTCACGAAGGGTGTGCGACCAGTCGAGTACGTCATGTACGAAGCTGCTCAACGCGGTATTCCATTGCTGGTAGTTCCTGGCAACACGCATGACGTTGCTGAGCAGATCGAGGGCTTGCAGCCTAAGGTTGAGTTCGATCACACCTCTAAGTTGGAGCGGATGATCGACCTAACTTCTGATAATGTCGACGTTTCGGTACTTGAAGATCAACTCGCTCAGCCAGCCACTCGTTAGTAACAGCGCATTAGCTGCATTTCAAATCTATCCGTCTGATCCATAGCTGAATTAAAGTTATATCCAAAGCTTTGATTTGATTGCACAGGCTACTCAACCACAGACTTATTTAGTACAAACTGTAATTATTGTGAGTTTATTAGATACTATCGCCCCATCAAGAGGGTCAGGCCGAAACAGATTTGGCCCTGTGTTTTTTGCAAAGACGGCGTTCTTTGTGAGTGTTGTCGTTGCTGGTATTTTCGGTGTCACATCATTTGTGTTGTTCGACGGGGATCGAGAGCTTCCAGTTATTCCCGCAACACGAATAGAGTCGGAGATACTTAATACGGTTAAAGAATTCCTTATATCGTCTGATGTTGAGTCGCTCGATGACCGTTCGGTGATAGTGAACTGCTGGAGAGAGTTTGAAGATATTGAATTCAATGTCGAATATCTCGAACAGGGTTCATGGCGAGTTGACGCCTTTTACAACTTAGTTCGGTATTACTGGCGAGTCGACGACCTCACACTCGAACTGACGCAAGGCAAATCGAATCGAACTACGAATCCAACCATCAGGTGCTAATCGAATCATTAGTGATGCTTTGCGATTCGTCGAAAATAGTGTCAGTCGTCCGGAGATTTTCTCCGACTGCGGCTAACATTGCTGGATGCCTTCGATTTCATCCACAGAGAACCTACTTGCCGACCTTTCGGACCGACAGCGTGAGGCTGTCACACACACGGACGGTCCACTACTAATCGTCGCCGGACCCGGCTCGGGGAAAACTCGAGTTATGGCTCACCGTGTCGCCTATTTGGTTGGTGACAAGGGAGTTCCACCGTGGAAGATTCTTGCGGTAACTTTCACCAACAAAGCGGCTCGTGAGCTTCGAGAGCGATGCGAGCGATTGGTCGGTGTTGGATCGAACAAACTTCAAGTTCGAACGTTTCACGGATTCTGCTCGCGAGTGTTGCGTGCTGATGGTGAAAAGGTTGCTCTAAAACCTGAGTTCACAATTTACGATGCCGACGATCAGGCGCGAGTGGCGCGTAGGATCCTTGATGACTTAGATGTCGACCCAAAGCAGTTCCCTCCTCGGTCGCTTCTGAGCGTTATTTCCGACGCTAAAAACAACATGCGAAGCCCGGCGCAGCTTTCGCGTCGAACCGAGACGTATCGAGACGAGATTACTGCCCGTGTATACGAAGCTTACGAAGGTGCACTTCAGCGTGCCAACGCAGTCGATTTTGACGATTTGCTGTTAAAGACCTTCCAACTTCTTGAAGGTCATCCCGAGATGCTTGAGAAGTACCAAGAGCGATTTGAGCATCTCTTGGTTGATGAGTTTCAGGACACAAACGCGCTGCAATTTCAGGTTGCTCGACTTCTGGCAATGAAAAGTCGAAATATTTGTGTTGTTGGCGATCCTGACCAGTCGATCTACTCATGGCGTCACGCCGATCCTACGAATCTGACCGATTTCCAGAGTACGTTCAAAAACGCCAAAATTGTGACTCTTGACCAGAGCTACCGTTCGACACAAATCATTCTCGAAGCTGCCGATTCGGTTATCAGCAATAACGACGGTCGAATGAAAAAGACGCTGTGGACAGAGAACAGCCGCGGCACACGCATTACCGTTGCCGAGGCTTACAACGAAGCGGAAGAGGCTAGCCTCGTTCTCAAAGCTGCCACAGATTTAAAGAGCAAGGATGGTATCGGTCGGAACGAGGTAGCGATTATGTATCGCGTTAACGCTCAGTCACGAGCGTTTGAAGTGGCGTGTAATCGAGAGGGTATTCCGTATCGATTAGTGGGTGGCATAAAGTTCTACGATCGAAAAGAAGTCAAAGATATTTTGTCGTTCTTACGAGTCGTCTCGAACCCTGCCGATGATGCAGCGCTAGAGCGAATTATTAACGTTCCTGCTCGTGGAATTTCTGCCCGTTCTGTCGCCGAACTACGCAGGGTTGCGATAGCGAACAACGTGCCCGCTTTGGACGTGATTCTCGATATCACCCGTGTTAACTCTGGTGATGAAGACCCGCCTGCTTACTACGCAGAGCTGAACACACGGGCTATCAACTCGGTTACAGCTTTCGGCGATATGATCACTCGATTTATAGAGCAGTCACTTGCACTAGATACGAACGAACTAATTGACCTCATCGTTGAACGAAGCGGTTATGGTGCCATGCTCCGTGAGGACAAAGAACGCGGCGAAGAGCGAATGGAAAACCTTCAGGAATTGAAGGCATCGGCAGAGCAATTCGCTGGTTCGGAAGAACGCGGGCAGCTAACCGAATTTCTAGAAAACGTTGCGCTTGTTTCGGATGTTGATGGATTACAGGGTGGCGACAGTTCTGACGTTGATGAAGAGGCGATAACTCTCATTACTCTGCACCAAGCCAAAGGGCTTGAGTATGACGCAGTGTTCTTAGTCGGACTTGAAGAGGGGATGTTGCCACACTCCCGAAGCGTCGATGATCCGACACAGCTACAAGAAGAACGTCGGCTACTTTATGTGGGTATGACACGTGCTCGTAAGCGGTTGTACATGTTCAGGGCGTTTCAACGTAGTTTCCGTGGGCAGTCTGGTTCACAGATGGCTTCTAGATTCCTGCTTGAAATCCCCGATTCGTTGGTGACTACACGAGATATTCGAGGACACGATAGAGTTGCTGATCGTATGCCCGATCCGATGTGGACCAAGCGAATGGCGTCAACACCTGGACCTCGCCCGACTTCAAAATTGAACGATGGCTACACTGCGGGTGAAAAAGTGCGCCACAAAGCGTTTGGTGAGGGTGTCGTTGTAAGCTCGTCGGGCGTTGGCTCCGACACTCAGGTGACAGTTGCTTTCTCAGGTCAGGGCATAAAAAGGCTTATGCTTTCTTTTGCACCTCTCGAAAAAGTCGTAGAGGAAGAATCGAAGCAACAGTTTGATCCTGACGAAGAAACATTCGAGATACAGGATCCAGAGCTTTTTGCACCATAGCCGATTTCGTTGACTATGGAGGATGTATGAGCCAAGTTCAGGAGAAATACCTAATGGCACCAAAAGTCGTTGCGGTACATTTGAGCCCTGCGTACACAATGTCGAAGCCATCAGCCGATTCGATAACGCTTGTGACTGGTCTTGGTGTCGAAGGTGATGCGCATAACGGGGCGACGGTGAAGCACCGTAGTCGGGTTGCCAAAGATCCGATGCAGCCGAATCTTCGACAAGTCCATTTGATTCATTCAGAACTGTTCGATGAATTACGCTCAAAGGGCTTTGGTGTGTATCCGGGGATGATAGGCGAGAACATTACGACTGTCGGTATCGATCTACTGTCGCTTCCCACAGGCACAATGCTCAAAATCGGTCGTCAGGTAACAGTAAAGATCACCGGGTTGAGAAACCCCTGTGCTCAGTTGGATGGGCTCATACCTGGATTGATGAAGGCCGTGCTTGGCCTTGAATCCAATGGCGAAGTGATCCGGAAAACTGGTGTTATGAGCGTCGTTGTCAGCGGGGGTGAGGTTCGGCCAAGTGACCGCATCACTGTCGAACTCCCCAAAAGTGAACACCTGCCGCTTCAGGCGGTTTAGAGATTGCTGAATGTTTGTATAGGGAATTGAAATAGCAGCGGTACTTTTCGATTTAGACAATACGCTTGTTGACCGTAATGAAGGGGTTCGGAATCTCGCTCGCAAGATGTACACCGGTCTTGGGGTTACTGGTCCCTCCAAATCTTAAGAGAACTTTATCGCTGAATTCGTGCGAATTGACGCCGGTGGAACGATTCCGTATAAACGGGTGCAGATGACAGCGGTAGCGAGCGAACTTTCGACTCCTGTCAACGACGCCTAGCAACTTCTCGATTGGTGGAATCGAGAGTATCCGACGGCGTTATCACTAGCTCGAGCCACCCGATTATCCCTCGACCACCTTGTCGAAATAAGTATTCCTTGGGGAATCGTTAGCAATGGAAGTCCGCTTCAGCAAACCGTGGTAGAAAGTCTCCGGTTACATCGAGAAGCTTAGGTGGTACTGGTTTCATATTTGGTCGAGTCACGAAAGCCGGACAGGCGGATATTTTAACTAGCGTCAGTGTTGGTTTCTCACGCAATGGCTGCTGGTAAGTTCCTGTTTGTTGTCGACAATCCTACCGCTGATATCGTGTGGAATTCAGAGGCTGGGATGAAAACAGCATGGGTGTCGAGAGGCAGAAATTGGGCAGTCAACGATAGCAAGCCTGACGTCGTTATCGCATCGGTTGGCGATTTGGTCAGAATGTTTTCGGCGTAGTCGTTTTCAACACACATTTTCTGTGATGAGTTGCAAGTTGGCATCGAATACGATCATTATTCCGCTCTAAATCTGTGTAACTCCTAATACAATCGGTTGCCATGACTACGCGTCGATGGGATCGAATTTATGTCTTTGTGTTTTCGGCAACTTCGTTTGCCGCATTGAGCTTCGCGTCGTTGTTCGTCGTGCCGTTGGTAGAAATTACCAATTCAGAAACTGGCGAAGTAGTCAGAAAAACGCTCGCTGATGATCGTCAGTACCAATTGATTCTGATCAGTATGTTGCCCGTATTTCTCGCAGGGAGCGCGCTGTGGGTGATTCCCAAAGATGGTATGCCAGACGGGGCCGCAAAGATCAACTTGTGGGTCGCCACATTCTTGATATACGTATTCGTTGTTCTGTTCATCCTTGTGAATGGCATACTGTTCTTTCCGACTGCAATATTGATGACTGCCGCGGCGGTAGGTTCGCAGGTGCGTCGGCGTAAACGAACGATATTTTCCGAATCGCCAGCTGAATCGAAATCAGGATTGGGTGGCGGCAAACGTCGGCGACGGAAGAACGGTTAGACTGGCGCCAACTTCGGCACGCAGCGGTCGGAGTTCACAAGTGATCGATTGCATGCCTAACTTATAGCAACGGTGGGGAACGATATGACGATATCAGTGTCGTCTGATGACACGGTTATTTCTGAGGAACTTCGATCATTTATTGATCTAGAGTCGAACGCCGTCACCTACGACATCGAACGACACGCGATCGAGCGATTCGCTTGCGCTATTGGTGATCCTAATCCGCTGTATACGAACAGAGAATTCGCCGAGTCGAGTTCGTACGGTGGCTTGATCGCACCCCCTACGTTCTTTAGGTCGTTATTACCTCGCGACTACCCGGTACCTTATCCCGAGCCGTTCGCACATATTCTTGATGGTGGCAGCAAGTATCGATACAACGAGCCAGTACGGGTTGGAGATCAGATAACTGTAGTGCGCAAGATCACAGATCTCTTCGAGAAGCACGGGCGAATGGGCGCTATGTTGTTCAAGATTTCCGAGATCAGCTACACGAATCAAGAGGGCCGATTGATCGGTACTCAGACCACGACTACGATTACTTACGGCACTGGTGAAAAGGACTCAGGCGTTGGCGATCACTAAATCTCAAACACCGATGTTCGAAGACGTGAGCGTTGGGGACGAACTTCCTGAACTCGTGAAACACCCAGATAATCGCCAGTTGGTGATGTACGCAGGTGCTTCGCAAGATTTTGTCGCGATTCACTACGATCTCAACGTCGCAAAAGAAGCAGGGCATCCCAACGTGATTATTCACGGAGCGTTGAAGAGTGCTTGGCTAGGTGAACTCGTCACAGGATGGATCGGATCGGAAGGTCGATTGCTGGAACTCGACGTGTCGTACCGTGCAATCGATTTTCCGGGCGATACTGCCACATGCGTTGGCAAAATCATCGATGCTCGGATAGAAGACGGTGTTGGCCTAGTCGAGATCGAAATTGGACTTCGTAATCCTGAAGGTGCAATTAGCACTCCGGGTAGAGCGTTAGTCTCGCTTCCGACTCGCTCTTAACCCTAGCGCATTGACCTGACTCCGTATTCTCGAAATATAACTAAACTCAGTAAATAGGAACTTGAACATATGAGTGGTGCGCTTGAAGGCAAAGTAGCAATCGTGACCGGGGCAGGTCGCGGAATCGGACGCGGTATCGCCATAGAACTTGCGGCGAACGGTGCGAAGGTTATGGTCAACGACGCTGGTCTTTCAATTTCGGGGGAATCAGAAGGTCTGAGCCCAGCTGATGAAGTCGTAGCTGGCATCAGATCCGCTGGAGGTGAGGCTGTCGCTATTGCTGAGTCGGTTTCGACGTTCTTGGGTGGAGAACGCATCGTTCAAGCTGCTCTAGACTCGTTCGGGCACTTGGATATTGTCGTTACGGCTGCTGGAATTCTTCGCGACCGAATGATCTACAACATGTCGGAGGAAGAATGGGATGCCGTGTACGACGTTCATCTCAAAGGCACATTCAACATTGTGCGACACGCCGCACCGCTGTTTCGAAAACAGCGCGGTGGACGAGTCATCACGTTTACTTCCGAATCGGGACTAGTCGGATTCCCTGGTCAAGCGAACTACGGCGCAGCCAAATCGGGTATTCACGGATTTACCAAAGTAGTCGCAAAAGATCTGGGCAAGTACGGCGTAACCGTCAATTCGATCGCCCCTCGGGCGGAGACTCGCATGGTCGAGTCGATTCCAGAGGCAACAAGAGAAAAACTTGCAGCCAATGGGCTCTTTCCCGGGAAAGGAGAAGCTCGATGGGAGCCCGAAGCTGTTGCGCCGTTTGTAGCGTTCTTGGCTTCCGATTATTCAGCACCGGTCAACGGACAGACGTTCCTTGTGTACGGCGGAAACGTTGTACACATGACACTGCCTCGACGTGTGAAGACGATTTACAACTCTGCGCCGCCCGCGATTTGGGAACCAGATCAGTTGGACGCGCAGGTGGGGCCGAGCTTGCTGGGTCATCCTTCTGTGGAGGGACCAACCGCAAGTAAGAGACTCGAAGGCAAGGTTGCCGTCGTAACGGGCGCTGGACGTGGCATAGGGCGTGGTGTTGCGAAGCTATTGGCGTTGCAAGGGGCTGCAGTGGTCGTTGCCGACGTTGGTGCTTCTCTGGATGGTGATGGCGAGGATACGACGCCAGCAGCAAAAGTCGTTGAGGAAATATCAGAACTTGGCGGGCGTGCTGTTGCTTCGTATCACTCGGTGGCAACGATGGAGGGCGGCGAAAATATCGTTAAGACGGCGATGGAGCAGTTCGGTCGGCTCGATATTGTTGTGACTGCAGCTGGAATCTTGCGAGATCGAATGCTGTTTAATATGAGCGAGCAGGAGTGGGACGACGTAATGGGCGTTCACCTCAAGGGTACGTTCTCGGTCGTTCAACCGGCATCGAAAATTTTCAAAGATCAGGGCAGCGGTCGCATAGTGACGTTTAGTTCGGTTTCAGGTTTGTACGGATATGGCGGTCAAGCAAACTACGGGGCAGCGAAGGACGCTATCGCTGGGTTTACTCGTGTGGTCGCCAAGGATTTGGCGAGGTACGGCGTGACGGCGAACGCTATTTCGCCGGGTGCACAAACTCGAATGACCGATTCGATTCCCGACTCGACGAAAGATATGCGCAAAGGCGAGTTCCTTCCCGCGCCCGAAGGCACGCTGACGGCTGAGCCAGAACAGGTTGCACCGATGATTGCGTGGCTCGCATCAGATCAGGCAGCAGACGTAACAGGCCGAATTTTCCACACTGTTGGAAATCGTGTCAGTTTGATGAATTCACCCGAGCAGGGCAGATCGATCCATAAGGCTGGTCGCTGGACGGTGGAAGAACTTGCGGGCGTGTTCCCTGAGACGATCGGTATGGATCTAGTGAATCCAGCTCCGACTCAGGATTAATTTGAAGTGACTGGGACAATTATTCCGATGTGTTACGGTTGTGGCTCGCACCAATGTCCAGTCCGAGTATTAGTGTATTCGTCTATTTCAAATTGGTAAGTTGGCTCGAATTCTTCCCCGCAGTAAGGGGTTTTCTCCATGGCCGCCGCACAAATGACCGAGGATCAGGCCGTGGCACGTGGACTCAGTGTCGAAGTAGCAGTGGAACTCCGTAAACGTTCGGAGGATGGCTCGATATGGCAGGCTACAGGGCATCAAGATAATAGCCGGTCGTGAGTCGGGAGTTTTACTCGACGCGTTGCATCGGGTCTACGCGCAAGTGAAATTTTGCGTCTTCTCACTTTTGCTGTTCACACTAAGGCAACGATGGACGATCTGCGGAGCATGATCTAGGCCTTTTCTACTTTTTACTGTGGGGTCGGCGAGGCGATTGGTGCTTATGCGTTAGGGGCACAAATAGTTCTCGACCCAGAATACAAAGGGTTCAGAACAGCTAAGTAACCGGCTGATTGCTTGCTATTCGCGAGTGTTC